>Ga0209347_1000897_pt1 | contig 60342 bp, 68 predicted proteins | sample AutmiccommuBRH23_FD_187382 | JGI IMG/M metagenome (GOLD analysis project Ga0209347, IMG submission 187382) | Deep subsurface microbial communities from Mt. Terri, Switzerland - Autotrophic microbial communities BRH/23 (SPAdes) (version 2) | ecosystem: Environmental > Aquatic > Deep subsurface >... | reverse complement strand
GAATAGCAGAATTAAAATGAAGCATCGTAGAGGTGGAGGACGAGCTGGTATTGAACTGATAAATGCCTATAATGTCCTAAAAATGAGTGACCTTGCCGGATGATGTCATCTTATTTGAGAAAGAGCCGTTTAGAGTACCAGATCGGTCGGTGGAAGTCCAGAAAATTATTTTTCAGGGAGTTTAATAAATAAATATTTTCCACTTTATGCATGCTCAAAATGGGTTGGACCAAAATTTACCAATTTCAACTTATAAAATCGAAGTGCGTAATTATTTGTCGTAAATTACTGAGGACCAATTGGTGAAATTACTGAGGACAAAGTGGGAAATCTAGGATAATGTTATTTATAATAGCTTCTTTGAGGAGACCAAGACAATGTGGCTAATCAAAAAGTATAGAAATATTTCATTAGTTTCCATAAATGTAATACAATCGCAAACTAGGTGACCGCGTTATTGGTTAGCGTTCTTGAATTGGGGTCCTGGTGGGGGTATAACAGTTGGAGGAACGACAGACTTTTACTCCGCAGCATCTATAGTGAGAAACGGCGGGAACATTTTCTCCCCTATCCCGGGAGACGCTTATTGGGTTGCTGATTACTATTCTATTGGTAGTAGCCCCGTTTGGCATTCTGGGCATGATTTAAATGACATGCCGAATAATCGGCCTCATTGGCATTGTACCTATCTCTGGGTTCAAGTTGGTGGACATTCGTTCGAGTAATTTACTAAAGGATTTTTTTACATTAATAACAAATGCTTCTACCCTTTCAAATGGAAAAGGGTAGAAGCTTGCAAAATAATAAGTTTCCAATATTTATATAGGAGGATTTATGTATTTATGTGTTACTTTATAACGGTAATAGCTGAAGAACCTATTGAAGAGATCTTAATTAGTAAAAACTTAACAAATTACAATATTCGAATTAAGGAAATTTCTAATAAGGTTTACCATAAGATCGAAAATAAGAATTACTATCAAATAACTCGGGGATGCTCTTGTGAATTTTATGCAGATAGTAAAACGAACAACGAAACGGAAATTAAGAAAATAATTGAAGCTTTTTTTAATAAAAATGATACTCTTATATTTGATATAGTACTGGATAATTTTCAGGGTCAATATGACATCGGAAGTGATATTGTCACAATTATGAAAAAACATCCCCAAAAAAATATTACAATCGAAGAATTTTTGGCGAAATATCCTCTGGGTTTATCATATAATACCGTATTTATTATTAAAAAGGCTTCTTCCTAAATTCTCACGATTTAGGTCGAGCCTTTTTTCTTTTTAAATATTATTTTACACAGCCCTCGACCCATTGAAGCATCCCCCGTAGGGTCCCATGTCAAGTCTACCCCAAAGCGGTTCTTTTTTCAGGAACATTAGCTCATTTTCTCTAGAATTAATTACTCCAGTTTGTCTCTGCTTTCCTTAAACCGATAGGATTCACCAATGAAAGGGATAACATGGGCATGATGGGTTATCCGATCTAGTAAAGCTACGGTTAAGGCATTATCTCCAAACACCTCCCCCCAACGACCGAATTCTAGGTTTGTGGTTAGGATCAGGCTGCCACGTTCATAGCGATCAGAGCAGAACTGGAAAATTAATGGACTGCCTGCGCCAAGATTAATGTAGCCTAACTCATCCAGGATAACGAGGTAGTCGGTATTCGCTCTCTGCCTTTAACAACTCTTGGATCAGATCACTTACTTGATAAACCGTACCCTGTAACCCTGTTGGATTGCTGAGATACCAATTGCTGTGGCTATGTGAGATTTTCCGGTTCCCGACTGCCCCACACATATTACGTTTTCACGATCTTTAATAAATTTACACTCAGCAAGGGAAATCAGCTTGTTCTTTGGGACCTTCGGGATGCTGGTAAAGTCAAAGCCTTCGATTGTTTTAATATCTTGGATTCGAGATTGTTTTAAGCGAGTGTTTAGCCGTTTCTGGACTCGAACCTCAACTTCTTTAGCCAAGGATGCTGCCAAGAAGGAGATCGGAGTTTGATTTTGAGTCATGGCATCACGGGCTAAATCTCTAAAATGGGCCTTTAAACCAGGGAGTTTAAGTTGTTTACAGTGAATATCCACGATGGCTTCTTTAGCATCAAGCAGCTCCGTCATGAGACAACCCTCCCATCAGATGGAGGTGTGTCTACTGGGACATTGAGGTCAACTAGCGGAGATTCAGGTTGGTCTTTTATTGAAATCGTTTGGTTTGAGACTTGAGAGGTGAGAATCTGCCGTATCGATTCTCCAGTGGGCGAATGTTGCTTAAGTCCTTCCTCTACGGCTGAAAGAACGTCCTCAAATTTGAATTCAAGGTTGAGTAAAAGAATCTTCGCAAACTCACGGTAACCCTCAACGTTCTTATTGTAGAGATGGATTCTGAGCTTTTGGTACACGTCAGGAAGCTTTCTGACCACCAGAGCATTCTTAGCAGCCCGTGGTTTCGTTTTAATGATCGGTAGGTAATGCTCTAATTCCATCACCTTTTCACCACGGCTATAGGAACGCTCGTGTACTGCGACCCTGTTCGAGGAATCATACACTTCAATTCTGTCAACAAACGCCTCCACTCGAAGACTTCGGTTTCCGTAAGCGACTGGAACAGAGTAATAGTTACGGTCAAACTGAAAGAGGAGCAACCGGCTTGTGGAAACCATATGAGTCCGAGAGCATTGAAACGGTACCGATGGAAGAGCACGGAGTTCCTTACGTTCTTGCTCCCATTCCTTCATTCGAACGTTGCGCACTTTCTCACGAAGGACAGTTCCGGAATTGGTCTGACTTATTATCACAGCTTATTTTATGATCGCTTCTAGTTTAAGAATAACCTCTTGAATCGTTTCTTCCGGCACTTTGCATATAAAACTCGCGTTTCTACCTCTCCAGTCCAGGGACTTAATCTGATCGGCCAAAACGACACCTCTGATTTCAAATTCTTCCGGAAGTTTAACTTCAAATGGGAATCCTTTCAACCGGGTTGTAATCGGACAAAAGATCCCCATCCCAGTCTTGCTATTATATTCCTTTGCGGATAAAACTAAGGCCGGTCTGGTTCCTTGCTGCTCATGCCCAACCTGTGGGTTTAACTGAATCCATACTATATCACCGCGTTCCGGCGTGTACTGGCTCACCATATCTCCCCTCCCACTGGTTCTCCCCAATCAATCTCTTCCGGCACGTAATCATCAGGAATTTGCGCGAGCAATTCTTTTAAGTTATATTTTTTTCGGGTGATTATAATCTTTTCTCCATCAAGTTCGACATCAATTGGGGTCCCGTCGTTGATTTTTATTGAATTAGCCATTGAAGCAGGAATCCTTATGCCGATGCTATTTCCCCATTTTCGGGCCATTGCTTTCATTGTGTCACCGCTTCCTTCAATTTTGTTTATACAAAGTATAAACAATTTTATTGAACTTATCAAGTTAAATAGAGGGTATATCGAAGTCTTCTAAATTTCAGTTAATAGTTATCCTATGGGGTTACTAAATTGATCAGGGCTATGGAGATTATATTAAAGCTCACGAAATGGCTTATGAGAGTATCATCAAATATGGGGGTGAGAATGCCCTGCCCTATCTTTTAGACCAGTTTGAAGCAGGAAATGCCGAGGGATTGCGGGGGCAAATTCTAATGAGGCTTGGTAAGGAATTGTTGGGGGTAAGAAATAATGTCAGCGATGAAACCTGATCCCCTCAGGAATGGTACAGCCGGCTTCAGATTCGCCGGGAAGTCAGCTTGCCCGACTTTGCCTATCAAGGGAATGACCCCGTTGCCCAGCTCGTCTATCAGACGGAAGTTCAAAAGCATAGGGGATGGCAAAGCGGATTTTGCGTTGTGGCCCCCCATATCTTTGCCAGCTATCGGGAAGACGGCAAACTCAAGGTTTTTGTGACGACCTATGCCCAAAGCTACCGCTTGTATGACAATGTTCTTTCGGAAGAAGGAGGGGGGATTGTTCCGGCGGCCATCACCTATGGGGAAAGCTCTGACGGGAGCTATACATTGGAAAGCTATGAACAGGCACAAGATGGGGCAATTAATTTGAAAAGCGTTTTTATCTGTATGCAAGAAGTTTTGAAATATATGATTCCTCAAAAGAAAGGAAAAATCATTCATATTTCTTCCATATGGGGAATGGTAGGGGCTTCCTGCGAAGTCCATTATTCTACTGCTAAAGCAGGTATCATTGGTCTAACCAAGGCATTGGCGAAAGAACTTGGGCCCTCAAATATACAAGTAAATTGTATTGCTCACGGGTATATCGTTGATGGGAGGCGATCTTCGATCCCACAATCAAAATCCCCGAGTTTATATCCCGGGGAGTATGGAACAAGAACTACCGCCTGTAATATATCTTCGAATTCATCTTCACGATAAAACATGTATAGAAACTACCCTTTCGTAACAATCTGTAGGGCTTTTAACGCTTTTTGTCTACGGTCTTTGTTTGTATCAGGTTTATTTATATCCTTAACCAAGTTCACCAAATCCTTACCTTTTAATACGGGTGTTGAAGTAATAGGTGCTGCTATGAGTTTAACACTCCTTTCCTCCGGCAGATGTTCGTCCATTTTCTTATCCATCTCTTTACCACCCTCTCGAATAGTCCTTGAAGCAGTCCAGGCACACTTTTTTGCCGTCATTGATTCGCATCTTGTGCTCGGGAGCGCCTTCTCCACACTTTTCACAAATTACTGTTGTAAAGATGCTTGCCTTTTCGGGTAACTCAAAGGACGCCCTGAAGAAGTTAAAGAGTTCTTCTGCAGGTGAGTTCAGATCCCCCTTTTTGCAAAATAAAAAGACCATAAGAAAACTGACCTATCAAAGTCAGACCTCCATGGTCGTCACAAACACCTTCATGGTCCTGCGAACTATGATTATACTTAGTATTCTACAACATCACATGAATTCCTGCCAGACATATGTTCGAAATGAATAAATTAAGCTTTAGTATTGTATCGTGTGCAATCATTTATAAATAGCGGCAATGGCTTGAGCCACTGGAATAAGGAGCAATTGTCCAATTAAGGTTCCGATGAGTTTGGCACTCATTAGCATAACGACAAGGGCTTTAACTTCTTTATAAGGACGATTTCCCCTCAATGTTTGATCAGTAATAATTGATGATTTGGGATCAATAAAAAGCATAAAGATAATGTTTGCGGCAGTGTTAATTATTCCTGCCGAAGCTGAAGCTGCCAGACGATGCTGAGGGTCAACAAGTAAAGTAGCATAATAAGCCGACATTACCCCGATGGTATAAATTCCAGTGACAAGTGCATTGAGCACGATTAAATTAATAGGAATTTTATGATAGGGCAGATGATTAACCATTTCTTGGGTAGGCAAAATAATACTTTTAAATAATATTCGGATACTCCGAAATTTTAAGGCATTGATGACAACGGCTGGCACGGAGCCTGTTTGTTCCAGTCTATTCACTACTCTATTGAAGGCATTTAAAAAAGTGGGAGTTAAGATTATCCCAATGAATGTTCCTGCAGTTGCTACAAAAATCACCTTGCGGATAATAGGTAGAGGATCAAGACTTTGACAGATGGAATTATCCATCAAACCTCCAATTAAAGGAGCCTGCATAGTATGCGCAATCAGAGAGATTAAATAAAATAAGTTGAAAACGGTCAAGGATAAGGCAAATTGTCCACTTTTAATGTAATTAAGCCGTACGGAGTAAGCAAATGTATCTATTATGTGGATTATAAACGTTAAATAAAATAAATGGACTATATTAAACTGCATTTGCCCACCCCCATACTTAATATGGCTATGCTAGATAGGGGATAGAAATACTCAAACGTATCAAAAGACCGGGAATTGAGCCAACATATGGATCAATCGGCAATCATTATCTAAATGTAGACTATCTATTGAGTCTCCTACCAAGAAATTTACCTCGACTCTCAAAATTAACAAGGAACCTCTGGGTGCCAGGTGGTCTACACTGACCATGTATTGTGTTAGAGGACTCCTTTCTTACAGTTGAGCCAAAAATCTATTGACTAACAAGGATGGAATATGGTATATATGTCCTTAGGGAAGTCGTATAGAATATTTGAGAAAATAAATATGTAAGAGCAAGACCATGAAGGTGTTTGCAAAACCATGGAGGTTTGACTCAATAGGGTCTACTTTGTGGTTTTTTTTGTTTATCTAAAAGGAAGGGAGAGTTAGAATTACTTCATCAGCTCGAAAAGACAAAGAACATGACATGAATTATAATAGATGGAGGGATACTTATGCATATGGCAGATGCCTTAATTTCACCAATAGTGGGTGCAACTATGTGGGTAGCAACAGCAGGTGTTGCGGCCTATTCGATTAAAAGAATTCAAACCGAGATGGATGAAAAGAAAATTCCTTTAATGGGAGTCATGGGAGCCTTTATCTTTGCGTCACAGATGATCAATTTTGCGATACCGGGAACGGGCTCAAGCGGCCATATTGGGGGAGGTTTAATTCTTGCGATATTGCTCGGACCGTATGCGGGCTTCCTGACTATGGCATCCGTTCTGACGATACAAGCGCTTTTCTTTGCTGATGGAGGATTGCTGGCCTTAGGAAGTAATGTTTTTAACATGGGCTTTTTCACCTGTTTTATTGCCTATCCCTTAATCTATAAAGGGTTCATGAAAAAGGGGTATACAACGAGACGGATAGTCTTGGCATCCGTCCTTACGGCAATCATCGGCCTTCAGATGGGTGCCTTCGGGGTCGTGCTAGAAACACTCTTTTCAGGGAAGACTGAGTTGCCTTTTGGGACGTTTGTCTTATTAATGCAACCCATTCATCTGGCCATTGGTGCAATTGAGGGTCTGGTCACAGCTGCTGTAGTAACCTATATTTGGAACTCGCGACCAGAAATTATTGAAAGAGCTAGTTCAGGAGAAGCTATAGGCAATGTCACCATAAAAAAGGTTGTTGCAAGACTCGTCATAGTTGCGGTGCTGACAGGAGTAGGGTTATCCTGGTTTGCTTCTTCCAATCCGGATGGCTTGGAGTGGGCCATGATCAAGACTGCCGGTACAGCCGAACTGGAGGCTCCAGATGGCCTACATCAGCAACTGTCTGACCTACAGAGTAAAATTGCATTTCTACCGGATTATTCCTTTAAGGCACCAGTAAATGAAATAGAACAAAGTGCTGGAGAAGGCAAAGAAGCATGGCCTGCTGTAAGTGGTGGAACGAGTACTGCGGGATTAATCGGTGGCGGGATGACGCTTGGCTTAGCCGCCCTTGTGGGTGCGGGTATCAGTATGCTGAAACGAAGAAAGATGAGAGCAAATTCTTAAATCATTCATCCAGTCGTGAGACTCTCACCCAAAGACTCGATGTTCAACTTTAGTTGAACGAGTTCACTAAATTTGGCGGGGCCTGTTCTAAGATGCATTATAGTTTTGTTTTATAAATTTAGATTGGATTGTTGATATGGCAAACATCATGAATTCATTGTATAATATGCGGCTGCTTGATGATCTAGCTCGGCAGGAAACCTTGATACACAAGTTACATCCTCTCATAAAATTATTAACCACAGTTAGCTTTTTAACTGTGGTTGTTTCCTTTGGGCGATATGAGATTGACGGTCTGCTACCGTATTTTTTATACCCGGTGATGGTTTTTACTTTGGCAGAACTTCCGCTTAAACCCATCCTTTTAAGGATCTTACTTGTTTCACCGTTCATTATTGGAATAGGGATCCTAAACCCTTTCTTCGACCATCAAATCTATATGCTGGGTGGAAAAGAAATCTCAAGAGGCTGGATTACCTTCCTTTCTATTCTGATCAAGAGCGGATTGACAGTAACAGCGGCCCTGCTTCTGATTGCTACTACAGGAATGGACCGGCTGGCAGGAGCCTTAAGGATGTTGAAAATCCCTCGTATCTTTGTGCTCCAACTGCTCTTGACCTATCGATATATCTCTGTCCTGATGGAGGAAGTAGCCCGAACTTTAAGGGCTTATTCACTAAGAGCACCGGAACAGAAGGGTGTTCATCGAAGTGCTTGGGGATCATTAGCAGGGCAGTTAATCCTCCGCACGTTTGACAGAGCCCAGCGTATTTACGAAGCGATGTGTTTAAGAGGTTTTGCTGGGGAATACCATACAGGGGACTCCAAGGAAATTCGAATCTGGGATTTGGCCTATTTGGCAGGATGGGTGTTTTTCTTTGCAGTAGCGAGGATTTACAATATTCCGATGCTAATAGGTTCAGTGATAACGGGAGTGATAAGATGAGTCATCATAAACTTGAGGCCAAGGATCTGCATTATAGTTATCCAGATGGACATAAAGCGGTCAATGGAATGTCCTTTTGTATCTATCATGGGGAGTCAGTGGGAATCATTGGAGCGAACGGGGCAGGAAAATCTACGCTGCTGATGTTACTCATGGGAGTTTTGTTTCCAAGTCAGGGAGAAGTATGTGTGGCAGATGTCCAGGTTACGAAAAAGACTCTGCCAATGATTCGCCAAAGGCTAGGTATGGTTTTTCAAGACCCTGACGACCAGTTATTTATGAACACCGTCTACGATGATGTAGCCTTTGGACCTCGCAATTATAAACTTGACGAACAGGAAGTTGAAAAGCGTGTCCTTCAGGCTTTGGAGTTGGTTGGAATCCTTCACTTAAAAGATCGAGCCCCCTTCAAGTTATCCGGCGGGGAAAAGCGATCTGCCGCTATTGCCTCTGTGCTTTCAATGCAGCCAGACATTTTGGTGATGGATGAACCCACAGCTGCTTTGGACCCCAAATCAAGGCGGAGGGTCATGGAACTGCTGACGAGCTTTAAACACACAAAAATTATCACAAGTCACGATTTAGATATGATTTTCGAGATGTGTGATAGGACCATTGTGATCAAAAACGGAGAGATTGCAGCAGATGGGGTGACCTCTGAAATTCTAGTCAATGCTGACTTGATGGATAAGTGTGGGCTTGAGATTCCCTTGGCTTTGCAGAACTGTCCTGTCTGCAAGACTAAGAAGATTTAGTCTGTAGGGATGGTCCTTTTGACGTGTCGTAGGGACGGTTCGAAACCTCTGAAAAAGTACGCTTTTTATAGTCGTGTGGGGACGGTCCTTTTGACACAAAAGGACCGTCCCCACACGACATTTGCCCGTTGCATTACATTTAATACAGATCCGCATTTACATTTAGAGAGGGCATTTCTGCCAGATTAGGTAAAAACAAAAAGGACTAAAGAAGCCAAAATAGTTTACATGTTTTGTGGCTTTAATGGGAATTTTATATGAGAGTTAAGAAATGAATTAGCGGAGGTGCTTTTGTAAATGCCAATGATTAGTTTTGATGGACCTGTCCTGACCATTGATCAAAAGAGGAGCTTAATTCATGGAATGAGCCAAGCAGCTTCTAAAGCTTTAGGTATTCCCATGGCAGCGTTTACTGTCACCCTAGATGAGCACGAATATAGTAACATGGGTATTGGCGGCGAAGTGTTGACGGAAACTGTTTATTGGGATAAGTATAAAGCACTTAAGGATTAACATTATTTAATATATCAAGTTGAATGGAGCGGCCCCGTTTGGGGTCGCCTTTTGATATGCCATAATATACGAAACATGTCACACCCCTCGCATAATATTGTATACAAAATATATGTTTTGAGAAGGTATTCGCTCTAACGACATAGAACTACAAAGAAACAAATAGTTTGAAAAGTTTATATATAACCGAGCTAAAAGTCAGACCAACCTTCGCTCACTAAGGTAATAAGGTATGCTGAAAGGAGCCATCTAGGTGAAATTGTATGAGTACATGGCCAAAGAAATTTTTAGGAATAACGGGATCCCTGTTCCCAAGGGGCGAGTGTTTACTAGTTCCGATGAGGTAGCAGAGTTTGTTGCCCAAATCGGTCCTGTCGCCATTAAATCCCAAGTTCTCTCTGGGGGGAGGGGTAAGGCCGGTGGAATTAAGTTTGCTTCGGACCCTCAAGAGGCTAGGGAAAAGGCGCGGGAACTCTTGGCGACTGACATTAAGGGACTTAAGGTCGATATAATCCTCGTCGAGCAAAAATTAAGCATTGAAAAGGAACTTTATTTGGCGATTACCTATGATGGGGCACGCCGCAAGCCGTTATTGATTGCCTCTGCGGCTGGGGGTGTTGAGATTGAGCAAGTAGCGGAAGAGTTAATGATTAAACGTTTAATCGATATTAACATCGGGCTACAACCTTATGCGGCTAGAGAGATTACTCGACAGCTTGGTCTGAAAGGTCAGATCGCCAAAGAGGTCGCCGATATTATGTTGAAACTTTATCAAACTTTTCGAAAGTATGATGCTGAACTAATCGAGATCAACCCATTGGTTGTTGCGGATTCTCAGGCCCTTGCCGCGGATGGCAAAATGACGGTTGATGATGACGCTGCTTTTCGGTTTGGGAAGGATGTTCCCCTAGTTGAAGAAAAGACTGCCGTGGAGAAAAGAGCTGCTGAACTGGGGATTTCCTATGTCGAACTGGATGGGGAGATCGGCGTCATGGCTAATGGCGCAGGAATCACCATGGCTACCCTCGATTTGATTAACGAATTTGGTTCAAGTCCTCGAAATTTTATGGATGCCGGCGGCGGTTCCAGCAAGGAAGCAACTGCCAGCGCTTTGGAAATTTTACTTTCCACCCAGCCTAAAGCCCTCTTAATTAATATCTTCGGAGGAATTACCCGTTGCGATGTGGTAGCGAAGGCGATCATTCAAGTCAAAGAAACCATGGATATTCAAGTTCCGCTGGTAATCCGGTTGGTAGGCACCAATGAAGAAGCCGGAATAGCTCTTCTACGTGAACATGGCATTGAGACTTATCGAAAAATTGACGAAGCAGTGGCCAAAGTTGTCGCCTTTGTTAAAGCGAAGGGAGCGTAGGAAGCATGGCAATTATTATTAATGAAACAACCAAGATTTTAGTCCAAGGCATTACAGGAAAACAGGGGCAGTTTCATACGTCTCAAATGCTGGCCAGCGGTAGCAAGGTAATCGGAGGAATTTCCCCGGGCAAGGGCGGACAACTCGTACACGGTGTGCCTATTTATGACACGGTGGAAGAAGCCATGTTGGCTGAAAAAGCCGAGGCTTCCGTTATTTTTGTACCGGCAAAACAAGTCAAAGATTGTGCTTTCGAAGCGATGGACGGTGGAATCAAAACCCTGGTGATTATTACTGAACATGTGCCTTTACATGATGCCATGGAAATTATGGCCTTTGCAGAGAGCAAACAAGTGCAAATCGTTGGACCAAACACTTTTGGTCTAATTTCACCGAGCAAATCCAAGATCGGAATTATGCCTAACAGTATTTTCATCCCTGGTTCAGTAGGAGTCGTAGCGCGGAGTGGAACTCTCAGTTATGAGATTGTCTCCCAGTTAACGAATGCTGGGATTGGTCAGTCGACGGTGGTTGGCTTAGGAGGAGACCGAGTCGTCGGCCTATCCTTCATTGATGTCTTAGCTCAATTCGAAGCAGATCCGGAAACCAAAGCGGTTGTTTTGGTGGGGGAAATCGGCGGTAATGCTGAAGAAGAAGCCTCTGTTTTTATCAAAACAATGAGTAAACCAGTGATCGCCTTCTTAGCCGGCAAAAGCGCTCCTCCTGGAAAGAGAATGGGTCATGCCGGAGCCATCATTGAACGGGGCAAAGGAACCTATGACAGCAAAGTTGTCGCCTTAAAGGCAGCGGGGGCCTATGTGGCTGCACTACCCTGGGAAGTGAGCGATTTAGTAAAGCAAGCGTTGACTGAGGAAACTATCCCTTCGCAAAGCATTTAATCCCGGATTAATCCGGGCAGCATAAGGAGATGTTAGGTTTTGGTACTAGCGATACCGACTGCTACCGTTTTGGTCAGTCAAGATTGGTGTAAGAAGTGTGGAGTATGTATAGCATTTTGTCCTAAAAAGGTGCTGGAAAGCGACGAATTAGGAAGGGTAGTGGTGGCCAAGCCAGATCAGTGCATAGCCTGCAAGATTTGTGAACGGCTTTGCCCTGACTTTGCCATTAATATCGAGGTGACGAACGATGAATAAAGCTAGATTAATGCAAGGCAATGAAGCGGTTGCTGAAGGGGCTTTAGCGGCCGGAGTCCTATTTTACGCAGGATACCCAATCACTCCCTCGACGGAAATCGCTGAAATAATGGCTGAGAGATTGCCCTTGGTCGGGGGTACCTTTATCCAGATGGAAGATGAGATAGCAAGTATGGCAGCGATCATCGGAGCCTCCTTGACAGGGCTTAAAAGCTTAACAGCCACCAGCGGGCCAGGCTTTTCCCTAAAACAGGAGAATTTGGGCTATGCTATTGCTACGGAAGTTCCTTGTGTTGTGGTCAACGTACAAAGAGGGGGACCCAGTACGGGACTACCAACAGCTCCTGCCCAAGCGGACGTTATGCAAGCCAGGTGGGGTACCCATGGTGACCATCCGATCATCGCCTTGACGCCCTCCTCAGTACAAGAATGTTATGAACTTGCAGTCATAGCCTTTAATATGGCTGAAGAGTTCCGAATTCCTGTGATTTTACTCATGGATGAAGTGATCGGGCATTTGCGGGAAAAGGTCGTCTTACCTCAAGAGTTAAGGATCGTTAACCGGAAAAAGCCGACGGTTCCGCCGGGTGACTATATCCCTTATGAAAATAATGAGAGCATGATTCCGGCTATGGCGAACTTTGGCGACGGATACCGCTATCATGTGACGGGGTTGACTCATACTGAAAAAGGCTTGCCAACCGGGAACCCGGAAGTGACCAAAAAGTTTATGCAGCGTCTAACCCAGAAGCTAAATCCTTATTTGGACCGGATCCAATTAGTCGAAGAAGTACAGCTTGAGGATGCAGAACTGATCGTGGTTGCTTACGGCTGTACTGCCCGTTCAGCCTTAGAAGCAGTTCGTATTGCCCGAAGCCTTGGCCTTAAGGTTGGACTTTTTCGTCCCATCACGATTTGGCCCTTTCCGCAACAACAGCTGGAGACGTATGCTAACCGGAAGTACTTGGTCGTAGAGATGAACAGCGGTCAATTAGTCGGTGAAATAGAACGAACCTTTGGCTATAAAGCTGTCGAAGGCCTAAACCGCATGGACGGAGAATTAATCACTCCCCAGGAAGTTTTGGACAGGATTCGGGAGGTACTACAAAATGTTTAGTGATATTGCGCAATATTTCCGGACCGAGACGTTACCGCATATCTGGTGCCCAGGTTGTGGCATAGGAACCATCATGGCTGCCATCATCCGGTCGATCAAAACCTTGCAGCTTGACCAAAATAAAGTGATTTTTGTGTCTGGGATTGGCTGTTCCTCGCGCATGCCAGGCTATCTAGACTTTAATACCATCCACACGACCCATGGGAGAGCATTGCCCTTCGCCACGGGCATTAAAGCGGCTCGACCAGAGTTAGATGTCTTCGTGATCATGGGAGATGGAGATTCCACGGCAATTGGGGGTAATCATTTAATTCATGCCGCCAGGCGCAATATTGATCTAACAGCCATAGTCATAAATAACAGCATTTACGGGATGACGGGTGGTCAGACCTCCCCTTTAACCCCTCACGACAAACGGGGAACCACCTCTCCCTTTGGCAACCTAGAGAGACCCTTTCAAATTCTGGAGTTGGCCAAAGCAGCCGGTGCTACCTATGGAGCCAGAGCGACGGCTTACCATAATCAACTCCTGACGAAATTAGTCATGGATGCCTATAACAATCCCGGTTTTTCCCTCGTGGAAGCCATTTCCCAGTGTCCAGTTTCCTATGGACGCCGCAATAAATTTAAAACTCCAGCAGATATGCTACTCTGGCAAAAAGAGCACGCCTTCCAAGCAGGAAAACAAGCGACCCGCGAGGAAGATTTCCAGATCGGCGAGATCTTCAAATCACAAGCTCCGGAGTATACTCAAGAATACGATAAACTAAGACAGAGATTAAGGGAGGGCAGTCATCATGGCTAAACAAGAATTTCTGTTAACCGGAACCGGCGGACAGGGTTTGATTTTAGCGGCGATCATGTTGGCAGAGGCCGGAATTATTGCTGACCAAAATGTCGCCCAGAGTCAAAGCTATGGACCCGAGGCCAGGGGAGGTGCCAGTCGAGCTGAAGTCATTATCGGAGACGAAGGGATTGCTTACCCTAAAGTCGAAAAACCGGACTTTGTCTTAACCCTTAGTCAAGAAGCCTATAAAAAGTATGGACTGCACCTGAATGAAGAAGCAGTCTTGATTGTCGATAATTCCCAGGTTACAGAAGTTAAGCCGCGCAGTGTTAACTTTTATTCGTTGCCGATCACGAAAGCTGCCCGTACTCAATTTGGTTCTGAACAAAGCGCTAATGTCGTGGCTTTGGGAGTGGTGGCTTCTTTAAGCGGCAGAATTCCTTTAGAAAAGGTTAGGCAGGCTGTCCAGCAACGGGCTCCTAAAGGTACAGCGGAGCGAAACATTAAAGCGTTGGAATTAGGCTGGCAGATGGGTTTGGACGCTGGGAAGGTGATGAGCAGTGGCGGAATTAATAAATTTTAACTGGACTAAGCATGATTTAAGCGGCTTAAAGGAAAGCCTGGCAGCCGTTTTATTAGAGGAGTGGGGTGGGCCTAGAAGTCCTCTGGCTCTTAAATATATCAATGAAACGATTATTCCGGATCTCGTCCATTGTTTCTGCAATAATGCAGACTTACTAACAAATTCTACCTTTGCTGAGATTATACAATGGAAATTAAAAAACCAGTTTGCGAACCCGTCCGCGGTGGTCGTGGATTTAGCGAAAGACTTACTAAAACCAGCCCAAAAGATTATCAATCGTCCACAAATTACGGATCCTAAGGAACCTTGGCGCCGAATTTTCCGCTTGTGGATCGGAGATGAATCCCTGCCCAATATAGCAGAGCGGACCGGCTATCCTCTAGATTATCTGGATTTATTGGTCCTAAGATTAAAGAAAATCAAAGCTTATACAGCCAATACTAGGGCAAGCCTCCTAGAATGCCAACAGAATACGGAGTTAAGAGAATTTGGCTCAGAGCAGCTAAGTTTCCTCTACCAATTTCAAACAGCGGTTGCTGGAGAACCCTTATATAAAGAACGACTAATCTTGGAACAGGTAATCTGGGACTTAGGAATGCCTTTGCAAGTTCAAGATTTAGTGACTCTGCTTGAAATTATCCATACTCATGAAGGTAAAATGGATGAGGACTCCTTAAGTTCAGCTATGGGCGAAGCTTCCGGACCTCTATTTTCTTGCGTCATAGATGGACTGATTTCACAGCATTATATTCAGAAGAACAAAGCCGGCAAATTAACCCTTAGCGAAAAAAGTGCTCGAACCATTGCGGGGTATTTGCTTCCTAAACTAGGGGACCAGTTGAAGAGGGCTATTTTAATTCAGGATCTTGAATCGGCTAAAGGAATTCTGCTGAGTCAAAATGAGGCAGTACTAATTCGACTGATTGATTGGACTTTGCGTGAGTTAAACCAGGAACAGGCCTTTGAAGTCTTAAGTAGTATCTATCAAAAGGTTAGCAGACGGGTCGATATCTACTTACTTAAGGGGTTCGCCAACTTTCCGATCGCCTTTGATCTGCTTATGAAATGCTTGGCTGACAATGATAGCTTGATTCGAGCTGGAGCCTGTGAATCCTTGGGGCGAATTGGCAATAAAGGAGCTATCTTTTCGTTAATCCAATTGCTGAGAGATCCGGTAGTTGGAGTAAGGGGAATGGCTGCGCAAGCACTTGGAGAGTTGGGAGCTGTCCCAGCGGTCAAGGAATTATTAAGAGTTGCTGAGGATTATGGAGAGTCGATTAATGTCAGAGAGCGAGCCCGGGGGGCAGTTCGTAAGATTGAAAGTATTAAATTGATGTAGAATAAATAAAATAACCACGACTTTAATTTCAGGTCGTGGTTATTTTATTTTGTCCAGAGCAAGCCATCCCTTTATCTGGGTCACTCTATTGGTGTGACGATGCTTGAAGCTTAGCCCATTCCACGTTTTCTTATACTTTGAATTATGATAAGATAATTCCTAATAAGGAACGAAGCGGAATTAAAAACTAAGCCAAATTTTCTAGGCACATAAAAGAAGGAACCTAGAATCACGGAAGAGGGAAGGTGATCCAATGCCTATGAAAAGAGCTGTGGAACAGATTTTAGAGAAACGGGATTGGAAACAACTGAGGGCTTGGGCTAAAGAAAAAGAAAATAAAAATGTTTATCGACAATTTATGACGCGAATCTATGTCAAAGATGGGCTCATTTTCTGGCGAGCAGTCGAGGCTTTAGGGGTTTTCGCCCAAGAAGCCGAGCAGAAAGATGAGAAGTATGCCGTTGAACTGGTGCGTCGTTATTTTTGGTATCTCAATGAGGAATCCGGGGGGACCGCTTGGAATGCATCTGAGGCCATAGGGAGCCTGCTGGCTCATTGCCCAAGGACGTGTGGTCATTTTAATTGGATGCTTTCGGGGTTGTTAGTCGATGAAAGCTTAAGGGATGGAGCACTGTGGGGACTAGCTCAACTAGCCCAGAACGCTCCCCATTTAGTAGATCCTCTTGAAGAGCGGATCAGGCCATTCTTAGAATCTGAGCAGCCTTTTGCTCGAGGATTAGCGGCATTAATCTATGCACTTATGCGGATTCCCGAGGATAAGTTCCCTCTCTATCGAGAAAATGGGCCTAAGTGGAGCGTCCCGATGGAGCTCGATCAAGATTTAAAAAACGATCAAAACCTAGTGGAAATCTATCAGACTGGAGAACTAATCAAGTATTCTGTTCAGGAATTATGGACAACCCAAAGCCTTACTTTTTGGACAGAAGTATTGATGATCAAAGACCGAGAAGTTGAGGTAACGGTCGCTTCGACGACCGTTGGGTTATGCTGGCTAGGGCTTGGCCCGTCGATTGAGGAAGAACAGTCCTTGCGGATATGGATGTCTCGCCAGTTCCCAAAACAATTTTTAATACGTAAGCGAGAGCCGGACAGTACAGTTATTCGTCAGTTGCAAGAGTACGTTACTGGGGAACGCCAGGAGTTCTCGATCCCTCTACATCCGATTGGTACACCTTTTCAGCTAAAAGTATGGGAAGAACTTCTCCGGATTCCTTACGGTGAGACATGTACTTATGGTGAAATCGCCGCGAAAGTAGGTAACCCAAAAGGGCCGAGAGCAGTGGGTATGGCCAACAATCGGAATCCAATCGGGATCGTGGTTCCCTGCCATCGAGTAATCGGTAAAAACGGAAGTCTGACCGGGTACGCAGGGGGCTTGGACATCAAGCAACGGCTCTTGGAGTTAGAAACCGTCGCTGCATCCTCAGGCGAAAGCAATCAGGAATAGTAGATATAGATAAGGCAGGGAACGATTTAGTATTTAGTGAACTCAAGTTTATTGATACTATGATGATTAATAGAAAATAAGGGGGAATCAACTATGGAAAACCTTTTTATTGGAGTCGAGCACATCGGGATTAAAGCCTCGGAATTGGAAAAGGCTGTTCGGTTTTACATAGAAGTATTGGGCTTTAAGTATTTATACAGAATTAAACCCGGAGAGGTGGAGTTGGTCTTTTTGGAATTAGGCGGTACCGTCGTGGAACTGGTTGAAGTCGTGGATGGTCGCAAGTATGAGGATGGAGTTGTCAATCACTTGGCGATCCGAGTCGCTGATATTACAAAAGCTATTGAGCACTTAAAAGCTCATCATGTAGAGTTGACTAGTTCTGAGCCCATGTCTTTAGGAGACGGACGGTATAATTTCTTTTTCCGTGGTCCGAGTGGGGAACGACTCGAATTCTATCAGGCGTAGTTTAGAAGGTCTGAATAGTGATGTTGATCAAAGATGGCTGGGCCGCCTCCCGTGTGCCAAAAGACAAGCGACTCAGGGAATGCTTGTCTTTTATGTTGCATTAAGTGTTTAACAGCCGCTGCCCCTTTGGCAGTATAAACGGGGTCAAAAAGGATACCGTCAGTTCGAAAGCACTCTATAAGGGCCTTAGAAGACTCAGGTGTAGGGAGGCCGTATCCAGCTCCAATGAAATCCGTAATAATCTCAAAAGGCGGCAGAGAACAAGGGGCGTGGAGCAGACCCAAGACCTCAGTTGCTAGTTTTTCAACTTGACTATGAAGTTGATCCGTACTTAGCCAGACACTGACTCCTATTAAGCGAAGGGGTTGAGGGAGAAGGGCATTTGCCGCGACCAAACCCGCTAGTGTCCCGGCACTACCGACTGAACAGACAAGAGTACCAGGAGCCCATCCTTGCTCTTCTGCTTGTTTAAGGAGTTCAAAAAAAGCTAAAAAGTATCCCAAGGATCCGAGTGCATTGGAGCCCCCGAGAGGGATTGTATAGGGCTGGTAACCCTGTGATTTCTTTTCAGACGCAATGCGTTTCACAGCCTGATCAAGAGGCTCTTCACCACAAGCTATAATTTCTGCACCAGCTAAACGATCCAAGAGCAGGTTGCCCCCCCATTCTGTAGGAGTCTCCCCAGGGATAATAATCACGGCGGGGAGTTTCACCATCGCTGATGCAACGGCCGTGAGGCGAGCATGGTTCGACTGGGATGCACCAGATGTGATTATGAGGTCCGCCCTTTGGCTTAGTGCTTCGGCCATGAGGAATTCTAGTTTACGCAGTTTGTTTCCTCCCAGGCCATAAGGGGTCAGATCGTCTCGTTTCCAATATAATGAGTCTTCACCCCAAGCAAGGCGACTTCTTTGAATAGGTGTTGGCCCCCCCATTAAGGGAATGCGAGGGGGAAACGGCAAACTTTGCAGTAACGAATTAAACATAGGACACCTCCCTAAAAATATGTAGCAAAGGCATTTGGCATCAGACTAACCCTATGGTTTAAGCCTGTCATGGACGGTGACTTTAAATATTTACTGAGGTTTTCTAGTCATAAATTTTGATTCGACTTTTTCGAAGCCAAACTGCTCGTACAATCCATGCGCATCTCTAGTTACCAAATAGCCCCAGATATTTTTGAACTCCGGTGTCTCAATTATACAAGCTATTAGTTTCTTACCAAGCCCTTTTCCCCAATGATTCTTATCTATGTAAACATCGCAAATCCAAACCATCGTTGAATAGTCGGACACGACCCTCGCAAAACCAACCAACTCTTCTGCATGATATACTCCATAACAAAATGAATTCAGGATAGTCTTTTCAATAAGCTCTTTCGATCTATCGCTAGCCCAATAGCTATCCGATAAAAACTCCTTAACCCGATCAACAGACACCAATGATTTATCAGTATTTATTGTATAACCCTCAAATTCCCATTTCAACTGGTGTTACCTCCTATTATTATAAATCCAGCATAGCCTTTTTGCTTCTCAGCCGCTTTCAAACCCTGTACCTTACAATAATACTTTTCTACAAAAACCTTCCAATTCCTTTAACTAAACCCTTTGCTTTTTGCCTTAAAGCCCTGATACCGAAAACAACGTTCTGGAAAATTACCCTATCTCCACAACGTTGTTTTTAGTTTATTGGGTTTCGAAGTTCGCGTAATTCAGCAAAGTTTGGTATTCTAGAAAGTGGGCTAGGTTAAATAAGACAAGAATGGAATCTAACTATGCAAAAGAAACGCTATCATACGTTTAATGAACACTTGCGCGATAAGTTTGGGGAGAAAATCTTTAAGGTCTCCCTGGACGCTGGTTTTACATGCCCAAATCGAGATGGAACCTTGGGCACGGGTGGGTGTGTCTATTGCAGTGCTCGGGGGTCCGGAGATTTTGCCGGAGAGCAACGGTTATCCCTTCATGAACAATTTAGTGAAGTTAAGGCACGAATGATGAAAAAATGGCCGACTGCCAAGTATATCGCTTATTTCCAGGCCTATACCAATACTTACGCTTCGGTAGAGCGGTTGCGCGTGATTTATGAAGAGGCCCTTGCGGAGGAGAAGGTCGTCGGGCTGTCCATCTCCACTAGACCAGACTGCCTGCCGGAGGATGTTCTAAATTATCTCGAAGAACTGAATCAAAGGACCTATTTATGGGTTGAGTTGGGTTTGCAAAGTAGACATGACCGAACGATGGAATGGATAGGCAGGGGGCATGACTATGCCCAATTTCTCAAGGGTCTTGAGCAGTTGCAGGCCAGAGGAATACGGGTTTGCGCCCACATAATCTTGGGTCTACCGGGAGAAACGAAAGCGGAGATGATGGCAACCGCGCAAGTGGTTGCCAAGCTTCCCTTAGAAGGGATTAAAATTCACTTACTGCATGTTTTAAGGGGAACTCCATTGGCAACAATTTTTCAGGACGAGCCTTTTGATCTCATGTCGAAAGAGGAGTATGTTGCGCTGGTTGCCGATATTTTAGAGATTCTACCACCAGAGATGGTTATTCATCGCCTTACGGGAGACGGCCCACCCGATGATCTGATTGGACCTCTGTGGAGCCGTAAAAAATGGGAGGTTCTCAATGCTATCGATGCTGAGTTAGAACGGCGAGATTCATGGCAAGGAAAAAGGCAGGTATAAAAAAAATAGCGATCTCGAAAGATCGCCAGAAAGAGGAGAGTACATGAGATTATGGCCTCAGAGGAGGCCGTAAGGGCAAAGGTTGGTGGGAACCAAATGCTTTAGAGCTGCTCGAAGGTTTAGGGGTGGATGGGGTTATATTGAAGCTGGGAGCTAAGTTCAAATATCGTTTCAGATCTGAATTTGTATCCATAATCCGTTGAGTTATTTGGTCATTATTAAGACGTTCTGTCATGTTGCACAGCTCCTTTCAAGAGTGCGTTTTCTACTAATTATGGCGTCTCATACTGGATGTGCTTTCCTTCCCAAGTACGCAAAACAGCTTTGTTTTCATCGAGGGACACAAGGTATTGAGGAGAAATGGGTGTTTTGCCTCCACCTTTAGGGGCATTAATAATATATGTTGGCACAGCAAGTCCGGAGGTATGGCCACGTAACTGTTCCATAACTGCAATTCCGTCTTGGATTCTGGGAACGAAATGGCGGGTTCCTTTGACATTTTTAGCATGGAAGATATAGTAGGGGCGAACCCTGATTTTCAGCAATTCATGATTAAGTTTTTTCATAACCTCTGGCTGATGATTGATACCTTTGAGTAAAACCGCCTGATTCCCCAGGACCACACCGGCTGCAATCAGTTTATCGGCCGCATCTTTAGCGTCTTTTGTGACTTCTTTGGGGTGGTTGAACTGAGTATTAATGTAGATAGGAGGGTATTTTGCCAGGACTGTGCATAATTCATCCGTAATGCGCATGGGTAGGGTGACTGGAGCCCGCGTCCCAAGGCGCTTGATTTCTACGTGGGGGATAGCGTGGAGTTCTCCGAGAAGCCAATCTAAGGTTAGATCACTAAGTAGTAAGGCATCTCCTCCCGTCACTAAGACATCGCGGATTTCAGGGTTTGCCCGAATGTAGTCCAGTGCCTCTTTAAGCTGATGGCGCGGAGAATGGGTATCTGTTTCCCCAATATTTCGTCTGCGTTGACAATGTCGGCAGTACATAGCACACATGTTAGTGACGTTGATGATTAAACGATCTGGGTAACGTCGTGTTATGCTGGCAGCAGGGGATGTAATTGCCTCTCCCATGGGATCTTCTTCACCAAAATTATCAAAAAGTTCTGCCTGGGTGGGTAATCCTTGTAGCCGAATAGGATCAAAGGGATCAGTATCATCCATTAAACTCAGATAATAAGGAGATACAGCCCAGCGAAAGGTTTTCCCAACACGTTCAAGTTCAATGCGTTGCTCAGCTGTTAAGGGTAGTAACGAATCTAGGACATGGGAATCTGATATTCTGTGGGTCATTTGCCAATGCCAGTTTTCCCAGTCTTCAGGCGTTGCGCCGAAATAGCTTAGAATCTTTGCTCGACGAGTTTCGAACATTTCTGAACAAACGGATCCAGTCGGAATACTCTCCGATTGGGTTAAATATGGGGTAATCATTTGTTTAAGCTCTTCTGCTCGCTTCAGTGCGTATTGACGAAAGGCATCTGGACGGTTTTGTAGTTGAACGGACATTTATATCCCTCCTTGAAATTAGATTTCCGAATGGGTTCCTTAGTTTGGCCTGGGGGGATAACAGTTGGGTTCTTTTTTCAAACAAAAAAGAACCGATTATATATAACGGCTCCCAACGGTAATAACGCAGAATATCACGTTAAACGTGCTTCAACGCCTACGAGGTTAGCTGTCGGGTTCGAGCTGAAACATGCTCTACGCGTTTAGCGATTCACCCCAAGAATGGTTCCCCCGTTTTCCCTTTGGGAAATTCAGCAGTTTAATATAACATTTTTTTACTAACAACCTAATAATAGCATATAAGTTGTTACCCGTCAATAGCATGATGTCAGCTGATGTTGGCTATGTTATAATAGAATGAAATTCATTGGAAATTCGAACCAGGAAGTACGATAAGGGGTTGAACATATTGGACCATGCACGTTATCAAGAAATCGCCATTGACATAGCCCACGCCATTATGATGGGGGAGTACCATGAGGGAGTAAGGATACATGGCCGTTCTACTTTAGCAGGGCGGTATAATGTATCTCCAGAAACCATTCGTCGGGCCATCGCCGTTTTGCAAAATGTCGGTGTGGTGATGGTCAGTCAAGGCGTAGGAATTACGGTAACATCGAAAGCTATGGCTGAAAAATTTGTTAAATCCTTTGATCAAAAAGGAGAAATTCAGGTCTTTGTAGAAGATTTGAAAAAGCTGATGGATCAAAGGCGTGAAAATGACTTAAAGATTGAAAGTCATCTGAACAAGTTTTTAGGTTATTCAGATCGTTTAATGTCTCGTTGGATGGATATCGGAGAAGTAGAAATCGGAAAAAGCTCACCGGCCATTGGCAAGACCTTGAAAGAATTGAAAATCCGGGAGCGTACAGGAACCACCATTGTAGCGGTGGTTCGAGACGGCCTTGAGCAGTTTTCACCGGAGACAGGGTTTGTCCTTCGGGGAGAAGATGTCTTACTGGTAGCTGGCTCAGCTGAGGGTCAGCAAAAATTAAAGTTAATTCTATGATTTGGAGTAGGCACGATGTATCCAGGTATTGATATTATTGAAATAGAACGAGTCGTTCAGGCCTATAAGAGGCAACCTAAATTGTTTGAGCGTCTTTTCACAATCCAAGAGCGTGAGAACTTACTGGGAAAAGGCATCCAGAGTTATGCTGCTCGTTTTGCTGGCAAAGAGGCTATTCTAAAGACCTTAGGGACAGGGCTTAGCGGCTTATCTTGGCACGATATAGAAATCTTGAATGATTTAAGCGGAGAGCCTCTGGTCTATCTCAGTTCTAGAGCTATGAATCAAGTCAGAGCCAGGGGCGGGTCCCAAGTAAGGGTAAGCTTGACCCATAATCGAACCCAAGCGATGGCCTTTGCGATTTTAAGCTGAACGAAAAGCTAGGGGCAATTCATGGATCCCTACAGCATAAGAAGTACAAGTGAAGTCTTAAATTGAGAGAGAACCGGGGTGGGGAATGTGCGTGTGGTCAGCGCAGAACAAATGCGTCAGATCGAAGAAAAAGCGATTCATCATTATGGTATCCCCAGTTTGCTCCTGATGGAAAATGCAGCCTGGGCAGTCGTTGAAGAGATTCGACGTAATCTTCTTAATCATCAAGAGCAGAGAGAATTAAGTGGACGAAAAGCAGTGATTCTAGCTGGAAAGGGTAATAACGGCGGAGATGGCTTAGCTGTTGCACGCCATCTTGTGTTCCAGGGCATGGATGTTACCGTTTTGTTATTTGCTGGACTTGAAGAACTTAAAGGAGATGCTGCTTTAAATTTACGTCTATATCAAGGTACTAGCGGAAAATTGTTCGAGATTAAAGGCCAAGAGCAACGCCGCTTAACACGTTTAGCTCTCGCTCAAGCAGATGTTGTCGTGGATGCACTTTATGGAATTGGCTTGCGTGGTGCTTTGCCAGGCTTAATAGAAGAATATGTGGACGAAGTAAACCATTCTCCAGGATGGGTGATTTCCATCGATATCCCCAGTGGGGTAGAGGCCAATACGGGTAATGTTTACCGTACAGCGGTCCGCGCCCAAGCCACTGTTACTTTTGGACTTCCGAAATGGGGTCTTTTTCTCGGTGAAGGCCCAGATTATTGTGGACGGGTTATAGTGGATCCAATTTCTATTCCCGACGCATACTTAGAAGATGAAGGAATATCGACCTTTGTCTTGATGGATGAGGATATACGCACTAGTCTTCCTGTACGTCAACTAAAAGGTCACAAAGGAACCCATGGCAAAGGGATTCTTGTGGCAGGGTCTAAGGGGATGAGCGGAGCCGCGGTTCTGGCAGGACGGGGTGCTTTGCGTAGTGGGATTGGACTGTTGCAAATCGTGACTGCAGAGGGAATTGCCAACGATGTAGATGCCTGCCTTACAGAGGCAACCGTTTGGCACGCTCCTGGAGAGGATTACCTAAATGAAGAAGCTTGGTCAGTGATTAATAGGCAGTCTAGAAACGCGCAGGCTCTTGCAATGGGTCCTGGCTTAGGTCAGAATCTGCAATTTATCCCAGTGCTCGAAGAAATCCTCAGAAATCTAAGCTGTCCGGTTGTCTTGGATGCGGATGCGCTTAATTTAGTCGCTGCGGAGCCTAGCTTACTAGGGTTGAGAAGTGGGCGAGGGCCTTTGATTCTTACACCCCATCCGGGTGAGATGGCCCGACTATGTCAATGTAGTGTTGAAGATGTCGAACGCAATCGCTTGGACATTACGGTGGCCAAAGCGGTTGAGTGGGAAGCAGTGGTCGTCTTAAAGGGTTCTGTGACCATTATTGCCTCACCGGATGGTCGGGCGTTTTTCAACCCTACCGGGAATCCCGGACTTGGAACGGGGGGGACTGGAGATGTTCTTACAGGCAGCATTCTTGCTTGGTTGGCCCAAAGGGTTCCTCCGTTAGAGGCAGCTTGTCTGGGTGTATATTTACACGGCAGAGCTGCAGATGATCTAGCTAATGAGTATGGGTGGTCCGGGTTCACAGCTTCGGAAGTGGCGGATCAACTTCCTAAAGCTCGTCATGTCATAGAACCGAAGCGTTAAGAGGAAGAGGGGATAAATAATGGGGCGACAGGTTTGGGCTGAGGTAAATTTACAGACTCTGAGAGAAAATTACTTTAAGCTTAAAGCATATACCCAAAGTGAAATGATGCCGATCGTCAAGGCGGATGCTTACGGGCATGGATTGATTCCCGTAGTGAAAACCCTCAAGGGATGTGGAGCAGAACGCTATGGTGTGGCCCTCTTGGAAGAGGCGTTGGAAATTAAAGCGGTGTTTCCTGAGCTTACGGTAATGGTCCTGGGGGTTACCGAGCTTGAAGATTCGGATAGTTTAGTTAAGGAAGAGATTATTCCGGCCATTAGCCGATTGGCTCAGGCTAAAGCGCTCTCCGAGGCTGCCCTGAGACTTAAACGGACAGCGAGAGTGCATATCAAAGTTGATACGGGAATGGGCAGAATAGGGTTTCGAGAAGAAGATTATAAGGATATCCTGAAGATTGCGGATCTTCCTAATCTTAAAATCGAAGGAATATTTACTCACTTTGCCACTTCGGATCACAAAGATCTATCATTTGCTCGGATACAGCTCAAGAGCTTCCAATCCTTTTGTGATAAACTAAAAGAACTCGGACTAACTATTCCAATACAGCATACTGCGAACAGTGCTGCTCTCATCCAATTTCCGGAATCTCACTTAGATCTTGTTCGTGCAGGAATTAGTCTTTACGGTTTTACACCGTCCTCTCAACTTGGAGAAGTTGCCGGTTTAGAACCAGTCATGTCTTGGAAGGCGAAAGTAACTCATATTAAAACGATTGAGACAGGAGAAACGGTGAGTTATGGCCGCACCTTCCAAGCCGCTTATCCTACACGCGTGGCAACTATTCCCCTAGGGTATGCGGATGGGCTGCGAAGGGGGCTTTCCAATCACGGCGAAATGCTAGTCCATGGGAAGCGATCTACGGTAATTGGGCGGATCTGCATGGACCAGACTATGCTTGACGTAACCAGAATTCCAAGAGTCCAAGTGGGCGATGTTGTCACGATTTTAGGGAAAGATGACTATGAGCAAATTACTGCTACGGAAATGGCAAAGTGGCTTGGCACCATCAGTTATGAAGTCGTTTGTGGAATTTCTAAACGAGTCCCTCGAGTCTATCTGGGTCTTGCAGAGGATGCCCTTGGGCAAAGCCTGGAGCTGAGTGAACCAAATTCTAAAACTTTATAAAGGATCAAACCTAGTGTTTTTGGTGAAGATGAGCAAATCAGGGTTGAACAGCTTAATGGATTAGTAATTGACTTTTCCACTGTTTTCAAATGAACACCTACGCGCGTATCGAAAATATTTTATTGTGATCTTAGGAAATAGAGCACTGTTGATACATAAAACCCTTTGACCCATCATAAGTTGTGGCAAGGGGGGAGTGCCATGGCCATATTTGATCTAACAACTGGGATGAGTTATGCTTTTTTTATCCTTTGCCTGGTGCTCGGTTGGGTTGCTGCAGGAGCCCTTGATTTTAACGGTATTCTACGGCGTTCCACGTCTCGAGGGGGACAGTTTCTACTTCGCCTAGGGGTAGCGCTTGTCTTGGCTGAGGGATTTCGCCTTTTCTTAAGCTTTGCACTAGGTCCGATACTGGATATGTTTGTTAATCAGAGCATTAATGGGTTTAAGGCGTTTTAGTAAAAGAAATTTTGAGGAAAAGGGGCCGTAACGAAACTTTAGTTTCGTTACGGCCCTTAGGATTCTTATTGCGGTTGTAGCAGCATACTTAAGGTCATTCTGCCGTACCCTGTTACGACTGTTTTCACAATATCCCTTTGTTTTAGCTCTTGATCTGCAAATAGCTTTTGAAACACCTGTGAAGGACCGCTTGTTCCCGTGCCTAAAGGTACAAGCGCTTTTTTCACAATTGTTTTACCGTCTTTCAAAATGACAGCTTTAGACGTAGTAGACCCAATATCAACACCTAAAGTATACATAACATTCCCGCCCTACCACTAAATTTCAGGATATCCCTCTCAAACAATCTCTCTCGCTTCAGTCATTTTACTTATTTCATCCTCAGAGTAGCCAAGATTCTTTAATATCTGAACAGTGTTCTCACCAATGAGTGGTCCTCTCTGATGCTCTACTTTTCCCAGGCTGGCAAATTTCACAGGAAGGTCGACGAGAGTTCCCGCATTGCCAGTTTTATAGTGCATTTCGTGCAAAAATCCATTTTCCCAGGCCTGTTCATCGTTTAAAATTTCGTCCCATAAAAGTGCTTTTTCACAAGGAATATCGAATTTCTCAAATATAGCCATCCATTCGTCCGCAGTTTTCTTAGCGATTTGCGCTTCGATAATTTCGATAATTTCCGTCGTATTTTCAGAAATACTATTAAATTTGCAATACTTCTCAATGCTAATGAGATCCTCTCGACCGACTGCTTGCATCATCCCCTGGAATAATCGCTCATACTCCGGAGCTGCTAGTTGCAGCCATCGGTCATCCTTGGTCCTATAGGTATTTAAAAACGGATTCCCTACTTCTTTTCGGCTTATAGGAAAAGTAAATCCATATTGAAGGGATGTAACGGCAGTACTCATGGCAAATAGTGCAGAATGATAAAGGCTTACCGTAACTTTATCGCCAAAACCCGTATTATTTCTTTTATACAAAGCAGCTAAAATTCCGCCTACCAGAGACATTGCCACTTGATTATCACCAAACCCGGGAACAGGATTTAGTGGCGAAGTACCTTTTTCATACAATGTCCCTAGCAGCCCTCCCCGGGCATAATAGGCTGTAAAATCATACCCAGGTTTATCTTTAAGCGGGCCTTTTTCGCCATATCCCAAGACTTGGGCGAAAATTAGTTGCGGATATTTTTCTTGAAGCTGCTCATAGTTTAAACCCATTTTTTCAAGAGATTGCGTTCTATTGTTGGTAATAAACACATCACTCGTTTCCAACAGCTTTTCAAAGATTGCCATACCACCTACTGTTTTTAAATTGAGAGCAATTGCTTTTTTACCTATATTTGCTAAGTCGAAATTGGGGTTTTCTTCCTGAAAGGTCGGCATTTTGGTATTTATACCAATACGTCTGAGTGGGTCGCCTGCCAGACTTTCCACTTTAATTACTTCAGCACCCCAATTGGCTAAAGCCCTGGCGCAAGTCGGACCAGCCACAAAATTTGCTAATTCTATGACTTTGAGACCTTCTAATGGTTTCATCACAAACATTACTCCCCTCTTGTAATTACGATATTAAGCAGAACATATTACCACTACACCTGTTATCAAAAAGATAATCCTAAATCACTAGTTACGATTCTTGCTCCTTGCGTCTAATGCAATTCTATTACGCATATATGGTTTTGGGAAATACACATAATATTCAGTAATCTATAGATTTTTTATATATTAACTTTTTAGAAAAGGTTCATTCGGTAATAATGGAAAAACCCCCTTCAGAGTCAAGCTCTGAAGGGGGTTTTTGACTAAACTAACTAAATTAGCATACAGGGTTACAGAAAACTAAAATATGCAAGAACAATGATACCTAGCACAATTCGGTAATAACCAAAGGGTTTGAAATCCTTTTTGCTTACGTAACTCATAAAACCTGCTATAACTGCCCAGGCCACGATAAACGATACGACGAACCCAAACCCTACCACTAAAAACTCATGCGGGGTGAGTATGAACCCATTTTTTAATAAGGTGTAGCCAGAAGCAGCAACCATCGTCGGAATTGCTAAAAAGAAAGAGAACTCAGCGGCCACTACTCTTGAAGCGCCTAATAACATGGCTCCGATTATGGTAGAGGCTGAGCGCGAGGTTCCTGGTATCATGGCTAAACACTGAATAATACCGATGAAAAAGGCAGTTCTATAAGTGAGCTGCTCCATGGATTTTATGCGAAGGGAAGGTCGTTTGTTTTCAATGTATAATAATATTAGTCCACCCACGATCAGTGCGATGGCCACAACCGTTGTATTAAACAAACGTTCTTCTATATAATCCGCGACCAGAAATCCGATTCCTAATGCAGGGATAACGCCTACGAGGGTCTTTTTCCATAAGTCAAATATTTTTTGATTGGTGGAGGATTTGTAATTTCCGAAGGGAATAAGTCGCTTGCGAAAGTAAACAACGACGGAAAGAATGGCCCCTAGTTGGATCACAACATCAAACATATTCGCAAATTGTTCAGTGAACCCAACAAACTGGTTGAAGATAATCAAGTGACCTGTAGAGGAAATGGGAAGAAATTCCGTAATCCCTTCCACGATTCCTAAAATCAGGGCACTGAGAAAGTCGTTCATCGTAACATCTCATTTCTAAGTATTTATTTGTTCATTCATAAAATCCATTATCCCATAGTTTTAATTAATCAGTCAACCAAACGGCAGGCATTTTTTTGGCATTTTAAAAGGCATTCGAATGTTGTTTTGACAAACAAAGGCATTCGCTGCCGGGTGTTGAGGTGCCCTTTTCAGTATATGAGAAAAAATCGGCACTGTTTTATGAATGGATTCGACAAAATGGACAGTATATTTGTAAATTAATTTTAGGTTACCTTATAACAAGTAACCTTCTCATGGTAAAATAGAATAATCGGCCCTCCAAGGACGGGAACACTAAAAATCTAGGTTTGGTTTAAACCGTTTTTGGTTGATAATACAAGTGAGGGTGCGATAATGGTTAAGACATTGATTAAAGGAGCAAGCATGAAGCGAACATGGCGTTTTTGGGTTGCCTTATGGGCAGGTAAGATAATAACGAGAGGTCTTTTAGCCAGCGGGAAAAAGGGGACAACCTTACCTGGGAAAATAGCAAACTGGCTTGATCCTCAGATCATACGGCACTTGAGTGGGGCTTATTCGGAAGGGATTATTATGGTCACAGGGACTAATGGGAAAACGACCACTGCTAATCTCCTCGCGAACATTTTGCTTGAGGCGGGAAAAAGCTTTGCTTTTAATCAGGCTGGGGCAAACCTCGTGACTGGAATCACAGGGGCTTTGATTCAAAATACTCGTTGGAACGGTTCATCTCAAGCAAGCTTAGCCTTGTTAGAAGTGGATGAGGCGACAGTGCCTAAACTTTGTGAACAACTGTCTCCGAGTCTGGCAATTATTACTAATTTCTTTCGGGATCAACTTGATCGCTATGGAGAGTTGGACACAACTGTTCGCTTGGTTCGAGAGTCTTTACCTCAAGAGACAGTGCTCGTGCTCAATGCGGATGACCCTTTAGTTGCTCAATTTGGTGTCAATCAACTTAATAGGCCGCTTTATTATGGAGTAGAACGAACTCCTGATAGCTGCTCAGAGAGCTTAGAAACTCGTGAGGCTAGATTCTGTCCCGTATGCGGCACCGCCCTTGATTACACGCTTTTTCATTATGGACAATTGGGGATTTTCAACTGCCTGGGCTGCGGATTTCAGCGCCCTGAGCCTGAAATATTGGCCCAAAACGTGCGTCCAGAAGAGGGTTTGCTCCAGTTTCGAGTGGGTGTGACTCCCTTTACTCTCTCTTTGCAAGGCTACTATAATCTATACAATGCCTTAGCGGCACTGACTGCAGCCCGCCAATTAGGTTTAAGTGATGGCATGATCGAAAAAGGGTTAAGGAAGTTTATTCCTCAAGCCGGACGGATGGAACGGTTCTATTTACAGACAGGGGAAATTACGTTAACACTCGTCAAAAATCCCACAGGATTTGACCAAGTCATTCAGACGATGATCAGCGTCGATAAGCCTCTTCGAATTCTGATCGGGATCAATGATTTAGCTGCAGATGGGCGGGATATCTCCTGGCTGTGGGATGTTAATTTTGAACGATTGGGAAGGTATGAGGAACGTATACACCAAGTGGTTTGTACTGGTCTGCGTGCAGAGGACATGGCGTTGAGGCTTAAATATGCAGGATTAAGAGAAGAAAAACTTGTTATTATGCACAACTTGTCAGGAGCCCTCGATGACTTACTGACCCATCGGAACGAATCTGAGGTTGTGTTTATATTACCTACATATACTCTGCTTTTCCCGCTTCGTGATCTTCTCCAAGAACGTCAAAAAAAGGCGGGATTGTCACAAGCTCAAGTGAAGGAGCATGGAGAGGAGGCAAGCGCATGAAATTAACTATTTGCCATCTGTATCCGGATTTGCTCGATCTTTATGGAGATCGGGGTAATATTTTGGCCTTGTCGGCCCGTTGTCGTTGGCGGGGAATAGAACCCGTTATTCAAAGGGCCTCGTTGGGTGAAGACTTGGACTTTTTAGGAATGGATATTCTTTTTCTTGGTGGGGGATCTGACCGTGAACAAGGTTTGCTGGTTCAGGATTTGATGCGCCGGGAAAATGAACTCCGAAGTGCCATAGAAAGTGGCCTAGTGGTACTCGCTATCTGTGGAGGCTATCAAATGCTGGGAAAATACTATCAAATGACAAGTGGAGAGAAAATTCAGGGGTTGGATATTTTAGATGTTTGGACCATCGCTGGTGCCAAGCGATTAATAGGAAATGTCGTGGTGGACCTTGATGAAAATGTTTTAGGTATCGACTCGTCTCCAGAGCTAAGGACTTTATTGGGGTTCGAGAATCACTCCGGGCAAACTCATTTGGGTGAGGGAATGAAGCCATTAGGTAAAGTCTCATTTGGTAACGGAAATAATGGACAGGATGGCGAGGAAGGGGTTCGTTACCGCAATGTCTTCGGAACGTATATGCACGGACCGCTCCTCCCTAAAAACCCACACTTTGCTGATTTATTGTTAGAACTTGCTCTGCAAAGACGTGATCCGAACACTTGCTTGATGGAACTTGACGACCGCTTAGAAAAACTAGCCCATGAGACTATGGTGAAGAGGCTTTTAAAACAACCCTAAATTCAATTCGCTCTAAAAATCAGTATAGCATCACTGATATACTGATATACTATCATCAGGGACAAAACTTCAGTAAATTTCAACTTAAATTTGCTGTTGCCATTATTTACATGCATAAATAACCGTGTTTTCATGAGGTTTTGGCTGATTTACTCTTCTAGTTCGTTGACACTTTTTCACTTTACTGTCTATAATAGAGTATAGCTATGGCTAAATGATGGGGGTGCTAACGTGGCAGAAAGTAAGCGGATCATGATCAGTTTGCCAGAGAGTTTGCTTGCGGAAGTGGATGGGATTGTGACCGTCGAGAAGCGAAATCGCAGCGAATTTATTCGAGAAGCGCTAAATAGCATCCTTCACGAACGACGAAAAAAAGGAATCCACGAGCAGATGCGCAAAGGATACTTAGAAATGGCGCAACTGAATTTATCGATAGCTAGGGAGTTGTTTTCAACGGAACAAGAAGTATTAGAATACTATGATGTAACAATTGTGGAGTGTCAGAGATGATCATAAAACGCGGGGAAATTTACTACGCAGAACTTAACCCCGTCGTCGGCTCTGAGCAGGGCGGAACTCGACCAGTCCTTGTGGTTCAAAACGACATTGGGAATCAATTCAGCCCGACGACAATCATCGCCGCAATCACTTCACAGATTGCCAAAGCGAAATTACCGACTCACGTGGAAGTTCGAGCTAAACGAAGTGGCTTAGAACGAGATTCCGTTATTTTGACAGAGCAGATTAGAACGATCGATAAAAGTCGTCTTAAGGAAAAAGTAGCTGTTTTGGATGAAGAAGTTATGCTGAGAGTCGACCAAGCTATTGAGATTAGTTTAGGTCTAGCAGATATTTAAGATAGAGCTCGAAGTAAGAGGCAGGCAGCGTAGCGGAGGCAAACCGACGCTGTTTTTGTTTGCCAAGATACCATGAGGGGAGTGTGGGTAGATGTTACTCAAACCTGTAATAGGAATTACAGCAGCTCATTGTTCGGAAGAACTAAAAACCTTTCCACGGCATTATTATGTTGAGAGTATTAGAAATGCCGGTGGGATACCACTTATTCTTCCGCCTGTTCGGACATCAGAAGAGGCCAGTGAGGTTTTGCATTTAATTCATGGCTTGCTATTGACGGGTGGAGGGGATATTTCTCCCGTGTACTTAAGAGAGGATCCTCGGCACGGAATTGGTCAATGTTTTCCAGAAAGGGACTTGAGCGAGCTATTGCTTACTCAGTTGGCTCTTCAACATGACCTTCCTATTTTGGGGATTTGCCGGGGTATTCAGGTTTTAGCGGTGGCAGCTGGAGGAGAGATTTATCAAGATATTCCTAGTCAGTATCCTCGAGGGATGCAACATAGACAAACCGCCCCACGACAGTACGCTTGGCACGATGTTGACGTGCTAGAAGGATCGCTGCTTTATCGATTACTTGCTGAGGGGAAAATTGGAGTCAATAGTCTTCATCATCAAGCTGTATCGGTAAGTCCTCAAGGTTTTATCCAAAATGCTCGTTCTTCCGATGGAATGATAGAAGGAATTGAGAAGCCAGACGCTAAGTTTTGCCTAGGAGTTCAGTGGCACCCAGAAAGTATGATGGAAACGGAAGTGCACAGCAAGGTTTTGTTTAGAGGTTTTGTTGAAGCATGTCGATGAGAAACGATGAAAAAAAGAGACGACTAAGTCGTCTCTTTTTTTGTAGAGGAAACCTGCACACCCGTTGACTAGATTCAAAAGTATGAATCGTTTACCAACGTGAGTTCCATAGCAGGTGCTTCCCCATTTGTGTCGCGTCAAATGCGCGATCTCAATGTCAGCTCATTTATAGTTTAGAACAAGGATAAACTTTTGTCAATTTTAAGATCATCGCTTGTGTAATTGACAGTTTTTGACCGATTAAGTAAAATATTTAAACATTAATTATTTCGTAGTTTTTTTTCAATCAATAGAGGATTTTTCAAGTTGAGGAAGAATAAAGCGTACATATATAACTATATATTTCATAAATGTATAGTTTAGCATTAGAGATTGGTCAAAATATCAAAATGGAAGGAGCAACCGCTTGATTCAATTAGAAGGGGTAAATAAACATTTTGGTCATCTACACGTCTTGAAAGATATTAATCTAACGGTAAAATCGGGGGAGAAATTGGTAGTTATTGGCCCCAGTGGATCAGGCAAGAGTACATTAATTCGATGTATGAACCTTCTGGAAAAGCCTAGTTCGGGTAAAGTAACGGTGGATGGGGTAGAAATTACTGCACATAAAGCTCAGGTTGCTAAAGTCCGTCAGTCAGTGGCTATGGTATTTCAACAATTCAATCTCTATCCCCATAAAACGGTCCTAGAGAATTTAACTCTCGCTCCTATGCTGATTAAGGGAGTCACAAAGGAGGAAGCCTCAAAGGATGGTATGGCTTATCTTGAACGTGTTGGGCTAAGTGAAAAATCCAATGTGTATCCATCCCAACTTTCCGGTGGTCAGCAGCAACGTGTGGCTATTGCACGGGCTTTGGCTATGCGACCTAAGATTATGCTCTTTGATGAACCAACCTCGGCTTTAGATCCAGAAATGATCCAGGAAGTCCTCGATGTTATGATTGATCTGGCTCACGAGGGTATTACCATGGTAGTTGTCACACATGAAATGGGTTTTGCTAAAACAGTTGCAGATCGTGTCATTTTTATGGATGAGGGATTTATTGTCGAATCCAATACTCCGAAACAGTTTTTCGAAAATCCAACGAATGAGCGTACGAAGTCATTTTTAAGCCGAATTTTGCGTTAGTCATCATTTGGTTTTAAACCCATGGGTGGTACTTAGATGTTCTATAAAGAAGAGTCGCAGTATTCTGCGACTAAACGATGAAGAGGGGGATTTAAGAATGAAGAAAATTGGAATGATTTTAACGAGCTTGCTATTAGTTGCAGGTTTGGTCACGGGTTGCGGGTCGACTGCACCTTCGGCTACCCCAGCACCAGCTCCAACACCAACCCCAAGCGCTACAGAACAGGCCGCTGATGTCAAGGCCATTAAAGACCGTGGTGTTCTCAAAGTAGGAGTTAAAGTTGATGTACCTAAATTCGGATACAAAGATCCTAAGACGGAAAAGGTCGAGGGATTTGAAATTGATTTGGCTAATGTAGTAGCCCAGAAAATTGGGGCTGCTAAGGTTGAAACCACAGCCGTTACGGCAAAAACTCGGGGACCTTTGCTGGATAGTGGAGATGTAGACCTTGTGATCGCGACCTTTACCGTTACTGAAGAACGTAAGAAGAGTTACAATTTCTCAGATCCTTATTTTGTCGATGGTGTAAGACTAATGGTTAAAAAGAGTGCTGGTTTTACGAGCTTAAAAGATTTGAACGGGAAAAAGATTGGCGTAGCGCAAAGTGCTACCAGTAAGAAGGCCATTCAGGAACAAGCGGATAAGGTTGGAGCTAAAGTCACTTTCTTGGAGTTCGCTACCTATCCGGAAATTAAGACAGCACTAGATTCTGGTCGGGTGGATTGTTTTTCTGTAGATGGATCCATCTTATTTGGATATATGGATGAGACAACGATTATTTTGGATGATAGCTTTAGTCCTCAGGATTATGGAATTGCCTCTAAAATGGGAAAAGACGGATTAGCCAAATTGGTTAATCAGACGATTGCTGATCTGAAAAAGTCTGGAGAACTCGTTAAAATGCAACAAAAGTGGGGTCTTAAATAGTGGTCGGACCTTTTGCCTTGTTTAAATGGGAAGCACTTTTCAGTGACTGGGTAGTATTTGCTGAGGGGTTTAAAACGACTATTTCTGTAACCGTCCTTGCCCTTACGTTGGCTCTTGTACTCGGAGTTATATTTGGGGTATTAGGGACCTCTCAGTGGACACTAGCCAAGCTTGTGAGTCGCATCTACGTTGAATTCATTCAAAACACCCCACTTGTTATCCAGGTTTTCTTCCTGTATCATGGGCTTCCTCACATGGGCGTGATGCTACCTGTTTTTGCAGTGGGTGTTTTGGGTGTCGGTGTTTATCATGGCGCTTATATTGCCGAAGTGGTCAGGGCGGGAATCAACTCGATCCACAGGGGGCAAATGGAAGCGGCCTTATCACAGGGATTTAGTTTTTGGGGGGCCATGCGGCATATTATCTTGCCGCAGGCTTCCCGAGTAGTTTTGCCACCGCTCACGAATCAGGCGGTGAACTTGATTAAAAACACCTCGGTACTGGCTATGGTCGCTGGGGGTGACCTAATGTATCGTGCGGACTCCTGGTCAAGCGATAATATTTATTACGGACCTGCGTATGTTGTCGTTGGTCTGCTTTATCTCCTGCTTTGTTTACCTTTAGCGACACTGACACGTCGCTTAGAACGTAAGGCGGGGGTATCAACATGATTACAGAAATTCTTAAACCCGAAATATTTCGTTTTCTTGGTCAAGGGCTTTTGACGACTCTCTACATTGCTGTCAGTGCCATTTTACTCAGTTTCGTCTTTGGAACCATCTTGGGTATTGCTCGATACTCTAAACAACCAATTTTGGGGAGAATCGCTGCCTTATACATTGAGTGCGTTCGAAATATTCCTATGCTGCTCTTTATTTTAGTTTTTCGGTTTATGACCACGTTGAAACCGGTTAATTCAGGAATTGTCGCCATCGCGGTCTTCACTTCGGCCATAATTGCTGAAATCGTCCGAGGTGGGTTAAACTCCATCGACGATGGGCAGTGGGAAGCGGCGAAGTCACAGGGGTTTTCCTATCGTCAGACTTTAACGCACATTATTTTACCACAGGCCATGCACAAGATGATTCCACCTTTAGTATCTCAGTTTATAACGGTCATTAAGGATACATCGTTTGTTTGGGTTGTAGGCGTGGAAGATCTAACTGGTAAAGGTATGATTATTTTGGGGCAACACGGCTCGACCAGTCAGGTCTTTGCCGTTTTTGGCATGATTGCTTCAACTTATTTTGTCCTTAATTATTCGCTTTCGATTTTAGCCCGTCGACAGCAGCTGAAAATGGTGCATCAAAGTTATTAATTTAGTCAGAGATGGTCTTTTAGGCTCAAGTATCGTTACACCTTAAGACTAATAATTTTAGAGTTTGTTAGCTGACGACCCCGAGAGGGGTCGTCTTTTTGTAGTTTATAATTAAATAGTTCCCGGTTCTTGATAATGTTGCTGAAATCACTTAGCAGTTTGCAAAAGAGAAGTTGTTGTTTCACATAATATGCTTCATAATAGAGAGAATACACTTTATTAATTTGACCTAAAAAGGGGTCATTGATCATTTTTTAGTAGGCACCCTATTGGGATGTCTTGCTTAACAACAAGGAGTGGTAATAAATGGACATGAAGCTAAAAAAGCTTCTGGAAGAAAAGAGACCTGTTATTCTCCAAAGGTGGTTCGATGCCATCATGGCAACGTATCCCGTGGATAGCTCAGGTTTTTTAAAAAAGCAAAAGGATAGGTTCCTTAATCCAGTGGGACATACGTTCTCTCAGGGGATAAATGGTATCCTGGAAGCCCTAATCGCTGGGGAAGGATTTGCAGAGGAGTTGCCCTTTCTCGATGATATTATCAGAGTGAGGGCGATTCAGGATTTCACTCCAGCACAAGCGCTAACCTTTGTATTTTCCCTCAAAAAGGTAGTTCGTGAAGAACTGGAAAAGGAAATTAGACAGTACCAGCTATATGATGAGTTGCTGACGTTTGAATCAGAAGTAGATGAGTTAGCCCTTTATGCTGTTAATATCTATGTCAAATGCCGAGAACAGCTTTATGAACTTAAGACGGATGAACTCAAAAGGATGACGTTTTCGCTTTTGAAAAAGGCAAATCTGATGTCCGAACTCCCTGCGGAAGAATTTGAACATAAGGATCGTGACTTAATAAACATCGCAGAAACAGACGCCAACCCATCCAAAGAGTAAATAGTGAGAAGTTGAGGGACCCTGAAGATATCGGGGTCCTTTCTTTTATGATAACTTCACTAAAGTTTCGTAATTGACCGTACATAGATTTACCTTAAGGAAGACATTTCTTTTAAAAAAGTTTCCAGCTCTATGAACTAGTCATGAAATGAGCTAGAATAAGTCCTAACATTATGACATTAGGAGGTAGCAAAGATAATGTTTCAGATAACAGATGGAGAACTAAGGTATTTAAATGAGATAGCTTCAGAAATTAAATACCCGAAAGGGCAGATTATTTTTTCAACCAGCCAAAGGACCAATGAGGTTTATTATATTAAAAGTGGTTTGGTTAAAATTTACCGTACGACATCGGACGGTCGTCAGGTGTCTGTTGCAATCCGTTACCCTGGTGACTTTATTGGTCTAGCTGAAGTACTCAGTAATATCAATTTAAGAGAGTATAGTGCCGAGGCAATGGATAATGTCTCTATTTTGATTATCTGGAAGGATAGTTTTAAAAAGATGCTCGTCGAAATGCCTGAGTTTTCCGAGAAGTTAATCACACTGATGAGTGATCGGTTGAGGGAAGCGCAGAATACAATCTATGATTTTATCATGAACCCCATTCAAGGGAGGCTAGCTATTCTTCTGTTAAGTATGGCAGAACGTGCAGGGAGTAAAGGTGAAGATGGTATTATTCATGTGCGATTACGGGTTACTCAGGAGGAACTTGCCTGTGTCATAGGTTCAGCACGTCAAACAATTTCGTCTCTACTCAGCTTGCTTAAGGAAGACGGGAGCATCCAATATGAAGGACGAGAGATTGTTGGTGTGAACCCAAACAAGCTAAAAACATGGATACAGGAATAGTGAACTCGTTCAACTAAAGTTGGATACCGAAACAAAACAAGTTATGGGTTATCAGTCCCACTAATAGAAGTGGGACTGATACGATTGAATTAAATAGCACATAATTCACCTTGTAATCCAGCCGACAAAATTAGAGTCCTTTGAAAGACTTTAATTTTGTCGGCTGGATTACTTATGTCGTTAACATGACAGAAAAGTGTCTTTAGTTTGGTTTTAACCAACGATAGTTATTGTTAAAATCTTCACATAGAAAGAAAACGAAGGGCGGAGGGATGAATTAACAGGTCAATAGATGGATTAAGGTTATCGTGAGTAATACATACGAAGAAATGGAGGGGTTGTACATGTCGTCGCCTGCTTTACAAGCAAAGATACAGAGTACGGATCTTAAGGAGAAATCTATCGAAACGGACAAAAGTAAGAAGGCCTTACTAGGATTTATTTTGTCTTGGTTAGTATTTGCAGCAATCTTAACTCTGGTTCCTACTTCCGAGAGCCTTAATGAGGGTGGTCGAGCAGCCTTGGCTGTGATGGGTTGGGCTACAATTATTTGGTTGAGTGATGGATTGCCTTTAGCAGTTTCCGGCCTAATGATACCGGTCTTATTATCCCTGACCGGAGCAGCTACTAAGCTGCCCGAAGCCTTTAGTGGCTTTACCAGTAACGTTACCTTCCTTATTCTTGGCTGTTTTATTCTAGCTGCTGTTATGCAGACCACTGGCTTAGACAAGCGGATTGCACTCAGTATTGTTTCAAAAGTTAAACCTAACGTTGGAAGTGTTCTAAAAGGTATAATCGGGGCTCACCTGGTTACAGCCGTACTCGTTCCTGCCACCAATGCTAGAGGTGCACTTTTCCTACCGATTATTCAAGGTTTAAACAGTTTGTTTGAGAAAGCGGGCGAAGGTGCTAGGGCAAGAAAAGTATTTACGATGGTCGGGATCGGTTTCGCCTCACTAGCTAGCGGGACTATTCTGATGCACAGCCATATGTCAAATGTCATCATAGCCCAAACCATTAATCAGGCTGTGAAAAAAGACGTGATTACTTGGGGTACTTGGGGCTGGATGAATTGGCCATTGCTGGGTATTTTGGTAATCATGTATTACTGGGTCAATTGGATCATGAAATCTAAAAATATTGAAGTCCCTGGCGGAATCTCTGAAATCAGACGCCAAAAAGAAGCCATGGGTAAAATGAATGCTGCTGAATGGATTGTTTTAGTAACCTTTGGGATTGCAATTTCCTTGTGGGCGACCGAGCAAATTCATGGTTATAAAATGGCCTTAGTTGCTCTGGTAGCCGTGATGGTACTCTTTATTCCGGGGCTTACCAATCTCTCCTGGAAAAAGGTTCAATCCAATACAATCTTTGGGACCTGGTTGTTGCTCTGTGGTTCCCTGTCCCTAGTATCCGCCTTTGAAAAGACAGGCGTGGACAAGTGGATTGCCTCTCACCTGGTTGGTTTAGCACCAGCTTGGGGTTGGATAGGTGTTAGTATCTTCATCTGTGTGGTAGTCCAAATCAGCCGTTTAGGCATTGTGAGCAACGTTGCGGCTGTAACTCTGCTGGCTCCTATCGTAGCAGCAATGGCTCCTATGCTTGAGCTGAACACGGTTGCCTTTACGATGATGGTGTTAAATGTGGATAGTTACGCGTTTGTCTTGCCTATCTCAGTGACTGCCTGCCTAATCGCCTATGGAACTGAAGAATTCACCTTTGGTGAATTTGTTAAAGTCGGTGCTCCCTTCACCTTAATGGTGATACTCTATATGGTCTTTATCATGGTGCCCTGGTATGCATTCACAGGTTATCCCATCTGGGTGCCCACTCCATAACTTATTTAAAGGAGGAAAATTTAAATGGCAAGAGCAAGTTTACCCCAATCCGTGGAAAAAATTGAAGAGGTCCGCATTGAAACTGATATTCTAATTATCGGAGCAGGAAATGCCGGTTGTTTCGCTGCCATTGAAGCCAAGCGTCTCAACCCTGATTTGAAAGTGACTTTAATGGAGAAAGCACACATCGACCGCAGTGGATGCCTAGCTGGTGGTATGGATGCGATTAACACCTATATTAAAAAAGATCGTACCATCGAAGACTTCGTGCGTTGGAGTCGTTCTCAGGCCGGTGGGCTGATCCGCGAAGACTTGACCATTTCGATGGCAGAAGTTTTAAACAAGCCTATCGAAGAATGGGAAGAGTGGGGTATGCCCATTAAATATGAAGAAGACGGCGATGAATATAAAACTAGAGGCAAATGGGATATCACGATCAGTGGTTCTGAGATGAAAGTTATTTTGGCAGAAAAGACCCGTCAAACTGGCTGTGAAATCATAAATCGTGTAGTCGCTACCAACTACCTGATGGAGGGCAATAAAGTCATTGGCGCTATTGGTTTTGGTGTGAGAGACGGCAAGGTATACATCATACGAGCTAAGGCCACCATTATAGCTACTGGTGGCGCAGCTGGTTTGTATAAGCCCTATCAAAACGATGGTAATGACAGCCACCACCAGCTCTGGTATGCCCCCTTTAATGTAGGGACCGGTTTTGCGATTGGTATCCGTCAAGGTGCTGAAATGACCACCTTTGAAATGCGCTGGTGTGCCACCCGAACAAAAGATTTTAATGGCCCCATCGATACCATTTCAGTGGGTTATAAAACACCCATGATTAACTGCAAGGGCGAGCAAATTCTAAAAACCCGTTACGCTCACCTTGGTGGGGATGCCGCTCCCCGCTATATCCGGGCTAACGCGCCGATGGATGAGTGGCGTGAGGGTCGTGGTCCCTGCTATGTGGATACCACCCACATGACTTCAGACCAAATCCATGACATGAAATACGATTATCTAAACGAGCGTCCCAGTTATGTTTTATTTCTGGCCAGCCGAGCCCAGGATTTAAAGAAGGAACCCATCGAAATTTATGGTTCTGACCCCTACATTGTCGGAGGGCATACGGCGAGCGGTTACTGGGTTGATGTAAAAAGAGCGACTACCTTACCCGGATTATATGCCTGTGGTGATGTGGCAGGTGGCACACCCAATAAATTTGTGGGTGGTTGTGCCGCTGAGGGACTCTTGTCTGCTAGAGCTGCAGTCGACTATGTAGCTAGTGTCGAGCAGGGAAGCCTTAATGAGGAGCAAATTTCCCAAGAGAAAGATAGGATTTTTGCACCGGGTTTCCGCAATATTTCCGTGGGTGATGGTGTTAAACCTCGCGAAATGGAAGAAAGGCTCCAGCGGTTGATGGATGAATATGCCGGGGGAGTACACCAGTTTTTCAGAATGAACAAAGAAGGTCTGGAATATGCCCTACGTAACCTGAAGATTTTGAAGGATCAAGTCAAATACCTAATCGCCATCGATCTTCATGAGTTGATGGATGCTCACGAAGTCATTGACCGATTAGATGTGGCTCAAGTACTGGTGCACCACCTGATGTATCGTGAAGAAACCAGATGGGCAGGCTGGCAGACCCGGGCAGATTTCCCAGAAAAGAACGATCAAAAATTTGATTGCTTTGTAAACTCCCGTTATAATCCTGAAACTGGTGATGTAGAAATGTTTACTCGAGCCTATGAACAAATAATCTCAGGTGATCGCTTAAAAGCTTAAAGAAGAGGAGGGTGACAAGATGCCACCAATAGTATATCAAGATAAATGCCAAGGGTGCGGAAAATGTGAAGAGATATGTCCCGGAGATTTGATGGAATTAAATGAGGAAAAGAAAGCCTTTTGTCGGGCTAAGAGAGATTGTTGGGACTGCATGGCATGTGTAAAAGCTTGCCGATTCGAGGCTATTGAAACTCGTATTCCCTATCAATTGGGGTACTATCCAGCTAGACTTATTCCCAAGGTGAGAGAAAAAGAAATTGAATGGACCTGCATTGATATCAATGGCAAGGTAGATAAGTTCCTGGTCAGGACCCACAATAAATAAGGGTCACGACAGGCCTAACTTTTGAGTTTATAAATTATTCCTAAATTTAAGAATTCTTGGAAGTCAATCAAATTAGGCATTTCCTAGGATTCTTCGCTAAGACATTGAGTTCTACTTGTTTGGGATCTTGTGGAGGGAATTGAGCTAAGGGATAGGGATTGTACATTTAGATTCTAGAAAGATTAGTCAACAGAAGGTCAAATAAGTATAAGCAAGAAGTGGCTAAGGTTTTGATCTTAGCCACTTCTCGCTTAGGATATATCCAGAGTAAGATTTATGACCGAGCCAAATAGTTACTCAAATAGTTGAATGAAGTATCTGAAATGACTGCACTTCCGCCGAGCAAGTAAGTCTCGCGAATTTGACCGCTGTTGTCTGCCAAGAAGTTCAGGACACTGGCTTTGGTTAAGTGTTTGTCAACGAGGATGATGGGGCTACCAGTACGTGCGGCAAGTGCAGATCCAGCGAGTGCATCAGGGAAGTTTTCTCCAGTCGCGATCATGACAGTATTAATATCGGCGCGGAGTCCCTTTGCAATAGCAATGCTTGTTTCATATTGGTCCATTCCCCAGTAACGTACAATGCTTTTACCTTGATCATCGGGGCCCCAGTTTCTTGAGACGTGCGCGATAATATCATAGGCGACTTCCTTGTTAATGACTGCAAAACCCCCTACTATAATAGCGTCTTTAATGGCATTCTGCTGAAGGGCCTTATAGGTGGCTTCGGGTAATTGTTTACTTCTGGTTAGTAGAATGGGAATACGATTGTAAGCAGCCCAAGATGAGATGGAAAGTGCATCAGGGAAGTTGTCACCATTTGCAATAACTACTTTTTTCGGAGCGTCGGGGTTAATGGAATAGTAATAATCAGCGATTTTAGCGGCTGTTTCATACTGATCCCAGCCGGCCAGACGAGTGACATCACTGTAGTTTTGCTTGAGGGCTTCCTCGATTTGTCCAGAAACGACTGCACTTCCGCCTACAATAATAATTTTTGTAGGTTTAAGGCGTTCAATTTCCCCTTGAACAGCGGGATCTAAGGTTTTGCTATTCGTTAGCAGAATCGGAGCATCAAATTGATGAGCCAAGGTGGCCGCCGAGAGAGCATCTGGGAAATTGGAGGCAGTGGCCAAGATGACGGTCGAAGAACTAGTCGGCCAGCCTTGTTTGGAGATTTCGACAGCAGTATTTACTGCTGTATAGCCAGCCAAGCGGCTAAAATCAGGCCCATAAGCAGACCTAAGATATCGTTTTCCCATAGTGGGAATATAAGTCCCTACGTACTCTCCTCCTGTAATGGCGTCAACACTTCCATTACCCAATTGGCCAGTGGTGTTACCCCCCCAGCCCCATACATAGCCATCGGCTCGTCCGAGAGCAAAGCCATAGCCAGCTGCAATACTATTGGCCTTTGTGACATGAACTACCTTTACAGGAGCGGCAGAAATAGGCAAATCGCTAACTTTATAGCCATTGCCAAGTTGACCGCTACCGTTGGCTCCTAGGGTCCAAATAGTGCCATCCTTCTTAAGAGCCATCGACAGGTAAGCGCCGGCACTTACGGAAGTAACATCTTTCAAGGCGGGGATTTGAACGGGTGTTTCGAACCACTGCTGTTCCGTGTTTCCAAGTTGCAGGAGTTCATTGCTCCCCCATCCCCAGACAGTTCCGTCCTCTTTTAAAGCTAGGCTGTGACTAAATCCAGCCGACACACTGACAATATCAGAAATTCCATTGACCTGTGTTAGGTTCGTGAAATTTAACATGCCTTCTTCACCATCTGTTCCAAGGATCACTTTTTGCGCGCCCCAAGTCCAGACGGTACCATCGTTTTTGAGTGCTAAAGACCAGGCACTGCCAACGGCGATTTTAACGACCCCAGAAAGGTTATCAATAATCTGTGGAGCCGTGATTTTTATCGTGTCAGTATTGTTTACTTGCTTATATTCATTACCGCCCCAGGCCCATACTTGGCCGTTGGCAGCTAGAGCTAAGTTGGACTCTAACCCTGCTGCTATTCCTACAATGTTTTGCAGACTTTCAACTTTTCTAGGAAGGGTAATAGGTGAGGCTTCTTCAGCGCCGCTTTGATCGTAATCATTGTTTCCCCAAGCCCAGACTGTTCCGTCGGCTTTCAGGGCTAAAGCATGGGCACCTCCAGCGGAAACCGAAATGACGTCTGTGAGGTCTTTGACTTTGACGGGAGTGGCAACAGGATTCTCGTCGGCATTACCTTGACCTAATTGACCCTGGGAATTATCACCCCAGGACCAGACATTGCCGTCTGCGTCAACAGCCAAGCCAAAGTTTGGGCCTGCAGCCAATTGCGAGGATGCAGCACCAGGTCTAACACTTAAGGATGCCAGCACAGGTTTTGGTTCACCAGTTAAGGAACTGGGTACCAAAGAGACAAAAAGTGTGGTTAAGAAAACCAAAGATGACATCATTTTTCGTGCTGGGTTTTTTTGCATTTAAAATCTCCTTTTCCCTAAAATTATATGATTTATTTAAAAACATAACAACGACAACGACACTGAATATAACATCCTATAGACTTGACTACAATAGTAAAAGGCTGGGAATTGATATAAAATCCCTTTTTATTACAAATCTAAAGCCTTTTTATGAGACCGTATCCGAGTTAAAGTTTATTTTTGATTTTATATAATGGACCGTCAGAAAACAACCCTATGATACGTTATTAATATATAGAAGATGATTCCGTTCTTTGAGAGCCTTCTAGTGAGATTAAAAAATATTTTTTCTGGGTTTAAGTTAATTTTCTTGGTTAACGTGATTCAAGTCACATTAACCAAGAAAAGGTTTTGGTATAGTTTAAAACAAGTAAATAAAACTATTCAGTAAGAATTATAATTAAGTGTAGGCAGATGTAAAATCAATTGGAAGTGCTCTCTTTGCAATGGTGCATTTATAGTTAAATCTGAATTTGAAGGGAGGGGTCTATATCGCAGGACTAGATTTATTGCTAACATCCATTGGCTTTTCTGTTTTGGGTTATGTGTTATGTTACCTTACTCTTTCAAGTAATAATAAATTCAAGACTCAAGATGATAGCTCAGAAGAATTATTGGAAAGAGGAACTGCCAGAGCTTTCTTGAAAACAAAATGATGGGTATGGCAGGGATAGGAATGCACCATAGTAGAATGAACATAATTAACCTATAAAACAGCTGAGGATTTTTAAAATTGATCCTGAGCTGCTTTTTTTGATTCTAGTAAACGTATTGGAATCATGAGTTTATGCTGAAATTGACAGGATTAGTCCTCTTCCATTCATTTCGATAAACCAACTGAATTGTACATACACAAATCTTAGTGAAGCCCATAATCTAATCAAAGAAGTATGAAAGGATGGTTTCTATGAATACACATCAAATGCCCCCTACTAATATCATAAATACTGTTCAAGATTGTGAAGTAACGTGTGAACACATGATTACTCATCTCCTTATGCATTCCCAAGATCTTCATCTAAGGCATAGACAATTACAACTATTACGAGATTGTGCAGATATCTGTACACTGACTGCCAAATACCTTGCCCGGCGTAGCTCTTTTAGTAAGCCGATAGCAGGCCTTTGCGCGAGTATATGTGAAGCATGTGGAAATGAATGTGCAAGATTTGCCGACAAGGAATCTCAAAAATGTGCCCACATCTGTTTGCATTGTGCCATGGAATGTCGAGCGTTTGCAATGTAGAGAAGATTGGGTCATAGAATTACACACGAATACCCTGTTAAGTATCACTGTGAGAAGACTATGATACTTAACAGGGTATTCGTTATACTACTTCTGACTCCTGACTCCTGTCTCCTGAGCAGTTACCCTTCATTTATCTTTTGCAACTGCTCATTTGACGGAAGGCGCCTTATTCGTGGCTTTTTTTGCGCTTATGAACATCATAAATCGCTAATAAGTTATCCAATGCACGGGGCCCCATATTCGCACTTGCAAAATGCGTTTAGCCCAGAATAGAATTCCGGGGTAAACGCATTAGTAATAATTAAATTTGACTCTCAATGAATGACTTCAATTCGATCTTACATTCTGACCATACTAATATTACCGGGTCTACGAGCTTCTTTAACTCATTCCATTTCAAGAAAAAGGAGTATGAGTTACGATAAAAATGTCTAAACGCTAAGTATTCTACCAATTTTTCTTTCAAACCCTGTGAAATAACAGGAGCGCGATTATATGTCTCTTCGGTCATTTGTTTTAAAAGTTCGCTATGCCAGTGATGACCCGTAGGGAGTTTGCCATCAATATTTTTTCCAATCGTTTTAAATAAATTCTCTATTCCATTATAGAAGGAATGCAATACCGAACCAAGTGCAGTAAGTTCTATTAAAGTGGGTTCCTCCCCTTTACTCTTCTCAATCAGATCATTATAAGAAGCAAAGAGTTCATTGATTTGCTGTATTTCAAAATTCATTTGGGATATTGCTTTTTCAAGAGACACGGTGAAGGTCACCTTCTCTCTCAAGGTATTTTGAAAATGCATCTTCTCTATCCAAGTTAATTAAATCAACGGGTCGACTCAATGTAGTTAGTAATTGTCCTAGCAAAGCAAAATAATTTTCGGGTAAACATCCTTTTATTGCAATATCTATATCCGAATCCTCTCTGTAAGTATCCGTGATCAATGAGCCGAAGATGAATATTTCTTTGCATCCAGCATTCTTAAGTATCTCAATTGCAGAGTTTATATCTTTTTGAAATTCCTCCGGAAGCCTAGAGAGAAGTTCGCTCATATAATCAACTCCCAATATTTTACTTCAACAGTTACATTGTAACATTATCTTTAAAGCTTGTCATTAGATCGTTTTCTCTTCATGAGAAATTCACAACTTTTTCATCAGTTAATCGTATCCGAGAGTTACACTAAGGACATGGAAGTACAGCAAATAAAACAACGCAAAGCAGAAAAATGAAAATTAAGGGGAGGAACATAAAATGAAGAAACTTAGTAAAAAAATCACGGTAATCTTAGGAACCGCAACGTTGGCCGTCGGGCTCATGGCTTTACCGGCATTGGCCGGAACAGACCAGCAACAAGGTAACGGATGGTTCGGTCAAATGCAGGGATTTATGCAAAAAACCTTTTCGTCGGAGCAGCATCAAACTTTGATGAATTCGACTGCCATGCAGAATCTTCACAATTCGACGGAGATGCAGAGCGCAATGCAAACAGGGGACGTTAAGGTGATGCAAGAACTCATGAATTCAGACCCGCAAGTAAAGGCACAAATTGGGCAAGATAACCTTGATAAAATGAACCAATTCATGAGTAATTCCGGAGGGAATATGATGACCAACGGAAATGGTAGGGTGGGTTCGCGAGGTACTATGATGAACGGGAGTGAAAGGGGAGAGCTTTAAATGATGTTTGGTTTAATCCTATTAGTCATCGTAGCTTATTACTTGTTTAATTCATCAAATTCTAGCGCATCATGCTGCATGAACCATCAATCTCATACGCATACTGCACAGGATATATTGAGTGAACGCTATGCACGTGGTGAGATTGAGAGAGAGGAATACCTTGAGCGGAAACAAGAACTGTCGGGACAAAAGCAGCTAATATCCATTAAAAAGGGATAAAATAGTGGTTTCTTTATGGATGAAAGTCAATATCCAAGGTTTATTTTTATGGGAAATTACTTTGAAGGAGGAATTTACATGATGGGTGGCTGGGGTAATATGATGGGTGGTTGGGGATACGGTGGTTATGGAAGCGGCGGATATGGGATAATGGGGATAGGAATGCTTATCTTTTGGATTGGGATTATTCTACTGGGTATCTATTTATTTCGTCGCAACACCTCGAACGTTCAAGCAGGAGGGCTAGGTAAGCATAGTGGAATAGATATCCTGCGTGAACGATATGCGCGTGGCGAAATAGATTCCGCTGAGTATCAGAGCCGGAAACAGGATTTAGAGGGTAAATGAGTTAGAAAACGATAAAAGCGGCTGAGGAATAACTCCTTAGCCGTATTTTTGGTTAAAATCTTTTGGACCAAAGGAAATCCTGCTTATTGCTAAAATAAAAAAGTAGAACATATATCCAAAAATTGTGCATTGACAAATGAGAATCAATATCATACATTTAATCATGAAGATCGGGTCCGAAAGGACCCATTATTCTCACACTCTATTGATAATGAATATCAAAATCAAATTCTTGGGGAGGAGATTGACATTTGAGAAAAAAATTAGCCGTAGTGTTGTTAGGTTTAATACTTATCTTGGGTTTAGCGCCTGCGGCTATGGCAGCAGGTCAGTCCTTTAGCGGTGTGGTCGAGGAAATTGATAAACATCTGCAGGATGCTTATACCACTTATAAGCAGGGTGATATGGCCGGGGCAAAAAACCTGGTGGATGAGGCTTACTTCGGACCCTATGAAAGCGGTCAAATGGAGAAGGCAGTCCGACTGAATATCTCCGCTAAGCGTAATGCGGAAGTGGAGACGGCTTTCAAACAGCTAAAAAAGGACATGGTCAAAGGGGTGCCTGCCTCGCAAATCAAGCAGCAAATTGAACAGCTGGTTAGCGGGTTGCGGATTGACGCAAAAACCCTTGACGGGGATCTGAGTGAGAGTTCCACCGGATTCGGGGCGTTTTTAGCTTCCTTCTTAATTATCGTCAGGGAAGGGTTTGAAGCGATCCTCGTCATCGGGGCAATCATTGCCTACCTGGTTAAATCCGGATACAAAGAAAAGGTTAAAGTAATTTACCAGAGTACTGCTGCTGCGCTAGTGGCAAGCTTACTAACCGCATGGGTAATGACCAAGGTTTTTAGTATCAGTGGGGCTAGCCGGGAAGTGTTGGAGGGAGCTACCATGCTGCTGGCAGTGGTGGTGCTGTTTTCAGTCAGCTACTGGTTAGTAAGTAAGTCCGAAGCCCAACGCTGGCAGAACTACATAAATGGCAAGGTACAGGGTTCACTGAATAAGGGCAGCACGTTTGCCCTATGGAGCGCAGCCTTCCTGGCAGTATACAGGGAGGGAGCAGAAACCGTGTTGTTTTACCAAGCTATGATGAGTGGTACTACAGACTTGAGTATGGTTTTAGCCGGTTTTGGGGTAGGTATACTGGCCTTGGGCATGATCTTTGCCATCATACGTTACGCCAGTGTTAAGCTTCCCATGAAACCCTTTTTCCTTGGAACAAGCTTCCTGCTCTATTACCTGGCCTTTGTGTTCGCTGGTCAGGGAGTAGGGGAACTGCAGACTGCCGGAGTAATAAGCTCCACCAGTGTAAACATTCCTACCGTAACTTGGCTTGGGATATACCCTACCTGGGAAACCTTGGCCCCGCAACTGCTACTTTTAGCCATTGTTGTCGCCGGATTTGCATATCAAACCAAAAATAAAAAAGCAGGGCTTGGCTGAAAATGAGAAAAGGTTATCATTACGATTTGAGGAAAATGAAAGAGATTAAACAAACATTGACAAGAAGTAAATGAATATGAAAATCAATTGAAATTGGAGGAAAAAACGATGAAAAGATATAAACACTTTAGCCTTGTAGCCTTTCTAATGATAGGAGTTTTAACCCTAGCAGGTTGCGGAGCAGGAAATAAACCTGCTGCCACCTCTGAACAGAAGACTACCCAATCTGACTCAGCCCAAAAGCAGGAGGAGACCAAAGCAAGCGATGCTTCCTTCCGGGAATACCCGATTGGAGATGCACAAGAAGTGGAGGGTATGAGCATAGCTGCGGTATATCTACAGCCCGTGGAAATGGAACCTGTCCAAAAAGCAGGCCTTAAACCCACCGAATCCGATATTCACCTGGAAGCCGACATCTCTGCCTTGAAGAATAATTCCTTGGGCTTTGGAGATGGGGAGTTCGTACCCTATTTAACGGTAAAATACCAATTGAAAAACAAGGATACGGGCAAAGAACAGTCCGGTAGCTTTATGCCCATGAATGCCGGGGATGGCTCCCACTATGGCACCAACGTGAAGATGCTGGGTGCAGGTAACTATACCGTAAAGTTCATCATCGAGTCCCCGGAAAAACAGGATTTCTTAATTCATACCGATAAGGCTTCCGGGGTTCCAGGTAAATTCTGGACCAAGCCCATCGAGGTAGCTTGGGACTTCTCCTTCGTGCCCCGTAAGTGGTAATTAGGCATTGCCCGGTCGGTTATCTGACCGGGCTCTTTTCATAAATTTTATTTGGCTAGGGGTGAGAAATTTGCTAGCGATTTTGGACTATACCTTGAAGAGTAGTTTTGAAGCAGGATTATTGGTTGTTACGCTCTTACTTTATCTAACGTTGCCTGACATGAAAGACAAAATTAGATATGTTTGGAGTGGCACCGGCCTGGCCTTGGTTTTTTCCACTGTCCTTGTGTATGGAGTCGACTTTTTTGGAAATCGAGAGCTGTTTGAGTTTGCCTGGTTAAGCAGTATATTTCCGGTTCTAGCATTGTTAATCTTAACAGGTCGCTTGGCTTCAAAATCTAAGCCCGCCCGGTTTGCGGTGGGCCCTCTGGTGTTGCTAACAACTGTCCTGCTGGTTACGGTTGAGGGGATAGAGTTGGTGGGCTTTCCGATGAAAATTTTCGTGCAGGCTCGCAGTTTTATTAATACGGAATTGATTTTGAAAGTAATCGGGGCATTGTTCGGAATTTTTCTGGCAGCTCTGTTCGGCTGGACCTATTTTAAGTCAACCCGGAAAATGAACAAGCAACTGATGATCATCACTGGGACATCTCTGGTAACGATTGTCTTGGCCCGTCATCTAATCAGCCTGCTACAATTGGGGATGACCTTGGGATATATCCCGGTAACCCCGGTGCTGGTTTCTGTAGTAGCCCCAGTGATCAACACCTATTACCCGCTCTTTTTCTATGCTCTAGTGTTACTAGTTGCAATACAGGTAATACTGGCTAGACTTGGTAGTAAGAAACCTGCTCAGCAGGACTATGAAAACCCTGCTCTAAGGCGGAAGTCTCTGGCGGAATACCGGAACCAGCTGCGTTGGCTGGCAGTTTCCGGAGTACTTATTTTAATTACGGGAGCACTCTTAGGGGTGGGACACGTCTACTCTAATAAAAAGGTTAAACTTTCCCCTCCAGCCCCTGTGCAGGCGGAAAACGGGGTAATTACAATCCCGGTGACTCAGGTAAATGACAACAAGCTGCACCGCTTTAGCTATATTACACCGAATAATGTAACGATGCGCTTTATCGTTGTTGGCAAAGGGAATGGGTTGTTTGGCGTAGGATTAGATGCCTGTGATATCTGCGGGGTGGTGGGATATTACCAGCGGGGTGATAATGTGGTATGCATGAACTGTGATGTAATCATCAATAAGCAAACGATTGGCTTCCCTGGGGGCTGTAATCCTATTCCTTTCCCAAATAAGGTGGAAAGTGGCAGTATTCTCATAAATACTGCTGATTTGCTCCAAAAAGAAAAAGTTTTTCAAGAATAGAGGTGACACCATGTTCTGGCGTATGTTGAAAAAGTCGTTCTCCAAAGGTCTAAAGGGCAAACTCTTGGCAGTAGTAACCATCGCCTTTGGTGCATCATTAGCTAGTTCCATGCTCAATATCTCCCTGGATATCGGGGATAAGGTAAACCGGGAGCTTAAAACCTACGGAGCAAATATCTTGGTAGAACCCAGGGTAGAAACCGTTCCGGTTAATATCGGCGGGATAGAATACAATCCCTTGCAGGGGCAGTCTTTTCTTGAAGATGCAAGTTTAAGTAGTTTAAAAACAATTTTTTGGGCCAATAATATTCTTTCCTTTACACCGTACCTAGAACAGCCAGCAGTAACCGGGAAGCAAGACACCGTTCTGGTGGGTACCTGGTTTAACAAAGAAATTACGACTCCCGCAGGGGAAAAGGTAGTTACGGGTGCCGTCAGCCTCAAAGCATGGTGGAAGGTTAATGGCCAGTGGGCAGATGACAGCTCGGAAAACCAGGCCATGGTAGGGACGGAATTGGCTCAAAAGGCCGGGATTAAACAGGGAGACAACCTAAAGGTTCTGGTAAACACTCCGTCTGGAGGCAAGGAACAAGTCCTTAAAGTAACAGGGGTTTTTGACAGTGGGAGCGGTGATGACCGGAAGGTATTTGTGCCTTTAGCCCTCATACAGAAACTACAGGGAACCTCGGGTAAGGTCAGTAAGGTGGAGGTAAGCGCTCTCACCACTCCGGAAAACGAACTGGCCCGCCGGGCAGCAAAAGATCTTCAGTCTTTGACCAGCGAAGAGTATGAAAGATGGTATTGTACAGCCTATGTTGGCGCCATCACCTATCAGATCGAAGAAATTCTGCCTGGGGTAAGGGCCAATGCTATCCGACAGGTTGCTGAGTCGGAAGGATTGATCTTAGGAAAGATTCAGCTGCTCATGTTGCTCTTAACGGCAGCGGCTCTGCTCAGCGCCGCCCTGGGGATATCAAGCCTCATGACCACTAAGGTCTTGGAGCGCAGCAAGGAAATCGGCTTACTTAAGGCTCTGGGAGCGGAGGGTTGGCAGGTTATCGCCCTGTTTGTAGCGGAGTCAGTCATCAGCGGAATCCTCGGAGGGGTACTGGGCTACCTGATGGGTTTGGGTTTCGCCCAGGTTATAGGTCAAGCGGTATTTGGTTCCGGATTGTCGATAAAAATAATGGTTCTTCCTATTGTTCTAACCTTATCTGTGGGAGTTGCCCTCTTGGGCAGCTTATCCGCGATTCGCATGCTGGTAAACCTGCGCCCCGCAGAAGTACTGCACGGCAGGTAATGGGGGTTAAAAAATGACGAAACAGGCTATGTATTTACGAATGGTTACCGCAGCCCTGAAAAACCGAAAATCCCGTGTAGCGATTGCCCTGCTGGCCCTAGTACTAGGCATTGGGGTGATTTCTGGATTATTAAGTGTTTATAATGATATCACCCTGAAAATGAGCAAAGAACTGCGCAGTTACGGTGCCAATCTGGTGCTGGTGCCTGCCCAGCAGCAAGAAGGCAGCACACTAGAGTTAGCAAAACTAAACCAAGTACTGGAGCAGGTGCCCCAAGAAAAAACAATTGGTTATTCTCCCTACTTATATGGGATCGTCACAGGCAACAAGCAACGATTCGTGGCGGTTGGAGTAGACTTTTCTGGGATCCAAAAAGTTAGTCCTTACTGGAGTTTAGATGGAGCTTGGCCCAGCGACAATAATCAGATTGTGGTGGGTTCCGCTCTGGCGGAACAGTTAGAATTAAACGTCGGGCAGAAACTGAGCATAACCGCGGAGGAAACAGGAAAAACTGAGAGCTTACAAGTAGTGGGCATGGTTTCCACCGGCAGCACGGAAGATTATCAGGTGTTTCTGGAATTAGAAAAAGCCCAGGGACTTCTGGACAAAGAAGGGCAAATTCATACTGCCTATCTTAGTGTCATGGGTAATTCTGCAGAGTTGATCACCTTGGCAGAAACGATTAGCCAGGCCGAGCCGGGCATTAAAGCAAACCCTATCCAGCAAATTGCCCGTTCAGAGGGCGTTATCCTTGAGAAAATTAGAACCTTGGTTTACCTGGTAGTCATAGTAATCCTAGCTTCAACCTTACTCTGTGTCTCCACAACCATGATGGCAATGGTCATGGAAAGGCGAAGGGAAATCGGTTTGCGCAAGGCCCTAGGCGCGACCAACCGGGCCATTGCGGGTGAGTTTTTAGGGGAAAGCGCTCTTCTGGGTATGACTGGCGGGGTGCTGGGTTCGCTGGTGGGATGGGGGATTGCCCAGGTTATCGGGCTGAGTGTATTTAAAGCCTATATTACGTTTAGGCCCTCAGTGCTTATAGCGGTAATCATCTTATCTGTTCTGGTAGCCTGGGTTGCAGTGATCATGCCGGTAAGGACAGCGGCCAACATTGAACCAGCCTTGGTACTTAAAGGGGAGTAGAAAGGAGAAACGTATGAACATCTTGGAATTAAAGAATGTAACCAAATCCTACGGCAATGTCCACGCCTTAAAGGATTTTGATCTAAGTGTCGCCCCGGGGGAATGGGTTTCCATAATGGGTCCTTCCGGTTCCGGAAAAAGTACCATGCTTAATATTATTGGGTGTATGGATAAGCCTACCAGTGGCTCTGTTTCAATCGATGGAATTGAGGTAACTGCCCGGTCAAACAAAGAATTAACCGAGGTTCGCAGGGAAAAAATAGGTTTGGTATTCCAGCAGTTTCACCTGATTCCTCACCTTACTGCCTTGGAAAATGTTATGGTAGCCCAGTATTACCACAGTCTCACCGACGAACAGGAAGCCCTCAAAGCCCTGGAAAGGGTAGGCTTAGCTCATCGTGCCAACCACCTGCCCAGCCAACTTTCCGGTGGAGAACAACAGAGGGTGTGCATTGCCCGGGCGCTAATTAACTATCCTGCGTTAATTTTAGCTGACGAACCGACAGGAAATTTGGATGAAGACAATGAAAAATTAGTCATTGAACTATTTCAGGAACTTCACAGGGAAGGGCACACGATTGTCATGGTTACCCATGACAATGAAGTAGGGGAACTGGCGCAGCGGAGAGTAAGACTAGAACATGGAAGGTTGACACAGATCGCATGAAAAAACGCGGACTTCTTTTAATCTTGGGAGTTTTACTAGCAGTTTTTCTGGTGGGGTGTAGCGGAACCGAAGAACCAGCTCCAAAAATTGCTAAAATCCCTGCCATTCCTCATGAGGTTACCCAAGGCATGGACTGCAAGTCCTGTCATGAAAGCGGGGTTAATGGTGCAAAGATAACAAAGCATCTAGACCGGCCAAACTGTACCAGTTGTCATAAAGTCAAGCAGTAAGTTAAGACTGATAGGCCTTCCACCTATGTGGAAGATCTATCATTTTATATCGGGTCATTCCATGCTAATGAATGGATAACAACTCTGCAGTTAAATGAAGTTTTTTGAGATTTATGCTAATGCCTATCAAGAAGGAGATACATTGGAGATTTTAATAAAAAAGATAACTTCTAAAATGTATGGATATATGAATTTGGAAAATAATGGAGTAGTCGCGACCGGTGAAGAACAAGCCACGAATAACGATGACAATGCCGGATAGTTGCTTGAATTGCATATAAGAAGGGATCCTGAACATTAATTAAGTAGGGTCCCTTTCTTCATGAGAAATTCACAACTTTTTCATGAGATAATCGTATCCCAGAGTTACACTAAGAACATGGAAATACAACATAAACGATGCAAAGCAAAAAATAAAAATTAATGGGAGGAACATAAAATGAAGAAACTCAGTAAAAAAATCACAGTCATCTTAGGAACCGCAACGTTGGCCGTTGGGCTCATGGCTTTACCAGCATTGGCCGGAACAGACCAGCAACAAGGTAACAAATGGTTCGGTCAAATGCAAGGATTTATGCAAAAAACCTTTTCGCCGGAGCAGCATCAAACCTTGATGAATTCCACTGCCATGCAGAATCTTCACAATTCGGCGGAGATGCAAAACGCAATGCAAACAGGGGACGTTAAGGTGATGCAAGAACTCATGAATTCAAACCCGGAATTTAAGGCTCAAGTTGGACAAGACACCCTTGATAAAATGAACCAATTCATGAGTAATTCCGGAGGAAATATGATGACCAACGGAAATGGAATGACGGGTTCGCAAGGCAGTATGATGAACGGAAGTGAAAGGGGAGACCTTCAATGATGATTGGTTTAATCCTATTAATCATCGCAGCTTATTACATCTTTAATTCATCTAATTCTAAAGGATCGTGTTGCATGAACCATCCATCTCGTACACATACTGTACAGGATATATTAAGTGAACGCTATGCACGTGGTGAGATTGATAGAGAAGAATACCTTGAACGGAAACAAGAACTGTCGGGGGCAAAAGCAGCTAACAGCTATTAAAAAGAAATGATCCAGCGTTACTTTATAGATGGAATTAATATCTAAGGCAGTATTTATTGAAAATTAGTTTGAAGGAGGAATTCATATGATGGGTGGTTGGGGTAACATGATGGGCGGATGGGGATACGGTGGTTATGGAAGTGGCTATGGGTGGAGTATGATGGGTATGGTCATGCCGCTCATCTTAGGGATTGGGATTATTCTACTGGGTATCTATCTATTTCGTCGCAATGCCTCGCACGTTCAGACAGGAGGGCAAGGTAAGCATAGTGGAATGGACATCCTGCGTGAGCGATATGCGCGTGGCGAGATAGATTCTGCTGAGTATCAGAGCCGGAAACGGGATTTAGAGAGTAAATGAGTAGAAAACCTTAAAAGCGGCTGAGGATTAATCCTTAGCCGCTTTTAAGGTTTTTTCTTCATTCTAGCCCAAACCTGTTCAAGGTTATGGTCCCTAAGTTTTTATAGTTCGTATTATTGTTTAACGTTTTACGCATAGATAACCGGGCTTTGTGTAATCGCCATTTAACTAACTCCACGGAGCAATCTAAAATCTCGGAAACTTCCTTTGTCGAACAACCATTCAGCTCTCTCAAGACAAAGACTTCTTTTTGCTGATCGGGTAAGTTTGCTATGGAACTAAAGATAATATTCCTCGTTGCATTTTTTTGGCAGGCTCGGTCCGGGTCCTGTAAGGTATCAACCTTTGAAAATTTAGGATCGGCTTGCTCTGCGGCCATCTCCTTGCGAACACAGCTCTTTCGTTGATGGTCAACCGTAACATTTACAGCTATTCTATATAGCCAGGTAGAGAATTTTGACTTACCGTTAAACGAGTGTTTTGATTGAAAGGCTTTTAGAAACGTTTCCTGCGTTAGATCTTGAGAGAGGTAGTAATCACCCGTCATTCCATAGATTAAATTAATAATCTTTTCTTGATTTTGGGAAATTATTTCTTCAAAGGAAAGATCCCCTTCAGATGAATCTGCAGTATAAAGATTTTCCTTGATTTTCACATTGTTCACTCCTTCGAAATTTAACACTAAATATAAGGATGCCCAATAAATTGGATATTAAATTAAACGTTTGGATAGTTATAAATATATTGTAACAGACAAAACCCTCGGATGTGGAGGTCCGACGGGTTTTGCTGTTACGTTTAAATTGTATGAATTATCTGCGTTGATATCGGTCCCTAATGAGCCTATCAATAGAAACAGTTCCAGCCCCGTTAACGAATAAGAAGAGTGCGACTAAGAAAAGTACAAAAACATATTCGATTCCGCCTTTATCTAAGAAGAAACCGTTCGGCAGATGAACCGTAAAAGCTGCTCCTAGCGTAACGAGAGCAATTCCCAGAGCAGCAGGTCTCGTTAATAAGCCTAAGATTAAAGCTAATCCGGCAAAAAACTCAACTAAAATTACCAAACCGGCTATGGGAGGGGCCAGATGTACAGTCTGAGTCAAGTAGCCCATAGTTCCACTCCAACCATATCCCCCAAACCAACCCAATAATTTTTGTGCTCCATGAGCGAAAAACACGATTCCGAGAGCGAGGCGCAAAAGTAGATCAGTTTGGAGTGAAGTGCCTGTAAAGACTTTTTCATATAGGCTTTTTTCATTAGTTAATGCACCAACTACAGGAAAGTTTTTAAAGATATCGTCAGTATGAGGACCTTTAGCAAAGTCAATGGTTAAATCTCTACCAGCTTTTATTCCAGCATGTTCTCCATCTTTGAAGACACTAGATACATCGTAAACGTTTCCTTGATAACCCACATAGGCGGGTTTCTTAATTCCGTTAAAATCACTTAATTCAGTAACTGTGAATTTTCTCATCATAATAACTCCTTATTTTTCGGGTAAACCTTAGCGTTCAACCGATGTATTTTTTTTGCCTAGGCGGTACCAACCTAAGCTTTATATAATTAAGACGGATTAATTTCTATTTGGATAGTAAAAAATAAAAATAAATAAAAAATAACGTTGTAAGAAACTCAATCAAAGAACCATTTTAGGTTTTCTTTATTATTCAGGGTCTTTCTTCATGAAAAATTCATAACAAATTCATAACTCATTCACAGCTTAATCGTATTGATTAGGTATACTTTGAGACACGAAGATAAGGATGCAAGTGAGAATAGTTAGCGGTACAAAATTGAACACGGATCTACTGATTTTAGCCATCGGGGTATTTCCTGATACTGAATTTTTAAAGGATAGCGAAATTAAGTTGGGAGCCAAAGGGCATATATTAGTCAATGAAAAAATGGAGACAAATGCTGCCGATGTATTTGCAGTAGGAGATGCAATTGAAGTCGTTGATTTTGTAAACAAGCAAAATTCGGCAGTTCCATTAGCGGGTCCTGCCAATAAACAGGGTAGAATTGCGGCTGATAATATAGCAGGCTTAAGTACGTCTTATAAGGGTACTCAAGGTACTTCAATTATTAAGGTTTTTGGATTAACTGCAGCAAGTACTGGCAATAATGAACGAACGTTAAACAGATTAAATATCCCCTATAAAGTTATTACCGTTCATCCAGTTTCACATGCCTCTTATTACCCAGGAGCTCTTCCAATGACCTTGAAACTTATTTTTAATGAGGAAGGTAAAATATTAGGAGCTCAAGGCGTTGGCTATGATGGTGTGGACAAGAGAATTGACGTCATAGCGACCGTCATTAGACTGTGTGGAACAGTCACTGATTTATCAGAGTTGGAGCTTTGCTACGCGCCACCTTTTTCTTCAGCAAAGGATCCTGTCAATATGGCAGGCTATGTTGCGGAAAATGTTTTAGCTGGAAGAGTGGATGTTATTACAACAGAACAACTATTGGCTTATGATAAAGAAAACACGTTATTATTAGATGTGCGTACTGAAACTGAATTCAATAATGGCCATCTTGAGGGAGCAGTAAATATACCGGTAGATAGCCTAAGAGAAAGAATAGGAGAGTTAGACAAGGGTAAAGAGATCCTTGAATATTGCCAAATAGGACTTAGAGGATATGTGGCTTCTAGGATTTTAACTCAAAATGGTTTTAAGGTTAAAAACATAGATGGAGGATATAAATGTGTTTCAATGTTTAACTTTAAGCCAAATAGAGTGGATAATTCGGATAACACAAAAAGACTGATGCTAGATCCAGATACACAAGTTGTGAAGGGCGAAGTAGAAAAAGGATTAACGATTATGACAAAAGCCTTGATGCTTGTGGATTATGTTGTCCGGGGCCGCTGATTCAAGTTAAAGCGTCAATAGATCAACTTAACGATGGTCAAATTCTTAAAGTTACTGCTTCTGATCCCGGGTTTTATGAAGATATTAAGGCATGGTGTGTTAAAACAAATAATGAGCTAGTTGATATTGGAAGGGATAAAGGTATGATCCAGGCCTTTATAAAAAAAGGCAATAAATTGAACAGCGGGAGGAAATGGAGAATAAGGGTTAAGATGACTAAAGGCTCAGACCGATTATTAAGGGTCCGAGCCTTTAGTCATCTCCCCAAGTTAAAGACCCGTCTCAGGAGATGTCCCACTCCATAAATATGAAACACCGATATACTTTTTAGCAGTTGCAATACTAACATTTGTTTTCTCTGGTGGTGTTGGGTATTATTCTTTTTACTGAACCATATCAACTCCCATTATTAGTGTCTGTTACAAAAAGCTGAACAGCACCAAACATAAGTTCTTTAAAAATAATTACACCCCTATCCATGGTGTGGTAAAATTAAGGTGACAAAACCAAAATTATCACACAGGAAGAGGTGTAAAC
>Ga0209347_1000895_pt1 | contig 60369 bp, 63 predicted proteins | sample AutmiccommuBRH23_FD_187382 | JGI IMG/M metagenome (GOLD analysis project Ga0209347, IMG submission 187382) | Deep subsurface microbial communities from Mt. Terri, Switzerland - Autotrophic microbial communities BRH/23 (SPAdes) (version 2) | ecosystem: Environmental > Aquatic > Deep subsurface >... | reverse complement strand
ACTCGTCCGTATGGTTGATGCTCTGCTACGCAGCAACCAAATCTATATGCCACAAGGCAATAGGGGGAATGCCAGCTAAGCATAGATCACGATAATCTATTCCCATTTTTGTTACTTTTTCCCATAAAATTTTGGGAATGAGACGGTTTCTTATTGCCTTTTTTACCCGCTGATTATTAACTTACTGAAAAATTGACTCGCTTAGGGTCTTGACATATTACCGAAGGACTATATCAAACAACATCTGGTACAATTATGCTTAAAAACCAGCTCTATTACTCACTATTGGATATTATATCATAGAGCCTTGATTCAGCGAGAGTTTTCAAACTCGGGTAAAATTTGCTGACCTTACCCAGTGCCTCTTCTACTACTCACTAGAAAAGCCTGGGAAAAAATATATCCCGAGGCTGTATAAATAGTAATGCCTCGGGACATGATTTAAATAGTCTCACTTTTAATTTATTATCCCCACTCCTCTCTTTTACTTCACTTGCGACAGATAATCCGTCGCAAGCTTTTTTATTCAAAACTTTTGACTAATAGTTTTCGCTCCTCTGCAAAACCAAATTTTTCATAGAGTCGAAGTGCATTCACATTATGACTACTAACCGCAAGGCCTAGGTAAGGGATCCCATGTTCGTGACAATAGTCTTCCGCAGCATTAAGCAACATTCGGCCTGCCCCTTTCCCCCTCCACTTCGGAAGGACTGCAATATCCATTATCCATCCCTGAGAAATACCAGTTAACTCTTCCCGTGCTGTACCATGAAGAACCAAATACCCGATCGGCTGTGCACTACAGGTTCTCCCTTCCTGTTCTGGCACCTCGACAATAAAAACTTCAGATTCAGACTGCTGAATCCAGGTCCAAAACCCTCTAAGAAATTCCTCCCTGTACTTAAGAGTTACTTCCATTGGCTGCTTTCGCCATGGAGAAATACTATCTGGAATACCAATTTTTCCAAGAGCATAAATAAAAGGCCAATCACGTACATTCCCTTGACGAACTCGCATATAATCACCTCTTAGGCTAACTTATGCAATCATCTCCTGTATCGTTTTTAACCTATAAACAATATTCTTTATTTAGTCGGGATTCTTCCCCCATCCAAATCATAACAGCTCCTTGCCTCCATGGTGTCGCGGCACTAAGCCATCTGTGGCCGTCGGAAGATGTTATCCGGGAGCCGCTTATTGTTACTTATCCACCGCTATAAAGCGGGGTATTTGTGGCAACAGCTATCAGTGAACTCGTTCAACTAAAGATAAAATTTCTCCGGGCACTAGAATAGTGTCTTTTTTTGTTCTTGACACTTTTCTTGCTCAATATATTTAGGAGAGGACGCAAACAAAGATGGAACGAGGGATTTTATCCGAAAGAGGTGAGACCACTGTATATTGCCACCCTAGTACTTGGCCTTTGCCTTCTTCTCTGGGGGATGAAAATCCTGCGGCAAGGGCTTCAAGCGTTTGCCCGACATCGCCTCCGCCAAGCACTACTTTGGATGACCGCAACTCCCTGGCGAGGGTTCTGGAGTGGCTCAATATCCACAGCTCTTCTTCAATCAAGTACCGCCTTGACCGTGATGACAATATCTTTCGTCGATGCAGGACTCCTGCCCTTTGGCAATGCCTTCGCCCTGATTTTAGGAAGCAATATTGGCACCACCCTAACGACACAGCTCCTCGCTTTTCCCTTAGACCACATTACCCCCTACATTATGATTTTTGGTTCTCTGGGATTTCTTTTTATTCCGTCTCGCTGGCGATTTCTCTCCCAGTCTGTTTTCGGCCTGGGGGTTCTCTTCTTCGCATTAGGCTTACTCCAAGTTGGGATGGCCCCACTCGTGGACTTACCAGCAATTCAAGACTTTCTCCGACAGCTAGGGGACAACCATTTTCAAGGGGTTATCGCTGGGACAGTTGTATCAGCCCTACTTCATTCCTCCAATGCCACAACGGGCATTGTAATGCTGCTCACAGCTGACGGATGGATAACCCTGCCTACCGCACTCGCCTTTATCTTTGGCGCAAACATCGGCACCTGTTTTACCGCCGTTTTCGCAGCTCTCGCCTCCTCGCGGGCAGCTCAACGGGTGGCACTATTTCATGTCTTACTTAACGTATTTGGAGTACTACTCTTTTTACCCTTTGTTGAACCACTGGCCCATGGACTCACCCTCATGGGAGGAAGTCTCTCAAGGCAGGTTGCTAATGCCCATACAATATTTAATCTTCTGTCTTCCGTATTAGCTTTTCCCTTACTACCTTGGACAACTCGGTTCCTTAAAAAAATACTCCCTTAAAGTTAATAACGCGCAAGACGCGATCTTCAAACTTCGCACCTCGCGCCTCGCGCCTCGAACCTCGCCTTAGACACTTCCTTTAACCCCAAACTTATTTTGAATTAAATCACAAATTCCTCGGGCATCATCTAAATCAAAGCAGGGTATCCCGTTATCAAACTCGACATCACTTGCTATGGCGATAAGCTCCTCGAGTTTGGTGAAAAGTTCTTGATGCACAGCCGAGCGATAAACCTCGATCTTAGGCTTGTTGCCGTGCTTATATCCTTCAGTAAAGATTACATCCACTCCATGAATTCGATCCAGAACCTCATCGAGGGGCTGATCGTCTGAGACACGTTCTAAGATGGCAATCCTTTGGGGCGAACTGATTGCCACAACATCTGCACCAGCTCGGTCATGACGCCACGTATCTTTGCCTGGTTGATCCATCTCAAACCCATGGACATCATGTTTCAAGGTCGCCACCCTCCATCCGCGATGTTTAGCTTCACGAATAAGTTTTTCTATAAGCGTAGTTTTCCCTGAATTAGACTTTCCACCGACAATCGAAATGACAGGAATCTGAGAACGTTCCTCTTGCACATCCATCTTAATTCTCCCAGTCCGCAATCCAACGCGCTATTAAGATTTCTCCAGGTTCTACCGACCCATGGTTTGCCGGCACATCCACTAAAAGATGGCTCCCAATCATAGATCGGAGAATTCCCGAGCCTTGAGCAGGTGCAAGGTCCGCCCATATTTCCCCATCTTTGAACACCGCCTGGGCACGTAAAAAGCGACGTTGTTTCCCAGTCTTGCCGAAACCACTTGCCATTTTAACCGGGAATTCTCCTTCTTCAGAGGTAGAACGTCCCGCGAATTTACGGAGTGCCGGCCGAACTAAGAGCTCAAATGTCACCATCGCAGCTGCTGGATTTCCAGAAAGGGAGAAAAAGAACTGCTTTCCTTTTTGCCCTACTGAAGCTGGAGTCCCCGGCTTCAAGTTCAATTTCCAAAACAGCATTTCACACCCAAACTGGGCAAGGGCATGGCGCATAATATCATAATCACCCACAGAGGCTCCGCCAGTGGTTATGACCACATCGGCCTTCTCAACCCTTTCCAGGGCTTCAAGGGTATCCTCAATCTGGTCCGAAACAATGGGAATCACTAAAACCTCGCAGCCCGCTTCTTGGAGCATTCCGCGCAGTGTATAACTGTTACTATTATAGATCTTACCCGGGTTTAATGGCTGTCCCACATCCATGAGTTCCGTTCCTGTGGAGAGTAACCCCACGCATGGACGACGGTATACGTTAACTTGAGCCAAGCCAACTGCCGCAAACAACCCAATAGCTGGAGAAGTTAAATAGAACCCTGGTCTAAGGAGAGTATCTCCCTCTTTGATTTCTTCTCCTCTATGTACGATATTGGAGCCAGGCAACACCGTACGAAAGATGGTCACTTCATCACCAATAGATTCAGTGTCTTCCATCCGTACCACGCAGTTAGCACCTGGTGGTATTGGTGCACCTGTATATATCTTAGCCGCCTCACCAGTACTAATAACACGATCTGAGAAAGCTCCTGCTGGGATTTCAGATACAACCTTAAGCTGGAGCGGTCGAGGGTCACCCTCCGTTGCTAGATAAGCGTACCCATCCAGTGGCGAGCGCGCAAATGGAGGCATATCAATTTGCGATGTCACATCCTGGGCTAACACACGACGATAGGCGTCTACAATTGAAATACACTCTGTTTCGACTGGTTGGATGTGAGCTAGTACTATCTCCAAAGCCTCTTCTAATTCAATCATTATTTTCATGCCTATTTTCCACCTTTAAGACACCCACTTCAACAAGTGGGTGTTCCATATTCTGCTTCGATGACGATAGTCTCCGGTGGAGAGTATCGCCGAAGCGCACGGCCCTTAACGAATGCTATCGCGCTGAGGATGAGTATCGCCGAAGCCGCTATCCCCAAAGGAATACCTACCGGCGTAGGATAGAGTATCGCCGAGCCGCCTTTCCCAATAGGAACACTTGGCGGCGAAGGAGGTAGAGTCCATCCTACGGCGCTGAAGTATTCTTCAGTGGTCTGCGCCTTCGGCGATAGTGTCCACCGGACACTATCGTCACTGGAGACTTATGCCACCGAAGTCTCAATGTTCAGCAATAGCTGAACGAGTTCACTCATTCCGCAACTAGTAATTTAACTGTTTCTCACTTATTCCTTAAAACTGATTTTAATTTCTTTGAACCCATTTAGCTTGTCTTAAGTGTACGCTATAATTCTAAACGTTGTCAAAAAGAACCTGCCAAGCGACAGGTTCTTTTATTACTTTCTAAGTGGATTAGCCCGAATCTTTTCAATCTCAACCCGGCCATTCTCACGATAGATTTCCAATTTGTGATAGGCTTCTTCTATTTGGATAATTTCCTTACCTACAGCGATAATTACATTGGGATGGCAATAATCCACGTAAATACGGCTGTTAGGCCTTATTTGGACAAAAGTTGAACTAACCTCAGAGCCTCCTAGTTCATGTATCTGTACCTTACCCCCTGCGATAATCTTGCCTCCCCGACATACGCCCTCAATCGTAACATCGCCTTCTACGCGAATATCTGAGTTATATGTACCCTTCTGACACTCAAAGGACCCCCCACACTCAATGGTTGTTCCTTGCACATAATTAACCACAAAGCTGAGCTTTTCCGGAACTTCGACGGTTAAGTTTTGCGTAAATTTTGCCAGGGCTTGATTCACTCGCTGCAAAAATGATGTGGATTGAAGTTCTAACGGCCCTAACCCTGTCAAAAAGTGTTTCGCCGTTCGGATGGAAACAATAAGCCCTTCAGTAATTATTTCATCATTCTTATTCTCTAAAACAAATTTCTCTACTCGATTGGACAGTTTAGGAAGTTCAGGGAACTGTTTTTCCATGACTAGTTTTAAACATTGTCCCGGCCTCAGATTAATAGCTCCTGGTGACTTAATCAACTCAGCCGTACGCCGTAAACAAACATTCAGTTGTTCCTGAAGCTCAGAGACAAGGCGAAGAAGTTCTGAACGAACTACGAATTTTTCCCCAATAACAATCTTCCCTCCTAAAAGATTTTGATGAATCTTCGCCCCTTTTTCTGCCCTTATCTCGGCATGTGAGACAGATCCCCTGATTTCTATCTTTCCACCAGCAAAAATTCGAAGCCCGTCTTGAACATTTCCGTTCACGAAAACATCCCCCGGGAATTCAATACTTCCAGTTGCTAAATCAACATCCTTATCCAATACATAGACATTCTCAACCATGTACGTCCTTTCATCCAAACGTACAGGCTGTCCGGCACAAGCAGCCACCACTTCAAGTTCATCAGCTGAGAGATAGACATTCTTTTTTAGACGAAATTGAAAATCCTTATATGCCCCTGTGGGAAGAACCTTGCCTAACACATCCATACCTGGAATCCCCGGCCTGCCGGGGATTTTACGAGCGATGATGGCTCCCTCCTCAACTAGTCTTACTTTGGAAGCAAAAAAATCAATCTTTTTTTCATCTGCCCCGGAAATTACTTGAGGCTGGCCTACAAAGTCTTCTAATCGAGCGTGCTCGGACGGAATCGGAAGGTTTGCTTCAGCAATAACGACCTCTCCCACACCTTTAACCGCCATTATTTCCGCCCAAACCCCTGGACGATGTCCATGCACAACCTTTAATTGCTCCAAGTCTGCTTTCAATCTTTCCTCATCCCAAATCTCACCTTGAGCCGGTAGGCTCTCCCAAGTAACACATTGAGCCAAATCAAGCTCTTCCCTTGCAGGAAGGTCTTTTACAAGGAGATAATGCCCGGGCAATTCATGCATAACTTTCGCCACAACTGACAATCCATTAAAGCGGACTTGAAGTTCCCAAGTCAACAAACCTGCCTGGACCGATGGATGGAATTCCAGCTGATCCCCAAAGCTAATTTGAAAGGGCTTATTCTGAAGCACGCCATTATGCCAAACCTCACCAGCCTGTCTATATGGAATAAACTGTTTAACTTCTTCACCAAGGACAATATCGTACTTGGTTCCATCCCAGACTGCTTGACTTTGATCTTTCCAAATGAGGCGGACTTTCCACTGACCAGATAAAAGACTGGGTTTTTCTATCACTTCAAGCGTGACGTCTTCTGGCAAAATTTTAAGTTTAAGCGCCCACTCTTGTTTGATTTCTTCTAGGGAAAGTGCCTGAACGACTATTTCTGGCATATTATCCACCCCATTCTAAAAATTCCCATTTTTTTAAATATAACATAATTATACCTAATGCCCATAGGTCAAAGGTCCTATTAACGCATAAAAAGGTTAAAAAATATCTCGTTTTCTTCAAAGTATTAGTACCTTCACCTAAAAAAGAAAGATTTGACACCTGCAAAGCGAATATACTTAAATTTAGTGAACTCGTTCAACTAAAGTTGAACATCGAGTCTTCGGTGACGATAGTCTCCTGTGGAGAGTATCGCCGAAGCCGCTGATCCCAAAAGGTACACTCAGCGGCGAAGGATGGACTCTACCCCCCACCGAAGCAGAATAAGGTGTATCACTCCCACTTATAGAAGTGGGAGTCTTACGATTTAGATAAAATTCTTAAAACAAAAGAGACTGTAACAAAACGGAAAAAACAAGCTTTGTACAATCTCTTTTTATAAACCTACCAACTTAGATAATTTGGATAATATACCTAAATTACGGTAGCAATTCCTGATATCCCGGGGATTTCTGTCCATTTGGATCTTGGCTGTTACCCGGGACTTTAGGCTGCGGATTATTAGGTGTCGGAACAACTGGCTTTAACAAATCAACATTCTCGTAGTCAATCACTTTATCCGTCGTCTTCCCTTGGAATAAGTTTTCAACCACTTTCTTTACTTCGATAGGATCGACGTTCCAGTAGCTTACTCCATCAAGGTCCAGGAATGTTCCCGGTAGAGTCTGCGAAATTACATTCGAGCTATTAAATCCTACCGCCACTTTAGCTAACGTAAAAATATCCTTGGACGATAGATTCGTGTTGACAGCATCCATCACTTGGGGGACAAGAAAGGGAAGTTTTGGAATTGTGCTTAGCCGGAACATCTCCTTAGCAACTGCTTTCAGCACAACCTGTTGCCTCGCAGTCCGTGAGATATCCGCTAAAGCATCGTGACGGAAACGGGCGTACTGCAACGCTTTAGAGCCATCTAAACGCTGCTCACCTTTACGCAGATTAATATACCCATCCTCCTCATCACCGGTCTCATAGTACATATCTTTCTCGACATTGACCTCAATTCCACCCAAGGTATCAATAATTTCCTTAAATCCTCGAAAGTTAGTCTGAACATACCCTGCGATCTCTTCCCCGGTTAACTCTTCAACAGTACTTTGTAGTGTTGATAAGTCCTTGAATGCTACAATTTCATTAATCTTAACGTGACCATGTCCCGAAAGAGCAACTCTCGTATCACGGGGAATCGAAAGTAAGCTAGTCCGCTTCGTTTCCGGATCTACACTAGCCAAAATTATAGAATCAGTACTAAACTTTTTCTGTTCAGGGCGCTGATCCGCTCCGATGAGTAAAATACTTACCCGGTTTTTAAATCCGTCATTCGTTGAATCCAGTAGACCGTCATCGGGCATCATCTTCCCCGATTCAAAGAATAACTTATACCCAACAAACCCAGAAGCTATTACTACCACAAAGGTAGCAGCCATCAGGAGCAATTTTATCGCGTTCCGCACATGACCAACTCCATTAAGTAACATCCTTTTACCATTATAACCAACTTTAATAGTTAGAAAAGAACATTTACAGAATCTTTACAAATAATCTAAGAAACAATTTATCTAAATCGTAAGACTCCCACTTCTATAAGTGGGAGTGATACACCTTATTCTGCTTCGGTGGGGGTAGAGTCCATCCTTCGCCGCTGAGTGTACCTTCTGGGATCAGCGGCTTCGGCGATACTCTCCACAGGAGACTATCGTCACCGAAGACTCGATGTTCAACTTTAGTTGAACGAGTTCACTTCTTGCATACTTTTAAATGAACCTATAAAAGTATTCGATGTTCAGAAAAATCCCCAATTGGTATTTCTGCAACTCGATCCACAAAACTAGATCCGTAGCGTATAACAAAACTTAAGGGATTCAAAACCCGTTCCTGCCTCGAATGATGGGGAGTAATCCCATCCTCAAGCTGTTGCAAGCTGCTCAGCACGTCACTACATCGTTTGCGTTGCGCCTGCCAAACCTTTCTTTTTAAATAGTCTAATTGAAAGTTAACTTTCGCCTCATTTCGGACCAACCAATTACGGACATTAACGTGAATCTCTTCCAGCGGCTTAAGCTCAGCATATCCATTTTTGATTTCTTCAAAAAAGTGCTGGAAGCGTTCATCAATATCTAAGTCATCCCGTTCCCGCAAACAACGTTGGCGGTGTTCCTCCAATCCACGATAAACATCTTCAATCGTCAGTGCTTGCTTGTTTAAGGATTTTTGCCAAGAAGCTGTTAACACTACAGCAGACAGACGTGGAAAAAGAATCGGCATGACGAATTTAAACGTTGTGAAAACTTCTCCAAGCTGAGCCCAATAATTCAATTCCCCTGGCCCAGGAACATAGGCCAAAGTCGGAAACAGAAATTCCTGAACAACCGGACGAGTAACTACATTGGGGGAAAATCGCTCAGGTGCCTGGAGCAGCAAGTCATTAAGAGCATCCAAATCCCATGGTTTCTTTTGTCCACGTAAATAAAACGCCCGATCACTACGTAGGATCGCTCGTCGTTCGGGTACAGAAAGAAAAAGATTAATCTCCCCGCCAGTTTGCTGGATTTGGGGGTCGAAGCCAAGTTCAACCCATTTCCTCGTTCGTTCCGCCAATGCGTTCTGTACATCAACATTCATTTTTAGGATCTGCTCATACATTGGCGCTGCTAAGCGTTTAAATTCCGGCAACAAAGGATCGAAGAAAATCAGCCCCCATTTATGTACAAGCCACTGTAACGTCAGGGCAAACCACTGCGTTAAATTCTCCGCTCGTTCTGTTAGTTGGCAACATTGCTTTAAGACGGACGACCGGAATTCACTATCAGGCATCCCCATAAGTTGAGCTTCAATCGTTTCCCAAGAAGGGACTTTTTGATGACCAACAGATTCCCCACCCCCATCACCCGGTAGATAGCAAGGGATCGGTTTTCCCTCAGAATTTAAGAAATAGGTCTCACGAATTTCAAGCCAGTCGTGATCTTCACCGGCAATCCAGAAAATTGGGACAACTGGACGATTAAGCTTTTCACGTTGCTCTTTAGCCAGTTGAATCGTAGTCATGGCTTTATATAGAGTATACAACGGCCCTGACAAGATCCCAGCTTGTTGTCCTGTGATTACAGCGAGAGTTTCTTTTTGTCTTAACTCTTCAATCATCAGTAGGGTTTCCGTATTGGCCCCTAAATGTAGATGATACTCTTTTAACGTGTCAACTAAAACCTCTCTGGAATAATTTCTTGAATCTAAATAAGCCGCCCGGAGTTCAAAACTTTTTTGAATTTTGGGGTCTCCGCTCGGAAAAAATAAAGCTACTTGTTCAAAACAAGTAGCCATGGTTTGCATTGGATCCAACATCTCTATCCCCCCGCTACCTTACCAGTACACGGTATTTTATCATGCACGATTAGAAACCGCAATTCTACCCGGCTCGCCTTTTTTGACTCGACCAATAACAGCCGCAGCAGGGGTCCTATGCTCTTCTAATAGTTTAATCAGTAAATCAACACGGTCTTCCGGAAGGGCCAATAATAAACCTCCCGAGGTAATTGCATCAAAGAGCACAATTCGCAGCTCTTCTGTAACATCCGATTCAAAATCCACCTTATTCTCAAGATGACGCCGGTTGGCCTGAGTTCCTCCCGGAATAGCTTTTTGTTTAATGCAATCCCAAACGCTCTCCAAGACCGGTACAGCCTCCGCATAGACATCTGCACTGCAAGCGCTGGCCTCTAGCATTTCATGTAAATGACCTAGAAGTCCAAAGCCTGTCACATCCGTGACAGCGTGGACCCCAGCACTTATCGCTGCTTCAGACGCACCCTTATTCAGCATAGCCATAACTTGAATGACTTCTGCTTCCGCTTCAGGTGAGACAATTCCCCGTTTGATCCCAGTTGTGATGATTCCTACTCCAAGTGGTTTTGTGAAGACTAAGATATCTCCTGGCTCAGCTTTAGCATTAGAAAGGACATGGTTTGGGTGCACGATTCCAGTGACCGACAGCCCGTATTTTGGCTCAGGATCATCGATAGAGTGCCCTCCAACAAGGACCGCACCCGCCTCCCGAATCTTTTCACTTCCACCTTGAAGAATCTTAGCCAAAACAGCCATATCAAGCTTCCCTACTGGAAAAGAAACCAGATTCATGGCAGTAAGCGGTTTAGCCCCCATAGCATAAATATCACTTAAAGCATTGGCAGCAGCAATCTGTCCGAAGGCATAGGGATCATCCACCACGGGTGTGAAAAAATCAACGCTTTGAACAATAGCCTGTTCATCATTTATACGGTAAACCCCAGCATCATCCGAAGTTTCCATACCGACTAAAAGGTTGGCATCCTCCTGATTAGGTGGTAAGAAGCGCAAAACTTGCGCCAGGTCCGCTGGACCTATCTTGCAACCTCAGCCAGCCTTCGTAGATAACTGAGTCAACCTGACCTTATCTGTTACCTTATCATTCATCATATTAAGATCCATCTTCGCACCACCTGTCGCTTTATTACTAAATTGCAACCACAACGTATCACTCTTTTATTATAACCAGATATAACAAAACGTCAACTACCATCCCGAAAGGGAACCGTTGTCTGTGCGGGGGTGGGGTTGTCGGGGGGACGGGGTTATTGACACCACTTTGGTGGTGTCAATAACCCCGTCCCCCCGACAACCCGTTCAGAACTTCATCAAGAAAGGCAGTCCCACTCCCCTAGCCGCCGAACAATATCCTCACTGTCGCCACTCAGCAAAGTTCGCACATCAATCAGTACCTGATCCTTGTGAATCCGAGATAGTATCGCTACCGGACCTAGGCGCAAAAACTTCTCTAATTCGATAACACGCCCTTGCTTTGGTCGAATAGCACACACCCATGTTGGAAGCTCAACCGTGGGCCAAGCTCCGCCTCCCACTTGGGAGACATCCTCTTTCAACTCAACGGTGATTTTTGGATTTAACTGAAGTGCTGTTACAAGCTTAGACGCAGCTTTATGTAGTGTATCCAAAGGAGCGGAGAGCATCCTCCAGACAGGAATAACATCTATTTCACCATTATCATATAAGCGCAGGGTCCCTTCGAGGGCTGCTAAGGTTAATTTATCGACCCTCAATGCACGAGTTAATTGATTGGCCCTTAGCCGTTCGACAAAAACTCTCTTTCCCACAATGATTCCGGCCTGAGGGCCCCCAAGCAATTTGTCCCCACTGAAACTCACGAGGGATAGCCCTGCTTTAACTGTTTGTTTAATAGTTGGCTCGGGTGGAAAACCAAGACTTGCCCCATCAAAGAAACTTCCGCTTCCTAAATCCTCCATCACAGGCAAACTCCGCTTTTCCCCGAGCTCCACCAACTCAGTTCCCGTAACGGCATGGGTAAACCCTTCAACCCGGTAATTGCTGGTATGAACTTTTAATAACAGGGCAGTTTCTGACCCTATAGCAGCTTCATAGTCCTTGAGCCAAGTCTTATTGGTACTTCCTACTTCCACCAGTTTGGCCCCTCCTGCTTTAAGAACTTCAGGTATTCGAAAGGATCCGCCGACTTCCACCAGCTCACCGCGCGAAACAATGACTTCTTTCCCCATGGCAAACGTATTCATCATCAATAAAACTGCAGCTGCATTATTATTAACGACCATTGCAGCTTCTGCGCCAGTCAAATGACAAAGAAGTTTTTCAACATGGACATAGCGCGAGCCCCGCTCCCCAGTCTCGATATTCAACTCAAGGTTGCTGTACCTTTCCGCTTGATCTGCAACAAAACGTGCGACTTCCGGCGCCAGCAATGCTCTCCCGCAATTAGTATGTAAAACAACTCCAGTGGCATTGACAACACGCCGTAAACTAGATTCCGCACTCGTCAGCTTTTGTAGAAGCTCATTTATTAACCACGGCCAGAGGGAAGCTTCAAACTCCTCAAACGAAGCAGTATAATTTTGGTTGATATTTTCCCTTGCGCTTTGTAAAACCTGTCGAACACACTGGGTCAAACGAGGTAACAACCTTTCATTCGTCATAAACGGACTGAATTCCGCTTCGTCTTCCAACCGAGAAATCACTTCGTGAACAGCCGGAAGTGCCCTTAATCGCCTTTGTATCTCTTGTTCCACTGATTGCCACTCCTTATAGGCCAACATTATTATCGACCAATTTCCCGCAATCTGGCCCGCACACTTTTTAGGATTTCGACAGCACAATTAGCATATGATAAAGGAAACTCCCACAGTGGAGTTTGTACAGAACCAGGGGCAACAAACTTACTTATATGCTGAAGTTATCCTTCATTTGGCCTCCGGCCTCTGATCTTTGACTTCTGACTTCGAGGAGGTATTCCATGTCAAACATCTGCTCGGCTTCCCCACTCAAAAAGCGAGCTCATCAAGCTATTATTATTCCCTTTATAACGCGCTCCCAAACAAACGGACACTTCCATGCTTGTATCTTTTGCGGCAAAACTATAAAAGTCCACAGATTTAAAGGTAAAACCGTTTGCATCAATTGTCTACGCCAAATTCCAGCTATCTTTTCCTTTGGATAAAGAAAGAAAACTTGGCTAGCGCCCACACACGAAGACACTGTCTTCGCACGTATTAGTCATTCTGTCAGCCTTCAGGCGCAGGCGATTGCCATAGTTGCACTTATGCGCTAGGCATGACTCGAACAAGGATGTTCGAGATTAGAACACATAAGAACTCATTTCATAAATTAGTGGTGCCGCGCAACGGCATGGGGGTCTGACTAGTATTAAAGAGAAAGGGAAGCATTTGCTTCCCTTTAGAGTATCTCTCTTTGTGTCGGCTTATTGAAAGAAACATTTAGCGTTTGCACGGCCTTTTCAAGAATGATCCCCTTCCCATGTTCAGACAGGAAAACTCCATTTGTACCCACAATCTCGCCGTATTCATCAAGGATTGCCTCTGCCAATAACCTTTTCTTGCCAGTTCCCATTCGATTGAGTACAAGGTAATATTCTTTTTCGAACTCATAAAGGCTAGATCGCAACTGATTAAATTCCGGCAACCGCCCTACTGCCGAAATTACATCTTCAAAATCAGCAAATACGTAGACTAATTCTGTTACTCGCCCTTTAGTTGTTTTCCGACCCGCCTTCTCTTTGACCGAACCCTCAACCTGTTCTTCTTGCTTCATGATCGTGATTACAAACTCATCATTCGTAGCTACAGTTGCCTGAATCCAGAAAGGTTGATCTAAATTAAATTCAACTTCTTCTCTTGCCTGTACGATGAGTTCCCAAAACAATTGCTCCGTCTTCGCTGATCGCTGAAAAAGATCAGCCATCGTAATATCCCTGTCAGTTAACTCTGTCAAAGAGATAAAGATGCGGATGGTATGCTCGTTAACCTTTTGGACACGCATATCCCCCACTCTCCTTTCCGCATCGATTCTTACTCTATCTTATTCTCATTATAGCATATTACGCCAAGACTTTTCCTGTGAAATCTATGAGAATGCTGATAACTCAAGATAACCCTATTATATTAACGCCAATTGTATTCTATTGCAAACTGCCCATAAGCTCACAACGTATTACTTCTCGTCTTGTCGGCAGATACATGAGCTTAACCTGATCATCCACTTTCAACTGTCCATAGACATTATAATCAACATAAAACTGCTTTTGTTCCGAACCACTACGTATATCCACAACGTATGCGCTTGAACCCGAGTCGAAGGCCTTCCCCTGTACTGAACCCTGGATAATACCAGGTTTAACAAACCAATCTGGTTGGGAAAACAAAAACAGTTCTATATAGATCCCTAATGCTACAACCCAGATGAAGGCTTTCCCCGCCCAGAGTAAGAAGCCCCAAACATGACAAGCATGACGCCAAGTGCTCACGAATTTCCAACTCAGTCTGGAGAGAACAACTCCAAATATCAAAAAGAGCACGATCAAATTAGGCCAAGTCGTGCTCCACAGATAACGATAATAGTCTGCCATTTCTTACCCCTTTATAAACCAGTTATCTATGGCGATGGTCCCTTTTCGCCATCCTTGGCCGGCGCTCTATGTTAATCTTCCTCTTGATAGTGATAATTCTTAAGTTTGATGGAATCCTATAAAATTTCTCTAAATAATTGTCTACGCTTTCCAATCATTCTGATTCAATCCGGCCATGATCTTATGCACATAGGACTGAGTCTCCTTGTAAGGTGGTATTCCATTGTATTTCTCCACAGCACCTGGTCCAGCATTGTAAGCAGCTAAACTCAAGGGTATATTTCCCTGAAAACGTTCAAGCAAATCCTTTAAGAAATGCGTTCCCCCATCTAAGTTTTGAGTTGGGTCATAGGGGTTCTTCACCCCATAGGATGCAGCGGTTCCTGGCATTAACTGCATTAATCCCATAGCTCCGGCTGGTGACGTTGCATCAGGATTAAACCCTGATTCTGCCTTAACAACTTGCTGAATAAGACTCGGATCAACTCCATATTTTTGGGCCATAGAATAAATAAGATGCTCTAGAGAACCAATACTTTTACCTTTTGCTTCAGGAGCTTGGGCTCCGTAATAACCTTTGACTGGGGCTACCCCAGACAAATCAAGCAATTGACGGTTAAATCCCAGGGAAGCATTTGCCTCGCCCCCAAGAGCGGCTTTAAGTAAAGTCGCAAATAGAAGCGGACTTGAACTGCCACTTTCACCAGCTCTAGACAGACCCACCTTATCAGTTTGCGTAGTCTGCCAAGACGCATTCATCTCTTGAAGCTGAAATAAGAGAAGCATTTGAGCGACATTCACTTAAAATAAGCCTCCTATCAATCTTTATAAAAAGCAACACCCTGTGCTACTGAGAAAATAATTGACTCAGTCCTTGTATCTCATTGCTCTCCAGAATTTGTTCTGGAACGAGTTGTATAATAATCCGATCTGGAAGATTTACCACTCCACCTATAAAGGGAGCGGCAACCAGCGGAGGGGGTGCAACAATATTCTCTAAAATTCGAACTTCACGAACTTGATCCACGGCAAAACCTACAAGATCCCCATGCACTTCTGTAATTAAGGCAAAGGTATTCTGATCTTTCTGAGGGTCCGAACTTTCCGTTGTCACTTTTGTTTGATCCATTCTGAACCGTACATGCAAATCGATGAGAGGGATGGCCTTGCCTCGAATATTAATTAGACCGCTTAAGTACGAAGGGGCTTTTGGAATTGTACGAACCTCTCCTAGACGGGTAATTTCCCGAACTACTTCGATAGGCATCGCATACTCTTCTTGACCCAAGGCGAAAACAACGACTTGGACTGCCATCAAAACACATCCTCTACTAAAACTATATCTTCCCGACCTCATTAACTGCCTTTCCTAACATCTCATCTTGAGTCTGAATCACTCTTTGATTAGCTTCGTAGGCTTTCATGACAGACATCATTTTTATCAATTGTCCTGAAAGTTCGACATTGGATGACTCAACCGCTCCCTGTCGAACTTGCGCACCAACCGACACTTGAACTGGTTGAGACGCACTATATAAGGATTGCCCTTCACGTTGTAAAGCATCTTCCTGAATCTCTACAATTCGCAAGCGATCGAGAATTAGTCCTTTGTCACTAATTGTGCCGTCTGAGCTTACACTAAAATCGGGACTAAGAGGCCCTATAGGGCCATTTCCTCCCAACACAGCAAATCCATCAGGAGTTTGAAGGTTCCCATTGGCATCTCTCTGGAAATGCCCATTACGTGTATACCGTTCACCCGCCGGAGTCTGGACTGTAAAGTATCCTAGTGAAGTTAAAGCCAAGTCCGTGTTGACATCTGTCGTCTCTAAAGATCCCTGAACATTCGACAAAGCTAAACGGTCAACGCCTAACCCCATCCCCATCCCGCCAAGCGCGACAACTTCTGAAGCCTGGTTTCCTCCCATGCGTTGTATAAGCTTCGAAGGAAAAGAAATACTACTAGCAAGCTGTTCTTTAAAGCCTGGTGTCTTCACATTGACAACGTTATCCCCAATCACTTCGCTTTGCATTTGGGTGGCCAACATTCCCGTAGCTGAAGTATATAATCCTCGTATCACCTTTTACCCCACCTTTGTTAATCATTGATGGGCTCCCGACCAATTATGGCTTAATAGCCATTCGAAGCAAACCTATTTGTGAAGAGATGGCACGAGTGAGGGAATTGTAGTACAAGCCATTTTCAGCCACATAGGTCATCTCACGGTCGACATCCACGTTATTTCCATCATTACGCAGCGAAGTTGTATTATCCGTCACAATCCCCGAACCATCCCCTTCTCCAATACCGCGAATGTGCTTTGGAGACGTCAGCTTCATGGGCAGTAATCCACTCTTTTCACCTAAGGCAGTGCCAAGAACCGCTTGGAAATCAACATCTGAACGTTTAAAATTCGGAGTATCAATATTCGCTACGTTGTTAGACAAGACCTGTTGCCTCATACTCGAAGCATCAAGCCCTTTCTGCAAAACATTCAAAACTGGTCCATCTAACCAACCAGCCATACTACTACCTCCTCATGGTATTAGCAATTCCCCACATTTTATCTCCGTCCTGAACTAGCCTTGCATTCATTTGATAAGCTTTCTGAACCTGTATGAGGTCTGTCATAGAGGTCGCCACGTCCACATTTGATTGTTCCAGAGACTGACCACTAATCGTTCCTAGAACCTGGTTTCCCGCTATGGCACTTCCTGGCAGTCCGACCTGTGGTTCGCCTGAATTAACAGTGGGCACATAAAGGTTGTTCTCAATTCTTTGTAACCCCTCAGGATTTCTAAATCCTGTAAGGACAATCTGTCCGAATATATTACTTATTCCATCGATGACCCCAGTAATATCGCCATTCGTAGCAACAGATACATCTGTCGCGCCAATGGGAATCGAAATATTCGGTTGTACAATATTTCCCTGCATATCAGCAAGTTGCCCGTCCTTATCTACTTGAAAAGCTCCTCCACGGGTAAAGCTTATCCTTCCGTCCGGTGTCTTGACCTGAAAAAACCCTGATCCCTCAATCCCTAAATCCAAAGGGCGATCAGTGAAAGCCAAATTGCCTTGTTGAAGATTTGTCCCGCTGGCACTATATAGCACTCCAGCCCCAACGTCAACGCCTACCGCAGTATTTTCTTCGGTTTTTGTATTTCCAGAACGCATCTCTGTCGACAAAGTCTCAGCGAAAACCATCTGATTCGCCTTAAATCCTGGCGTGTTGGCATTAGCTAGGTTATTCCCAATGGTGTTTATCGCAATCTGCTGCGCACGGATTCCCGACGCAGCAGTTCCTACTAGGCGCATGAGGCAGCCCTCCGTCTTTTAGAAATGAGTTTTGAGCTCATAGTTTAGCGTTTGAGATTAATGAGTTCTTCTAAGAGAGTATCTGATACCGTGATCACCCGAGAATTGGCTTGAAAGCCACGCTGGGTCACGATCATATCCGTGAATTCTGTAGAAAGGTCAACATTGGACATTTCGACAGCGTTAGAGATTAGTTTCGTTCCTGTAGGATAAGGAGTAGTATCAGCCCCATATATAGTTGGGGTCCCAGAGTTGTTGGATTCTTGATAGAAATTTCCACCAATGCTTGTCAAACCAACATCATTTGCAAACTTTGCAATTCCAATATTACCTATTTCCTCCATTGAAGAATCGTCAATTCTAATCCCAGTAATAGTACCTTGTGTGTCAACGCTATAGCTGCTGTATGTGTCTGGGGTAATTACTATAGGAGCCCCAGCAGAATCTAAGACCTGTGCTCCCGACGCTGGATCAACTAAAGTCCCATCGAAATCTAAAGAAAAAGCTCCTGAGCGAGAATAAACTCGATCTGTCCCATTCGTTGTTAAAACAAAAAACCCCGCCCCTTGTATCATCATATCCGTGGGGTTCCCCGTTGACTGAGAGCTTCCCTGTGTCATAATTTGATCGATAGACCCAAGCGAAACCCCTAAGCCAACTTGAATTGGATTAGTTCCTCCTACAGTTGGAGGTCCTGCTATCGGTGCTGAGGCTCCTTTCATTGTTTGGCTTAACATTGTAGAAAAGGTCACCCTGCTCCTTTTAAAACCTGTTGTATTAACATTGGCAATATTGTTCCCGATAACATCCATTTTGATCTGATGGTTCTTTAAACCAGAAATGGCGGAATATAACGAACGAATCATAAGACGTATCTCCCCCTCTAATGATCAATATTCTGCTAATTCTAAGCAGATCCTCTTAGTCATGAAGTAATTACAATGCTGTTTATATTTCTGTCGAGCTTTCATCATCTGTCGTAGTCGTACCTTCACTAGTACTTTCAGGTGGCGGCGTTACAGGAGCTTGGTCCTTAACCAGTATAATCAGACCCATTTCCAAGTCCGCTAGCTCCCCGTCATCCTGGCGAATCTGCAGCTTAGGACTCCCGTCAAGCCATTTGACCGCTTCAACAGTACCTTCCAGCGGAGTCTCATCAATATCCACTCCGCTTACCCATTTGCCAATCATGGCAGCCCCTTGGAGAAGTGAAGATTGTTGGGAGAAGAAAGTCATACTACTGTTCAAGGCGTCCATGGATGCAGCAATATTGTTCATCTGCTCCAAAGAACTGAATGAGGCCAATTGCGCGATGGAATCTTTGTTATCCGTCGGATTCAAAGGATCTTGATTTTGCATCTGAGCAATGAGTAACTTGAGGAAATCGTCTTTCCCCAGGATATCGTTGGTCACGATCCCTTGGCTTCCACTCGAAGCATTAGTTTTAGTGGTATTATTAGTACCATAAATTGTGTTACTCATAGCTACCTCCTATGCCGTGACATTTATCCGAATTCCATCCTGTCCAAAGAAGAGGGGATTAATGTTTGAGATTAGATCCTCGTCTTCGTTAGTGAGTATATTACTCTGATGGAACGTCCTTTGGGCCTCATCACCCTGTGACTGTTGTTGCCTTTCTCCACCTTGTCCCATTTGCATCGAGCCACAGTTTACACCTTGACTCATCAGGTTTTGACGCAACTCCGAAAGCTGATTCTGAAGGAGTTGTCCAGTCGCCGCTTCAGAAGCTTGCATCTGTAAATGGACTTGCCCATTTTCCAAACGTAAGAAAATTCTGATTTTTCCCAAGTCTGCTGGATGCAGCTGAATATCTAATTCATTCAAAGCCTGTTGCTTGTTCATGACTTGCTCACGCACTACGGTAGAGATCTGTTCCCATACGGGAATCGCGACTATTTTTCCGTCTGCAAGCGTTAGAGGTGCGACGTTAGCAACTACCCCAACCCCTGTGTCTGAAGGCTGAGTTTGAACGTCTTTTGTTCCAAAGAGTTCAACGGATCTTATAAGATTAGCCTTGTTAACTTCTTCATTAAAAGTACTTTGAAAAGCACCTTGGAAATTTTTCAAAAACTTGCTTTCTTGTAGACTTGTTCCCTCGGATTTCTGCTGAACGTTAGCAAGAAAAACAGTATCTTTGGGAGGGATCGCCGTTGATTCTAAGCCAATCCCAATACCCTTTAGCTGATTAATAAGTGCTTCATTTCCTCCTTGAGGTATTCTTGCACCTCCAGCCCCTTCATTCAACATAGAGTAAAGGGCTGCCAGGAGATTAGCTGCCTTTGAATTCAGCTCAGGGGTACCACCACTCCCTACAGCTAAACCCTTAATTAACTGTGAAAGTCCATTTAGACCACTGGTACTAAGGTAACTATTAATAACATCATCTGTCATCGTCATCCAGCTTTGAACGATCTTTGGCAATTCCTGCTGAGGATTCTTTGTGCCAGCGTTACCAGCTACTGACGAATTAGCTAAAACACTTGTCTCTTCTCCGGCATCATCTGTCATCGTCATCCAGCTTTGAACGATCTTTGGCAATTCCTGCTGAGGATTCTTTGTGCCAGGGTTACCAGCTACTGACGAATTAGCTAAAACACTTGTCTCTTCTCCGGCATCATCTGTCATCGTCATCCAGCTTTGAACGATCTTCGGCAATTCCTGCTGAGGATTCTTCGTACCAGCGTTACCAGCTACTGACGAATTAGCTAAAACACTTGTCTCTTCTCCAGCATCATCTGACACCGTCATCCAACTTTGTATAATCTTCGCTAATTCCTGACCAAGGTCCTTTGTTCCCATGCTATCTACCCCTAAGAGGTTCCCCTCTGGAGTAGAGTCAGTAATCACTCCTGAAAGTGCCACTAAAAGATTAGTTATTTCTCGTCTATATTTATCCAATTCCGTAATTCCCAGGTTATTACTCTGAGGGTTTAGTGTCGTCATCCCTGTCGATGCTAAACCCTCATTTGAGGCCAGAGAAACTAGATTTAACGCAGCCATCTCAAAATTCTTACCTGCTTCAACCGGCGCATTGGTAAATGTATTAACTAATGATGGATTATCAATTCCCTGACTCATACATTCTCCGGAATTGGCCTCCTTGCCTGCCGGAAGATCACTCTGAAGCTTCATCTCTCTAAGAAACGGAAGCACAAGATTACCGTACCCTAAAATACTCCCCAATCCATAAGGGCTCAGGTCACTTTGCATTGAATTCACATTACCCTGCTTTTTCTCCGAATCTAGGTCTGCTAAAGAGGAGCTTTGCCCTTTCGAATTTGAATATAAATTCATTCGGCCATTAAGCATAGCCGCAAAAACAGCCGCTACGTTTTCATAGCCGTCTGACGTCTCTTTTCCCTTTGAGGCTGCCATGTTCTCCAATTTGTTGCCACCTTTTAGGGAATCCGAAAGGACAGGAATACCTGTCATTTGCCATCACCTCCTAATAAGACTCTATATGTAATATCGGCAAACTCCCCATAAAACCTTAGGATGATAATTTCTTAAAATAAATTCCTCTTTTGGCGACTGAGCCTTCCCCTTAACCGCAAGATCGCTTGGGAATGAATTTGGGATATTCTGGATTCAGAGAGCTTCATGACTGCAGCAATCTCTTTCAAAGTTAGTTCTTCTTGATAATAAAGCGCAACTACTAATTTCTCTTTGTCTGGCAACTTTTCCACTGCTATAGCTAAGATCTGTTTTTGTTCGTCTTTCTCAACCGCTTGATATGCTTTCTGAGCGTCCGGGTCCACGAGCAGGTTGCGTGGTGTGCCACTATTGTCCCCTTCATTATCGACAGATGTTTCATCGAACGAGGTCAGAGTTAACATTTGAGCCTGGGCCAAAACCCCTTCTATCTCCCTTACCCCCACTTTCAGCAAAGCTGCGACTTCTTCGGCAGTAACCGCCCGCCCAAGGCGATATTCTAACTCAGCAAAACCGTCTTGAACCCGCTTCACTTTCTGCCTTGCCGAATGTGGAACCCAGTCCATGGTTCGGAGTCCGTCTATCATGGCTCCGCGAATGCGAATCGAGGCATAGGTTTCAAATTTCCACCCTCGGGCTGGTTCAAAACGTTCTAAGGCATCGAGTAACCCAAAGACACCATAGCCGATAATATCATCCTCGTCGACATAGGGAGGAAGGGAAATTGCTAAACGACCTGCAATGCGCTTAACCAAAGGCAAGTATTGTTCGACATGCTCTTGTCTCCAAGATCCGCGCGAGGCGGCTTCATAGGCGTTCGGTATCAAGGTTTACTCACCCCCTTAATCGATGTTCGTGGTTCGTGGTTCGAGGTTCGAAAAGAGTACATTGAATTCTCACATCCCAAATTTAGCCCGATGATAAGTTCAATCAAGCTCAGATGCAGTTAACTTCTTGGCCGTAAATCCCTATACCCTAGTTCGAACATCGAATATCGAACCACGATTAGTTCCAACCCATCCGGCGTACAATTTCCGCTTGTCGTTCGCTATCTGGTAGCCCTGAGCTTAAATCACGGTCAATCTGTCCAGGAAATCCTGCATCCTGTCCCTGTAAGCCAAGAGGCTCATCATCTCCAACAGAGAAGTCTATATTGCTACCACAGTCAGAAGCCAAGTCGGGCTGACTATTCTGAGACTTTTGAGGTGCCGTCCTTTCAAACAAGTTTAATATTCCAGCCATTAAGAGATATATAACCCCAAAAGAAACCCCGGCCCGAACCATTAAGTCAAAAAAACCCACCTTATTGATCCAACTAAGCAATAAAACAATCACTGCTGTAACTAATGAGAGGCGCATTGCCCAAATCTGATATAGTTCCCTTTTTTGGACTGCCATCAAACCACCTTTTCCCCATGATTAATCGTTCGTATGCGCAATTCCCCTGTCCCAACATCAAAATGGATTGTACGTCCAAAACTCCCTCCAACATCGGCTATCAAAAGAGGAATTCTATGCTTCTTTAGTTCCTGTTCCACTGCTTCGGCGTTACGATCTCCAATTTTAAGAACCGGAGGTTTTCCTGGAAAAGAAAACATCTGAGCACCACCTGCCATTTTAGCCCTCAGGCGAGATTTAATAGCACCCATTCCCGAAATTTCTCTTAGCAACAGTTCCAATGCAGTATCCGCGTATTTCGCTGGATTTCCCCCTAGACTTCCATTAGCCGTTGGGAGCATAATATGGGCCATCCCACCAATCTTAAGAAATGGGTCATGGATACAAATTCCGATACAAGATCCTAAACCAGCTGTTGACAAAAGTACAGGTGCAGTTGCTGTTTTAAAATCAGCCATTCCGACAGTAATTATTCCATTCATACTCCCATGGCCTCCAACAATTTTTTCAATGACCCATCATCAGGCAAAAAAATGAATTGTCCTTCAATTTTTGGTATTCCTGTGATACGTGTGTCGATAAACAGCACCGTGTCATCTAGTACACCCTCTTCAAGAAAAATTGCATCCAGACTTGCGCCAATCATGTCCACTGCTAACGCCGGCACAGAAGGTTGAAGGGGAATACCCGAAAATTGTGTTAAAGCAACAAGGAAGGAGCTCACCAAGATGTTCCCGACTTCTTTCAAAGCTGATTGTTCCATCTCACCCATATAGAGATCCATCGGCGCATTCGTTCCAAACAAAGCTTGAACCACGATTTCAGCACTTTTTAATGGAAAGAAAAAAACTGCTTTTCCCGAGGCTTCCCCTTCGACTTTCACATAAATAACTGCCTGAGGGGTATCAAGTTGTCCCACAATAGATGAAACCTCTTCAAAAGGAACAGCCCAGACTTTGGGTACCGACATATCAATTCGTCGCTGTAAGAGGGTGGACAGAGCTGTCGCCGCATGTCCAGATCCAATATTTCCTATTTCACGCAATGCGTCCAGCTGGAATTGAGTAATCTCCATTTTATACCAACCCTTTTTTACGCATAGCCCTTTGTATATCAAAGACGCAGCGAATAATTTTATCTCGCTCTCTTTCCGAGATTTCATGAAACTCAGTTGAAACACTATACAATTTGGATTCCTCAATCCTTACAGACCGAATAACACGGACAGGGGCCTGTAGTTCTCCGGTTGGCAAGAATATTTGAACATAGAGTAGTGAATTATTATCCAATCGTTCCTTCGTGGTAAACCGCATTCCTCCGCCACTCATGTCAAGCATTGTTGCGTTCTGAGGATCACTGAGCCCTTCTCTGGTCACCATTCGAAATGTGATCGGAAATAAGGCAGGAACTCGAACAAAGTTACGGCGTTGAACCTTGTCCACAGTATCTGGCAATTCAAATATGAATATGGGCACTGGGATTGCAATCCTTTGCAAGATTCTCCCCTTAAACGAATAGATAGCTGTTTCATCACAAAACGTTAGTTTTACCTTTGTTCCCTCGCGCAAAGGAACTAATTCACCATGTTCAAACGGGACACCAACCGAAAGGAGCCTTTCTCCTATTTCTTCAACACGCGTTCGGTAATGCCCTTCGTACTCGCCTTCCGATACGATAAGTTCCACCGCCAGCCCGATTGAAAGCTTCTTCTTATACGACAAGTCGTCACCCCCTTTTCGATGTTCGTGATTTGAATATCGTATATCATCTAAGCTCATGGATAAGTTTGACTTACTTTAGTCGTATCTGAAAGTAAATTTACTTTATGCATAATTCTTATATATACTCTAAAACGATCGAAGCAACTTGCTTAGAAAACCCCTTAAGCCTCCTGCTTGACGAGGCGGCTGAATATAAATTCCTGTAACTTTACCAGCAATCCACTGAATACATCGATAGGCTGGACTTTCTGGAAAACTGATTCCTAAAGGTTCCTGCTGCATAACTGAGCGTCCTACTAACGGATCATCATAAACCCATCCCATAAAGTTAAGTGAACCATCCAAGAATTTGCGCACGGCAGTTTCCAACCGTTTAAACGTCGCTAGGGCATCTGATTCAGTCCTCACCCGGTTAATCACCACATGAATTGGAACCTCGCCAGCTTCTTGCCTCAAGGATTTAAGCAAACCATACGCATCGGTTAACGCTGTAGGTTCTGGCGTTGTCACCATAATAACATCGTCTGCTGCCTGCAAGAAATTAATCACTGTATGACCAAGACCCGCTCCTGTATCAATAATCAGCAAATCGGCCATCTTTTCTAAGCGCCCAAGATTTGCTATGACATTCTTCAGCTTATCTCGCTCTAAATTGGCAAGCTTCTGTACCCCAGACCCCCCGGGGATAATTCCTATTCCCCAAGGACCTGTAAGTAAAATCTGTTCAATCGTCTTTTCTCCCGATAATAGATGCTCAATCGTATACCTTGCTGTTAACCCAAAGGCGATATCCACGTTTGCAAGGCCCAAGTCTCCATCAAGAATAACGATCCGTTGTCCATATTCAGCCAAGGCGAGGGCAAGGTTGACCGTAAAACTAGTTTTACCCACTCCTCCTTTGCCGCTGGTTACTGCGATCACCCTCATTTTACTTCGGTTGCTTTCAAGTGAAACCAGATCTCGCAAACCACTCGCTTGATCATGCATGGGGCATCTCCTCACCGATCACATAGCGCGTCAAGCGGTAGGGTGTCGCTGCCTCAATATCATCCGGGACATTCTGTCCGTTCGTCAGATAGGCGGTGGGGAGTGTGGTCTGGCCCAATAGATTTAGTATAGACCCTGCATTACCTGTCTCATCCAACTTTGTGAAGATAAGATGAGTTGTTAAATCCTCGAAGCGTTGATAAATCTTGTGTTGATCGGCTGATTGCGTGGTCGCGCTCATCACAAGCATTGTAAAGTCCGGTTGAGCCTCATTTAAAAATGCTCGCAGTTCTGACATATGTAAATCATGTTGAGGGCTCCGTCCGGCAGTATCAATAAAAATGAGTTCTTTATCTGCATGAAGCCGCAAGGCCTCGTTTAACCCCGATGGTGTCATGACAACTTCAACAGGTACCCCAATAATTTCCCCAAAGGTTTTAAGTTGCTCTACGGCGGCAACCCGATAGGTATCTGCCGTAATCAAAGCAACCTTGCGCTTATCGACAATACTAAACCCGGCAGCGAGCTTACCAATCGTCGTCGTTTTCCCTACCCCAGTAGGTCCAATCAAGGCGACAATCCTAGGCTTGTCAATCCCAGGTTGAATAAGCCCAATTTGTCCACAAATTTGACGGACATTGGCTTCAATCCGGGCATATACATGAGAATCGTCAGCCCATTCTTCTGGCGACAACGTTTGTTGCACGTAACTTATCAAGCGCTTAACCAAGTTTTCACTTATTCCTCTGTTCTGTAAATGATCTACCCATCTCTGAAGATTGGGTGGCCAAACACTTTTTTCCTCCCCAAACTCCTTATGCTTATTCATTTGCTTGCTCATTTGCTCGAGCAACAAACGCATTAGCTTAATTTCCTCTTTAAAGTCTTGAGACTGATCTATATAATCCGACACATGCCTTGTTAAAGGCGGCTTTATTCCCTCGACATCATATCCATATTTCGAGGGTTCAGCTTTCTGTATTGTGACGGGTGCCTCTTCAATAGCCGCCGTGATCTCAACTTTCTTTTTGCCAAATAAACCAAAGAAACCTCCATCACTAAATTCGCGCGTCTGAAGGATAACAGCTTCGGATCCCAATTCACGTTTCACTTTTCCCATAGTTTCTGACACATTATCTCCCACAAATCGCCTAACTCGCAAGATCCATCCCCACCATTCCTACAGCTTTAACTTGTACCCCTTGGACTAATTCATTATATGAAAGTACCATAAGTTGAGGTAGTTGACGTTCCGTGACCCGTTTTAAATTAATTCTCACTAACGGAGCGCAGACAATTACAGGAGTTAACCCTTTAAGCACAACCTTTTCAACCTCGCGCGTAAGATTTTGCATAAGCACATGCAACACCTTCGGATCTAGCGCTAAATAAGTACCATAATCGGACGGTTGAATACTGTCCAAAATTTGCTGTTCGATCTGTGGATCTAAGGTCATTACAGGTAAACTTTTATCTTTCCCAAGTAGCGGTTGCAAAATCTGACGTGCCAAGGCCTGCCGAACATGTTCTGTCAAGCGGTCTAAATCCTTTGTGACTTGTGCATAGTCAGCCAGAGTTTCAAGAATGGACACCATATCCCTAATGGAAACCCTCTCACGAAGCAAGTTCGCAAGAACCTTCTGAACTTGACCAAGACTAAGCATTTCCGGAATTAGTTCATCCACCACGGCAGGGGCTAGTTCCTTGGCATGATCAATGAGAGTCTTGACATCTTGACGGTTTAGGATTTCCCAGGCTTGAGTCTTAATCACTTCCGTAATATGAGTTGCAAGCACGGTTGGTGCATCCACCACCATCCATCCACTGAGCTCTGCTTGTTCTCGATACATCGCATTAATCCATTTGGCATCAAGTCCGAAGGACGGCTCTTTAGTTGGAGTTCCTGGAATCTCATCATCATCACCCCCCCCACTCATGGCCATGTAATGGTCCGCCAAGATTTCGCCGTTAGCGATTTCTGCTCCTCGAATTTTTATAACATATTGATTAGGCTGCAAGTTCATATTGTCGCGAACCCTAATCACCGGAACAATGAACCCCAGCTCACTGGCGATCTGGCGACGAATCAAAACAATTCGGTCGAGGAGATCTCCTCCTTGCTGGACATCGACTAAGGCAATTAGCGCGTAGCCCAATTCAAGTTCCATATGGTCAACATTTAAGAGGTTTAGGACATTTTCAGGTTTCTTGCTTTCTTCAATTTCTGTCTCCCGAGCCGCCGCTGACTCCTCGACGACAGACACCTTAGAGTTTCGTTGAATCATTATTCCCATACCAATTAGAGCAGAAGCCACAATAAACAGGGGTAATTTCGGCAAGCCAAGAAATGCCAACATACTCAATACTCCTGCAGTAATGAATAAAGCCTTCGGCTTTGTGAACAACTGTTTGACCAAATCTTGACCTAAGTTGCTTTCTGAAGCTGCTCGAGTAACCACTAGCCCAGTCGCAGTAGAGATCAGGAGGGCTGGAATCTGAGAGACAAGTCCATCTCCAATTGTCAACAAAGTATACTTATGAAGGGCTTCCAACATTGGTAAATCCTGCATCACAACCCCGGTGATAAAACCCCCGATAATATTAATAAATAAAATAATAATGGCAGCAATGGCATCCCCTTTAATAAACTTGGTTGAACCATCCATTGCACCATAAAAATCTGCTTCCTGTTGAATCGCCTTACGCCGATCGCGAGCCTGTAGATCATTAATCATCCCAGCATTAAGGTCCGCATCAATAGACATCTGCTTGCCCGGCATAGCATCTAAGGTAAAGCGAGCAGCCACTTCCGAGACACGCTCAGCTCCTTTAGTGATCACGATAAATTGTACAAGGACTAAGATAATAAAGATGATAAACCCTACTACGGCATCTCCGCGAATGACAAATTCCCCAAACTGTTGAATAATCTCGCCAGCATGGCCGTCAAGTAGAATAAGACGAGTTGCCGAGATATTCAAAGACAATCGGAACAAAGTCAAAGTCAACAAGAGCGAAGGCAGAGCAGAAAATTCCAAAGGGTCTTTAGCAAAAACCGCAAGCATTAGGGTTAGAACCGAAGCCATAATATTTAGGGTAATTAAGATATCTAGCAATCCCCCGGGCAAAGGAACAACCATCATTACCACGATGCCGACCAGTCCCAGTGCAGCTATAATGTCCGTATTATTCATGATCCGACTTTTAACATTCGCAGACATGATTGTTCCTCCTTTCGTGAGACAGTTTCTTAGCCCGTTCGCACATTTTCATTCATGCCCCCAGAAGCATTCATGCTCGCTTCTTTTTCTTCAAGCGATAAACAAACGCCAACACCTCGGCAACCGCTTTATAAAGATCCGCTGGAATTTCTTGCCCTATATCTACCTGGGAATAGAGGGCACGAGCCAGCGGTTTGTTTTCCATAATCACAAGGTCATATTCTTTCGCCAACTCCCGCATTCGCAGGGCGACTTGATCTTGCCCTTTGGCAACAACGTAAGGGGCTTTCTGTACTTTCAGGTCATAACGAAGGGCGACCGCAAAGTGGGTTGGATTGGTAACGACTACATCCGCCTGTTTCATGTCTTGCATCATCCGACTCATCGATATAGCTCGTTGTCGCTTTTTAAGTTCACTCTTAAGTTCGGGGTTTCCTTCAGTTTGTTTGTATTCCTGTTTTAAGTCTTCGTCAGACATTCGCAATTCTTTTTGATGTTCCCACCGCTTATAAATGTAATCAAATGCGGCTATACCTAAAAAAGAAAACGCAATATTCCAAGCAAGTTCCATTAAGGCCTGTCCTAAAAAAATGGTCGCTTGCCCCACAGTCAGTTGCTGCAGAGCCGGATAGATATGCAGACGATCACGGACACTTGCGTAAAGAAAATAACCAATCAGGATCACTTTCATTAAAGATTTCGCCAATTCAACCCAAGCTTTAACTCCAAACATCCGTTTCGCACCACTAATCAGACTTAAGCGAGAGATCTGAGGCTTCATGGACTCCGCTGTGAAAAGAACTCCCACTTGGAAGTAATTAGAGATTAAAGCAACTAGAAACGCTACGCCAAAAATAGGTGCCATGATTTGAATCCCCAGCCAAAGAATATTTAGCATTAGGGTTGCTATCGAACGTTCATTCCATTCTGACGAAAGGCTTAGGACGTACGGAAAAAGATACTCCATACGGAGAAGCATGGCTGGAATCCAGAACTTAAGAAGAGTCACGAGACCTAAGAGCATCAACGCAGAAATCACTTCTTGGCTTTTAAGTACCTGACCCTTTTTGCGCGCATCCTGTTTGCGCTTGGGCGTTGCGGGATGTTTTTTTTCACTCACTGCTTCCACCCCTGGTAAAGCTCTAAGACCCAAGACATGTTAGTGTTAAACAGATGCGCAACGGATCCTCCCCAAAAGGGAATCGAGAGAAACAAAATAACTAATCCAAAAATGATCTTAACTGGGAAAATTACTGCGAAAATATTAAGTTGAGGTACTGTTCTAGACAAAAGCCCTACACCGACATCTGAAACGAGAAGTGCTCCAAAGATAGGCATGGCTAATTGAACTGATAAAGCAAACACATGAGAAACGAGCTGAGCGTAAAAGATATAATTACTAGGCAGGTTAGATGGATTAATAGGAATATAAGCATAACTCTTGACCATGGCGGCGATTAAATAGTGATGAGAATTAGTCGAGAGCAAAAGCATTGTAGCTAAAATTATCTGGAAATTACCCATCATGGGGCTTTGAACTCCATAAACAGGGTCAATCGCTGCCCCCATGGTAAAACCCATTTGGAAATCGATCAACTGCCCTGCTCCTTGTAAAATTGCTGTCAGTAAGTAGATTATAAATCCAATGGCCAGTCCCACCAATATTTCCTTGATCACCAACGCTACATAAGGTAATAGCTCAAAAGGAATTGAGGGAGCAGTCGCATGAATCAAAGGATAAAGTATTACAGAGATACTTGCAGACAAACCCAGCCTCACCATTCCGGGAACGCCCCTAGCGCCAAAGACTGGAGCTAACATGATCATGCCAGCCCAACGAGACAATATCAGTAGAAATAAAGAGAGATTCCATTGGAGCAGCTGGGCCAGACTCAAATATTATCCCCCCTAGATCGATGTACCATATTCGTCGTTCGTTGTTTCGAAGTCTTTAGTTCATGATTTGAAGTTTACAGTTCAAGATTCAGTGTTCGAAATCCATGTTCTTCGTTTGGCTCAAACCACGAATATCGAACGACTAACCACGATTTCACATGCCTCCGAACGTTGCAAGCTGAGTCAATAAATTTGAAGTGTATGCCGTCAGAACAGACAGCATCCACGGACCTAACATAAGCATAACCACTGCCACCGCTACAACTTTAGGAATAAAGGAAAGGGTTTGCTCCTGGATCTGCGTCATAGATTGAAAGATACTGACCAGAAGCCCGACCAATAAAGCTACCCCTAGAATGGGCCCTCCCACGAGAAGCACGGCTCCCACAGCTTCCTTAGCCATATATAGTACCTGGTTTTGGGTCATCGTCCTTGCCTCCTTTTCCCTACTAATCCTATCCAGCAACATCTTCTACCGAGGTTATACGCTTCACCTAAGTTCTTCATCTTATCCTAGCCCAAGAGTGTGTGTACGACAACGAGGTTATCACACCACACTTCTAATGAAAACTACCCACCAACGACTCAACCACCAGATGCCACCCATCGACTAATACAAACAATAGTAATTTAAACGGCAGGGAAATCATCATCGGTGGTAGCATCATCATCCCAATGGACATAAGGGTACTGGCCACAATCATATCGATAACGATAAAGGGAATAAATATTGCAAATCCCATTTGAAAAGCCGTCTTCAATTCGCTAATCACAAAGGCTGGAATCAATACATACGTAGGAACGTCCCGATAGGTCTTAGGTCGCTCTATCTTAGACAACCCTACAAAAAGCTCTAAGTCTTTTTCTCGAGTCTGTCTAAACATAAAGATCCGGAGAGGTTCTTCAGCTCTGTCGATAGCCTCAGTCTGTGAGATCTGATTTTGCATATACGGTTGAACTGCATTCGTATTGATCTGGTTCCAAGTCGGGGCCATGATGAAGAACGTAAGAAACACAGATAATCCTACGAGCACCTGGTTCGGGGGAAGTTGCTGAGTTCCCAGTGCATTTCTCACAAAGGACAATACAATAATTATCCGGGTAAAAGAGGTCATCATCATAAGAATCGCCGGAGCCATTGAGAGCACCGTTAAAAGCATTAGAATTTGCAATGATGTACCTGTTTGTTCCGTGGTTGAGGTTCCCAGGTCTAAGGTAATTCCTGCTGCCCAGGCCATTTTCGGGCTTGACACCATTCCTAATACAAGAGCAAAGCTAAAGGAAGTGAAGAGTTTAATTAAACGGCCTGAAGAAGACATTATTTTTTAACCTCCTCAAGCAAACGTTCCAATTCAACAGAAAAAGACTCTTTCTGACGTGACGGCCTCCGCCAAAGCCTTTGTATACCTTGAATCCATCCTTCTACGCGTTCAGTTGGACGCGTAGTGATCTCTTCTAAGATTTCAGCAGCAATATGCGAATCATTGATCTCACTGATTTTCACCAAGTGATGATCCGATCCACCAAGCACCTGTAACTGACCAGCAATCTCAACAAGGTATAGGCTTTGCTGCCCACCTAATACTTGCCGGTCGAGAACCCTTGCCCACGGTGCACTTATACTCCGATTGTTAGCCTTGCTGAGACGTCGAATTATCCAAAGAGACACCAGCAAGATAATGAGAAAAACCAGCAACATTCCGAGAAGCCCCCACCATGAAAAAACGGGCTGAATAACAACCGGAGAAGCTCCCTCTGGAGGAAACGGCTGGCTTTCAATATCTGGCATGCTACTTCAACGCCTTCGTGACAGCCTCAACCACTCGTTCCGCTTGGAAGGGCTTAACAACAAAGTCTTTAGCACCAGACTGAATGGCTTCTATAACCATGGATTGTTGACCCATGGCACTACACATAATGACCCGAGCCTTCGAATCGAGTTTGCGTATTTCTTTTACAGCTTGAAGTCCGTCCATTTCTGGCATAGTAATGTCCATGATCGTCAGGTTCGGTTGCAATTCCTTATACTTTTCTACAGCCACAGCCCCATTTTCTGCTTCTCCAACCACGCTAAACCCATTTTTGGTCAAGATGTCTTTAAGCATCATACGCATAAATGCAGCATCGTCAACAATCATTATTGAATCACTCACTCACATTTCCTCCTTTATTTCAGGGAATTCATTCGTTCCATGGGATGCACAATATCAGTAATTCGAATGCCGAAGGTCTCATTGATTACAACTACTTCGCATTTAGCGATCAACTTGCCATTAACGATCATATCCACAGATTCCCCAGCCAAACGATCCAGTTCAATGACTGAACCAGGTCCCATATCTAAAATTTCCTTAATAGTTTTTTTCGCTCGGCCGAGTTCTACGCTTATTTGTAGTGGCACATCCAGAATCAAACTCAGGTTATCCGGCTGAATCATCGGAGGTCCCGGCTGAAGTGGTGCAAATTGTACTGGTTGAACAGGTGTCTGCGTTCTTCCCTGATTACTGGACTGTGTCGTCCCATAAGAGGAATAGTCCGCTGGCGTCGAATAAGGTGACGCTTCATATGGTGGAGCTTCATAAGCAGGTGGTGAGGAAGTGTATGGAGTTTCATAAGCTGCGGGAGCAGGTGTAGGTTGAGTATGGACTGCAGGCTGTGCAGCCGACGCTGCAGAGGTGCCACCACTCATCACATTCATTAGCTTATTGACCATCCCTTTAGCTACACTCAGCGGGAGCACTTGAACAAGAGTACTATCGATAACATCCTCCACAACCATCCGGAAGGAAATCCGTACAAGGGGCTCATCCGGAGACAGGAAGTCCTGAATGACATCTCTCCCCAAAGATAAATCATTAAGTACTAAATTCGGAGGGGTAATATCGACCATTGCATTAAACATGGTGGACATGGAAGTAGCCGCTGACCCCATCATTTGGTTCATGGCCTCTGAAATTCCACTAATTTGAAGCTCAGAGAGTCCTTCTGTCGGATTTTTTCCATCTCCTCCCATCATTAGGTCCACAATCACTGAACCGTCCCGTTGAGAAAGAATCAAGAGGTTTGAGCCCTCAATTCCAGCTTTGTATTTGACATCACAAATCACGGAAGGGATAGGATAATCCTGGCGAATTTGCTCGGAGGTCGTCAAGTCGACTTTTGGTGTTGTAATATCCACTTTTTTGCCTAAGAGCTGAGATAATGTCGTGGCTGCGGTACCCATTGAAATATTGGCAATTTCTCCGAGAGTATCTTGTTCCATCTCATCAAGAAGATCATATGGTAACGATATCTCTGGGACCGATTCCGATGGTGTCTCCATGTCCGGTTCTAGTGTTCCCCGAAGCAACGCGTCAATCTCTTCCTGAGAGAGCATTCCATTACTCATCTTGTTCCCCTCCTTCCTTCATTATTTCTGTAATCTGAACGGCGAGATGTTCTCCGTGTAGACCAGGGAGGGACTTGAATTTCATAAATTCTCCCACATAAATTGGTAGTGGATCCTGAACAGATTGGTTCAGTGGGATAACATCTCCCTTAGCAAGATCTAATAGGTCCCTAACGAGGATTTCTGAATTACCTAAGAACGCAACCATATCTACCTTCGCCCATTCGATTTTTTTCCGAATCGCTTGTACCTGTTCTGGAGAAGTAACCTTCGCCTGTGTGGAAAAGAGGAAAAACGTACTTAACTTATCTAAGATGGGTTCGAGCACCAGATAAGGCATACATATATTAATCATCCCCACCGCTTCACCAATCTTGACTTCAAGAGTTATAAGTACAATCATTTCGTTAGGGGCTACAATTTGAGTAAACTGGGGGTTTGTTTCCATGGACAAAAGCTGCGGTTTTAGCTCATAAACCTCTGCCCAAGCCTCTTCAGAAATAAAAATCATTTGATTCAGCCGGTTTTCAATGATTGTTTTTTCAATTTCCGTCAAATCTCGGTTCTTTTCCGTTCCTTGCCCTTGCCCTCCTAAAAGTCGATCCACCACAGCAAACGTGAGAGAAGGATTCACCTCTATTAATACCGTTCCTTCCAATGGGTTCAACGAGTAAAGGCCCAGAACAGTAGGATTTGGCAGAGAACGAATAAATTCGTCATATGTGATTTGCTCAATTGAAAGGACCGTGCTTTCAACTACAGAATGCAAGTTCCCAGAAAAATAAGTACTAAGTCCTCTACAGAAATTCTCGTGAATGTTATGGAGGGAGTGAATCTGATCTTTGGAAAACTTATTCGGACGTTTAAAGTCATACACTCGAATCCGCTTTTGAGTCTTAGTTGTCTTCATTTCCTCCACGTCGACTTGTCCATCAGACAGCGCACTCAACAGAGCATCAATTTCAGCTTGGGACAAGACGTCTCCCATCAAATCCCCCCCTTCTTAATTGTGGTTCGATATTCGATATTCGTGGTTCGAACCCTGTGCTTAATCTTTGTGGTTAAAACCACAACCATCGTATTTGGTTACGCGTTGTCTTTATTCATTTCTACTACGATTACGGTCTTATCGGCCTTTTTCGAACTACGAACCACGAATATCGAACCACGATATTACTGGTAGACCAAAGAAAGAAATAAAACATCCGTGATGTTATTTTCTGCAACTTCATTGAGTTTTGCAATTAACTCTTCTCTCAACGCTTCACGGGCATCAGAGGTTTGAACATCCACCAAAGATTTGTTGGCTAATACCGTATTGACTCGATCTTTCAAGAAGGCATCCTCCTCCTTCAAATGTTCTGCGGCCTTCTCATCGGTCACTTGAACTGTAATGGTCGTCTTGAGAAAGGATCCCCCTTGCAAATTCACAGTAAATTCACCGATTGGTAAAAGCGGACCCGTTTTTTTATAGCTCTCTGTCACTTTGGGGCTTTCTTCAGAAGTTTTAAAGATGAACTTTTGAGCTCCAATTGTCCCCCCGACACCAAAAGCTACGCCTAGAAACAATGCCACGATCATAAAAATAAGAGATTTCCGATTCATAAATCTTATTGCTCCTCTACTTTACAAATCTGACGACAACGCCTACGAAACTCAGCAATCCGTTCAATAAGAACCTCGATGGGTTCTGACACAACGTATTTATTTCCACCCGTTAACGTAATGACCGTATCTGGGGTTTCTTCCATCATTTCAATCAGGTCGGGATTTAAGGCAAATGTTTTTCCATTTATGCGAGTGACGTAAATCATAAATTATCCTTCCTTTGAGTTGTATAGTATTAATTGACGAATTTTTTTCCAAGCCAATGAAGAACTTGTCCGGTTTCATCCAATACCTTTTGTTCCTTCTGCAACTCTGCCAATCGAAAGGCTGCAGTCTGTTTTGCCTTGAGACGCTCATATTTCTCAACTTCACGATGCGCTTCCAATAAATATCGACGTGCGTTCTCCATGACAAGTTCTTGCTCCCTCTGTTTTGCTTCACATTGAAGTAATCTCCGCCGTTGTTCCAGAGCAAATACTTGCCAGAGCCCCAGTTCTTCTGGCCGATGACGTCCCGCATGCCGTTGACCTTCTTGGGCGTTATCATAGCGCGCTTGTTGAACCTCGCAGGCTTTGACACAGACTTGCCAGCTCTGAAGTTCTACGGCGTACTCCTGTTGTGCCGTCTCTAAAACCTGTTGAGCTAATTTAAGGCTCGCATCAAAGCGAAATCGAAATCGTGCCATCGGCTTCCACCCCTTTATCCAACACTCAACTTTATCCACCTTTCCTCGATAAAGGAAACTTACTTCAGGTGGAGTTTCGACTCCATCTAAAGTCTAGCTGAACTTATCCAGGGACTTAGCGCCAGTTATCTTATAATTAAGAAGTTGAAGTTTTAGTGGCGGTTAGTCATCGGATAGATAAAGTTGAGTGTTGGGTTACACTCTCAGGTAAGAATTTCCTGTAACTGTTTAAGCATCTCCATAAATCTGACGTGTTCGTCTACCCTTTGTCGAGAAAACGCTTGAATGCGGTCCATATGTGCGATTGATGCATCAATCTTGGGATTACTTCCTGAAGTATATGCCCCAATGTCGATTAAATCCTTAGCATCACGGTAAATCGCGATATACTCACGCACCTTGCCCGCTAATTCCTTGTGTTCCGAACTGACTACATCATTCATAACACGACTGACGGATTGTAAAATATCAATCGCTGGAAACTGATTTTGCATTGCAAGCTCCCTAGTCAAAACAATATGCCCGTCAAGTATTCCGCGAACTGAATCCGCTATTGGCTCATTATGGTCGTCCCCATCCACTAACACAGTATAGATCCCTGTAATGCTTCCGATCTCCGCCATCCCTGAGCGTTCCAATAGTTTCGGCAAAAGGGCAAAGACGGAAGGAGGATATCCGCGGGTCGCCGGAGGTTCACCAACCGTTAGACCTACTTCCCGTTGGGCCATGGCAAAACGAGTCACCGAATCCATCATGAGGAGCACATTCTCCCCTTGGTCCCGGAAATACTCAGCGATAGCTGTTGCCGTGAACGCTGCCTTTAGACGTACTAAAGCAGGTTGATCAGATGTCGCCACGACAATGACCGATCGTGCTAACCCCTCCGGGCCTAAATCCTTCTCAATGAAGTCTCGTAGTTCCCGACCCCGTTCTCCAATCAAGGCTATAACGTTGACATCAGCCACCGTATTCCTAGCCATCATACCCAGCAAGGTACTCTTTCCCACACCAGACCCAGCGAAAATTCCCATCCGTTGTCCGCGGCCGATTGTGAGGATCCCATCGATCGCTCGAACACCGACACTGAGCGCATCCAGGATTCGAGGACGCAATAAAGCATTAGGTGGTTTGTTTTGCAGGGGATAGGCTGTTTCTGTCTGAAGCGGGCGCTCATCCAGAGGGTGTCCCAGTCCATCTAGAATTCGGCCGAGAAGTCCCGGCCCTACAGGCACAGTCAGCTTTTGCCGCTGAGAAAGCACACGGTCTCCTGGTGCGATCCCTTCAAGCTCTCCCAAAGGCATGAGCAAAGTGGTTGAATCCCGAAAGCCTACAACTTCAGCTGGAAGTTCTCGCCCTTCTCGCGTGATAATATGGCAATATTCACCCACACTGGCGCGTGGTCCAGCTGCCTCCACCATCAAGCCGACAATCTTTGAGACCCTCCCTTGGGCCGAGATCGGTTCAGTTTGTTCCACAGTTTGGACTAATAGATTCCACGCGCCCATGTTCGAGCTCCTCTCGTAAGGTGTGTTCCAGTTTATCTAATTGGGCTTCAAGTCGACCATCAAAAATTCCTTCCTGACACTCCAGGAAACAGTCTCCAGCATTCAAAGACTCATCTGTAACCCATGGACAGGGCAGGTTTTCCTCAAGCCAACGGGCGTCATCCGGAGCCACGTGAAGTCGCCATCCCTGGCGTTCCAGTGGGAGCATGGTTAAAGCCTGCATAATGGCCACCAAGCGCTGGGGTTCAACGGCTAAGGTTGAACGCACAATTCGTTCGGCAATTTTTATCGCTAAATGAAGTAAATCATTGTCAACCTTTGCATATTCCTCCTGAACCGCCTTCTGCACTAACAGAAAGAGTTGATTGGCATTTTCAGTCAAGCGATTTCCCTCAGTTTCTCCCGCTTGCCTTCCTTCTCGATAACCCTCTGCCTGTGCAGCCGGATAAATCTCTGCCTGCGCACTCTCTCTAACTTCTTGACGCAAACGTTCCAGGCCAGTTTGGGCCTGAGCAAGAATTTTCTGCGCATCAGCTTCAGCCTGAGCAAGAATTTTCTGAGCACCGGCTTCAGCCTGAACAAGAATTTCCTGCGCATTAGCTTCAGCTTCAGCAATTATCTTTGCCGCCTGCTCATTAGCGTCTCTAAGGGTCCTTCCCGCTTGTTCTTTGGAATCTGCCTCCCATGGAGTATCCCTCCAATCAGAGAGTTCAGGTTTTGCAGTGTGCTGACTCTCTTCCCCCACATTAACAACCGTCAGACACGCGCCCAACTGTTGGAACCCTTCCAGACATTCAACCATTCTCGGAGTTGATACCTCAACATCGTAACTCTTGACAACGCGCCCGTTAATAGATAATCTCATCACTACCTCCTCTGGAGATGACTATTGCACCACTATCCTCGAGCTTACGAATTACCTTCACAATGCGCTGCTGAGCCTCTTCGACATCACGCAACCGCACCGGGCCCATAAATTCCATATCGTCTTTGAGCATCTGACTAGCCCGCGAGGACATGTTTGCCATAATCTTCTGGGCCACTTCTGGATTTGACCCTTTGAGAGCCAACCCCAAGTCTTTGGTTTCCACTTCACGCAAGACCAACTGAATACCGCGGTCATCCAACATGACGATGTCTTCAAAGACAAACATTTGCCGCTTGATTTGTTCAGCCAAATCAGGATCATCGACCTCCAGCGAATCCATGACGACTTTAACCGTTCCTGGGTCCGTCCGATTGAGTACATCCACGATACTCTGGATCCCGCCCGAGGCCGTATAATCCGTTGGGGCTAAACTAGAAATTTTACGTTCTAAGACTTTCTCAATCTCTTTGAGCACTTCCGGACTCGTACGGCCCATTGTAGCAATGCGCTTAGCCACATCCGCCTGTCGATCCTGACCCAGGCTAGCGAGTAAAGTAGCTGCTTTATCGACTGGGAGGTGCGTCATGATGAGCGCGATGGTCTGGGGGTGTTCTCCTTGAATAAAGGAGAACAACTGTTTGGGATCAGTACGACGCACAAGGTCAAAAGGCCGCATCTTCAACGAAGTCGCTAACCGGCTAATAATCTCGAACGCTCGAGTTTCTCCAAGAGCCCGCTCCAATACTTCTCGCGCGTACTCAATACCCCCTCGAGAAATATAGTCATTCGCTATACACATCTGATGAAATTCTTCCACGACATGATCCCGTTGTTCTGGCAAAATTTTACCAACATTAGCCATTTCCATGGTTAACTGTTCTATTTCTGCGTCCCCAAGATGTTTAACCACGTTGGCTGAATTTTCCGAACCCAAGGCAATCATAAGAATCGCTGCTTTTTGGATTCCCGTTAAAGCTTGCGCCATCTACTTCTCCTCCGATAGCCATGTTTTCATAAGGCGGGCAACTTCATCCGGGTTATTGCGTGAATATAGTTCAACGGCCTCTTTAGTCTTTTGCTTCTCGATTTCTTCCGCTGACTTTATATTTTTTTGAGTTAATTTCAGATTTGCCTCTTCCTCTGCCAACTGTTCAGCCATGATCAATTCTGCATTCGCAAGCGTTACTGGCTCTAAACTATTTAGCTCCAACATTTTGTCAGCACGCGCTTTTTGTGAACGCTTCCGTAAATACACGAAAAGAAGTATTAAGGCTAGTAATACTGCGGCTCCAATTTCGGCATATGTGATAAGTTGTTGCCGTTTTCGAGCGTTTTCAATTGCCAACAATTCTTTCTGCAAGTCCGTTTTATTGAATGGAATAGCAGCAACTTGAATTTCATCCCCACGGGCTGGGTCTACTCCCGCTGCGGAGGCTAGAATCATTTTAATTTGGTCCAGTTGGTCCTGGGTCACCGTGTCCGCGTCCGCCATTACCGAGACGGAAAGGCGTTTTACACTACCAGGGTTCACCACTTGCTCCTCTTGGGTGGTGTCCACCTGATAGTTTTTAGTGCTGGTGATTTTCGTAGAGGTTGAGTTGACATCTTGAGCAGCGAGATACCCCGGAACATTGGCATCTAATCCCGGGTCCCCTCCCGCGGCCACAGTACCATTCGTATTAGTTTCATCAGAACTTTGCTCACTTACCACTGCACCTGGACCATTGGTTTGTTTAATTATTTTTTTCTGATCAAAGTCTAATACCGCACTGATTCGAACAACTGTCTTGCCCGGGCCCAGTACACGATCCATCATGCTCTGGAGTGATTTTCGAGTATCTTCTTCGACTGTTTGTTTAAGTTGATATTGGGTACCGGTCAATTGATTGGGATCGCTGTTTTTCCCTAGGATATCTGATAAAACGTTTCCACCAGTATCCACAATCGTCACATTCTCCGGTTGCAGTCCTTCTATCGAGCCTGCCAACAAGTTAGCGATCGCACGCACCTGATCTTCAACAAGTTTCGTGTTCGGAGCGAGTTTCAATGTCACTGCCGCAGTTGCCGCTTTTTGACTATCAACAAAGAGTGACGGCTCCGGCATCACGATATGTACCCGCGCATCTTCCACACCGTTCAATGTCTTTAAAGTATTCTCTAACTCATTCTGTAATCCGAGAACATAACGTAGTTTTCGATCGGCATCTGTCTCTCCAAGTCGCATAGTATCCAAACTATCAAAACTAAATTTGCTTTGTTGGGGAAGTCCTGCACTGGCAAGTTGTAATCGAAGATCAGCCGCTGACTGCTGAGGGACCATAATAGTTGACCCATTATCTGCCAACTTATAATCTGCCTTCAAGTCTTTTAGTTTCGTCGTGATTGCTCCAGCATCAGCGTCACTAAGTTTGGTGAAAATCACCACATATTGAGGGCGTCCAGCCCACAATATGAGGTAAATTAACGCTCCAGCGACTAAAAGGGGAGCAAGTACTGTTATAATTTTCTGTGGGCTAGAAAGATTGTTCCAAAATGTCATTACTGATTGCTTAATTCTCGCCCAAGAAAAATCCACCCTTGGCTCCTCCTTTCATTCGATGCGCGAACTTCGAGGCACGTAGACACGAGGCACCATCGAGACGTTCGTTTGCGAACGTTTTAAACACCGTATATGCAATGATCAATACTCGAAGCTCAACGTTCGTTAACGAACCATTCATACGTCAAACCTCGCCTTAAATTATTTCCCATAAATTACAAGATTTAATAACCCCTAAAATAAGAACTTTGAAACGTATTCTATATAAGAACCTTTTGATGCCCAAAGTTCGTGCTCAAAGCTCGATAAGTTTAAGTTCGTTTTAAATGCTAAAACATCGCTCCTCGATTTGAACCTCGTGCTTCGTACTTTGCATTAAATTTGCATGCGCATTATCTGATTGTAAGCATCTATCACTTTGTCACGGGTTGATACGGCTAAAGACAACGATAGGTTTGCTTTTTCTAAAGCCACCATCACTTCAGATAAATCTTGAACCTGGCCTGTCGCCAGCGCTAGACTGGCTGTATCTGCCTTTTTTTGCAGGGCATCCACTTGGCTCAACGCATCGCTTAAAAACTTAGAAAAGTCTGCACTTGCTTTTTGAGCACCATCTCCAGAACTGACACTTGGTATAGTTTCAAGACCTGTTGGGCTGATCATATTTATTAACCCGAGAGGCATTATAGGTGCTATGGGTTGAATACTCATCTAATTTTACCTTCCGATCTCAAGTGCTTTGGCAGCCATCGACTTACTGACGTTGAGCGCAGTGACATTCGCTTCGTATGCCCGGGATGCTGACATCATATCCACCATTTCCGTCACAATATTCACATTTGGCTGACGTACATATCCTACAGGCAATCCCTCCTCAACCACTTTCGCAGCATCAGGAGAGTCAGGGTTATATTCTAAACGAAAGGGTTCACTCACGTCATTATGAATGCTGGCCACTTGAACCCCATTCCCAACATTTCTGACACCCATTGTTTCTCCAAGAACCTTGGAAAACGACGTTTCCGGAAGACGAGGAACAAATACTGCGACTTGCCGACTATAAGGGATCTGGTTTCCCGCTGGAGTCAGTTCTCCCGTACGAGTGGTATTGATATTGGCGATATTGTTGGCGGTAAGGTCCATTCGTAAACGCTGGGCAGTTAAACCGGAAGCACTTATTTCAATCGCCCCAAAAAGACCCATGAATTATCCCCTCCTCATAACGCATTCCACAATCGTTTTTCCGATCTCACCAAGTGGTACAATTCGGTCAGCTAAACCGGCATCCACCAAGGACCTAGGCATCCCATAAACTACACAGGTTTCCTCCGCCTCAGCGATTGCAAACCCCTCCAGCCTCTTAAGCTCTTTCATCCCTTTCGTACCATCACTTCCCATTCCAGTCATGACTACTCCAAGAGTCCCTTTTCCCACTTCCTTCGCCAAAGAAAGGAACATCACATCGATGGAAGGATGATAAAGGGTAGGGATTGGGGCCTCATCCCCAATATGTAGAATCAACTGACCGGACCTACGCTGAACCTGAAGCTGTTTTCCGGCCTGAGCTACATACACAGTCCCCGCTTTCAAGACTTCTCCATGGACTCCTTCTCGAACGTTTAGGGCACATAGTCCATTCAACCGTTGAGCGAGGGGTCCTGTAAAACCTGCTGGCATATGTTGGGCGACCAACACCGGAACAGAGAAATTTCCTGGAAGAGTTGGCAAAACTGCTTGTAGAGCTGAAGGCCCACCAGTAGACGTGCCGATGGCTACTATTTCAACCGTATGTTTCGGCAATCCCCCCCCTTTGTTCGTACTTAAAGACCTCGAGCCTAATCCCAAACTTGTGCTAGAAGATAAAGTGGAAGTCACTCCCTTAGAGATACCAGCTTTAACGCTAGTCCCTGTATCGGAGGGAACTGTGGTAGAAGGAATCTGTGGATAAGAGGATAATCCTTTAGGCTTGAGTCGAGCAGGATTGACTAAAGCTGCTGCTTTTACTTTCTCCACTAAATCTCGGGAAAGTACCTCTAGATCCGCTCCTGGCCTTCCCGACGGTTTGGCCACAACATCAACAGCTCCCAGATCAAGCGCCTTCAGCGTGGACTGTGCACCTTCCGTCGTCACAGAACTCAAGATAATCACTGATGTCGGTTGCCAACGCATAATTTCGTCCAAGGCCTGAAGTCCATTCATGACCGGCATCTCTACATCCATTGTCACAACATCAGGACGAAGTGACTGGAGTTTTAGAATCCCTTCGCGCCCATCTCTTGCAGTATCCAAGACCTTAATACTAGGATCCTGATTAAGAATTTTTTGTAACGTTAACCGCATAAAAGGAGAATCATCGACTATGAGGACTCCAATCTGAGTACTAGGCGCTGAGGTCATGGTTTAACTCTCCACCCATGATGTGATCGAGATCCAAGAGGATAAGCAGACGTTCCCCTATTTTCCCAACTCCACGAATAAACTGAGCGTCCATGCCTAACGCAACCGGCGGAGGCGGTTCTATCGCTTCACTATCCAGACGCAAGACTTCAGTTACTGCATCCACTCGAATTCCAAACACTTTAGATTGAACTTGCAAGACAATAATTCTACTAAGGTTAGTTTCTTCCACACGAGTCATACCAAAACGAATTCGTAAACTAATCACCGGAATGACATTTCCTCTCAGGTTAATAACACCTTCAATATAATTCTCTGCTTTAGGCACCCGAGTAATCGGTGGGATACGGATAATCTCCTGGACACGCATAATATCAACGCCAAATTCTTCAGAACCTAAGCTAAAAGTCACTAATTGTTCTTCCGCCATAGAATAAAACCCCCTTCTTCGATGTTCGTGGTTCGAAGTTCGATGTTCGAACTCGAATAAAAACTTGAAAGTTTTTAGGAAATTTAATTAAAGTTTTCTTAATAGAGGCGCAATCCTCAATGCGCGATTTAAGAGAGTTTGTTCGAGATAAATTTAAATTTCAAATCGTTTTTAAAATCTAAAGGTTTTTATTCACATTCGAACCTCGATCCTCGAACATCGCACCTCGCCTACGCTTTGCGTGTGACTAAGACGTCTTGGATTAGGGAACCAATATCGAGAATCAACGTGACTTTACCATCTCCGAGAATAGTTGCGCCGGCAATTCCGGGGAGATTATTAAGAAACTCGCCCAAGGATTTAATAACAACTTCTTGTTGTCCGCGCAACTCATCCACAATGAGCCCCAGCGCTTTATCGCCAAAGCCCACAACGACAACATAGACCTCACTGCTTTCCGTTTCCGGGGTTGGCAGATCGAACTTTTCTTGTAAAGAAATGAGGGGTAAGGTATTACCTCGCAATTGAACCATTGGTAGTCCGCCCACGGTTTTTATGTCCTCCCGATTGACCAGAAGAGTCTCTAAAACAGAAGAAAGTGGAACTGCATAAATTTCTTGTCCAACTTCTACGAGCAGAGCCTGAATGATAGCCAAAGTCAAAGGCAAGCGAATAGTAAACGTGCTTCCCTTCGCTTTGCGAGTCGTAATATCCACCATTCCCCCAAGACTATTCAGGGCCTTCTTAACAACGTCCATCCCAACGCCCCGACCAGAAATATCCGTTACTACATCTGCGGTGCTAAAGCCCGGTAAAAAGATTAGATTCGCGATATCCCTTTCCGAGAGTTCCTCTCGCTCTCCTACCAGGCCTTTAGATACCGCTATTTGACGAATTTTATTGAGATCTAACCCTGCCCCATCATCCGAGATAAGAATAGCAATGTGATTGCCTTCATGGTAAGCATTGAGCGTAATCGTGCCAAGTTCAGGCTTCCCTGCCGCCCGGCGCTCCTCCGGAGATTCGATACCATGATCCACTGAGTTTCGAATGAGATGCATCAGAGGGTCTCCGATCACTTCAACCACGGTCTTATCCAGTTCTGTGTCTTCACCTTTTAAGACTAGATCAATTTCCTTACCCGTTTTTTTGGCAAGGTCACGTACTAAACGTGGAAAACGATTAAAGACGGTCCCGATGGCCACCATACGCAAGCGCATAACACTCTCTTGGAGATCATTCATTAAACGACCTAAATAAACGTTCGCTTCGTTTAAATTGTTGACCGTACCGTCTGAACTGTACTGAGTCTTCAGATCCAAACCAATCTGTACCAAACGGGTTCGGGTAATGACCATTTCCCCAACAAGGTTAATGAGATTATCCATCCGCGCTGTATCCACACGGATTGTATGTACTTGAGTGTTACCTTCTCCGCTTTTAGCTTCAGTAGCCGTTTTCACAGGAGCATTGCCTATCCCTTTTGGTTCAACGACAATATTCTGACTCAATAACGGCTTTACTACTTTCTCTTCAAGCTCGACCTTCGGGACAACATTGGACGCAATTCCTACAGGGGCTTCCACATCCTTAGTCATATCTTTAATGGCGTCGTCCTCTTTCTCTACATCATTTGGATAAGGGTGTACGACGACATCCACTAACTCTGAAATCTCCAGTAATTCTCTCCGAATCTCTTCGCGGGGCTCATCACAGAGCACGAGCATGAAAAATTCCTCTGAATCTCCAACCTCTAGATCCTCAACGCTCGGCATAAGCTTAATCACTGAGCCCATTCCCTCAATGCGCTGAGTTGCCATAACTGCACGAACTGCCTTCATGAGGGTTTTAGGCCCAAGTTTCACATCCACCTGATAAACACCATGGCCTAAACTTTGAGCATCGCTCAATTTTTCATATTCAGATTGTGTTAGAGAAAAGTTCATTGGAACAAAATTCACCACATCTTCAGTTTCTTCTTGAAAGGTTTGTGAATTTTTTGGTTCAACTGGTCTATCCCCATTCAATAACCCCCGCATGGAGGAGACTAAATCTTCAAATTCAATGGTAATCTCCTGGCGCTGCTCAACTTGAGCCAACATCGCCTTTACTCGATCTGTCACGGCCAATAATATATCGATCATATCCAACGAAACATCCATTTTCCCCTGACGCAAATGATCCAACAAATCTTCCGCAACATGGGTTAAGGCAACGATTGGTGTAAACCCCATTGTCCCAGAAGCTCCCTTTAAACTGTGCGCAGAGCGGAAAAGATCGTTAATGAGTGCAATATTCCCCCCCTCTTTCTCAAGTTGTAAGAGTCCTGCCCCGAGCTTCTCAATCTGTTCCTGGGAATCTAATAGGTAAAACTCTACAAATTCCCCCAGATCAACCCCCTGATTCTGGTCGTCATCTAGGCTCATGCTTTTCCACCCCTATCGTATTTGATACAATATTACTAATTACTTCGTAAGTCACCATATAACGATACGAATCTTGATAATCCTCAGTCTTTATATGTAATACATGGTTAATAAGAATAAATTGCTCCTATTACTTTTTATTCGCCATATTTTTTAGAATTCCTCCAAATATTAGCATAAAACATAATACCTTATATTATCTAATATTAGCATCAAGTAGCAAAATCGTATACAGTTATTTCGACGAGAAACCCATGTATATTTTCTAAACTGTTTAAAATCCACAATTTTACACCCAATTATTTACGTGCTAACAATAGCATCAAGTAGCAATACCCTAAAATAGTAGGTTTGTCACAATCCAATAGGACCTTTGGGCAAAAAAAACAAACTGGGTGCAAGTAATTGCTTCCAGTTTGTTTTGAAGATGATAGACGATGATTTAACCAACGCGCCTCGTTTGTTTTTCAAACTAGTTCATCGAACAATAAACCAGCCACTTGAGTGAAAGAACCTAAAATATCCAGAACCCGTTTAGGCGTGATTTCATCCAATACATCTCCGCTCGGTTGATCAATTATTTTAACAATGAAGCGCTCAGATTCTTCATGAACCCTAAACTCTAAACGTTTATCGATAATTCCCATCAGTCGATTGAGCTTTTCCGCTGCCTTTTCGACTTGTTCACGGGGAATTTCTTCTCGAGCAGCGGGAATTTCCCCCTTACGATTGATGACCTTACGAGGAGTTTCTAAGGAACGGTCGAGCTTTTGTCCGGGAAAAGCATCCATCGGAATCATGGTGGAATGAGTATTCGGCTGAATGGGATTGATCATATCACAAATCACTCCTATTTAAACCAATTAGCGTTTCCAATTCATTTGACTGACAGCTGTAGTGCTCGCAGCACTATAGGCTTTTGACACCTGGTGTTGCCGCTTGCTCCGACTGAGTAAAAACTGCATATTATCCATAATTTGAAGGTTATCTTGCTGAATTTCAGTAAACAAGGTCCTTCCTTCCGGTGAGTCTTTGAAGCCTTCATCTGTAGTTTCATTAATGATAGTCTGCAACCGTTCTCGCTGATTCAGCAGATTATGAAAAAGTTCCATATCCTGTTTTGCCAGAAACTTCTTCATCTCTTTCGTCAAAAAGCGATAATCCTGCCATAAGGATTTTGATGACTTGTTTCCTTCCATCACTTACCCACTGCCCGAGACACATGAGTTTGTTTCATGGCCTCAACCCAGGTGTCTCTCAGTTCCAATAACATTTGTTTTGCCTGCCGGAGTTGTTCCATATCTTTATTGATATTGCCTTGAATGAGGCAGTGTTGCATATATTCATAAAGTTGTGCCCAAGTTTTGGATAGCTCATAGCTCATGTCTAACGTCCGTATAAATTCACGCACGATGTCCTGCACACGAATATTTGCGTTATAAGATTTTTGTACATCCCCCTGCTCCATCGCCATGATGCTTTCCGTCAGAAAACGTAACGCTCCATTATAGAGTAATAAAGTTAATTGTTCCGGTGAAGACGTCATAACCTGTTGATTTTTATAAGCGTTTGCCATTTGAGTATTATTCATACTAACCCTCCAAAACGATCTCCTCTTTTTGATTCTAAGAGGTGGTTCCAAACGATGATGCTAACCAACTGCTCTGTGTACTTAACTGTTGCAAAGCAACCTCCATGGCATTGAACTGCTTATAATAGGCGGTTTGCATATTATCAAACCTGCTCGCTTCACTTGTAATTTGCTTATCATAAGCAGCAATCTTTTTAGCATAATTACTCTCCGTATCGTATTGAGCATTTGACGTAATACCAGCGATTTCATTCAATTGATCCATTGTGGTCTTAATCTGATCATATAATCGACCGGCGATTCCTTGAGTTTTTCCATCTATAGTGCCGTCAGAGTTCGTGGTTCCACTAGCCCCAAACAATTCGGTCAGTGCATCAGGATTAGCATCTAATGCTTCACGTAATTTGTCAGTATCAAGGTACAGCTTGCCACCCTCCAAATAGTTTGCACTGGTGGTAATCCCAATTGAAGAAGCACTATTATATATGGTAGTTTTTCCGCTATCCGAGTCATATACGCCGGCGATGCCAGAAACGACGCTGCTAAAGTCATTGCGCATGGAGTTAACAAGCCTTGTCAATGTAGTATCGTTATGAAGCATCCCACTCTTGGCTTTGGCTTCCCAAGCAATAATCTCCGAATCCTTCATTTCAGCTTTTTGAGCATCGGTAAGTGGGAAGAAATCCTTATACCGGGTTTCCTTCAACTTGTCGTTAAGGGATTCCATTATTTTATTATACGAATCAACAAAGGCTTGGATATTGGCCACCGCCGTGTCAGTATCTCTTGTCACAGTTATATTGGTCGCTAGACCAACCGTCGTATCCATAACGCCAGATGACAACATCTTAGCTTCAGCTGAGACCCCTGTCAAATTATAGGTGACACCTGAGATACTGAATGAGTTGTTGGCTTGGCTAAGGGGCACTCCGTCTAATTTAAAGACGGCATCTTGACCTGCTTGGTGAATTTTTAATGTATTAGCTAAAAAACTGGTTCCCACTGCATCACTGCCAGTAAAACTCAGGTTTTTTCCATCATCGGACTTCAGAGTTACCTTGCCTGTTATCGAATCGTAAGAGGCGTCCACGCCTGGTACAGCATTAATTTTAGCTAGCATAGTCTGCAACGTATCACTAGTTGGATCAATGACTACGGATGTAGGGGTATCTGTGCCATTGGCAATGTTCAGTGTGAATGAGCCTGCCGTATCAAGCTCTGCAAACTGATCTTTTAACAGAGCAGCATTATCCAAGAGAATATTAACACTACTGGTACTGGTTGTTACTTTTCCAGCATTAAACGTTGCCGGCATATGCAACTGACTAAACAAGTCTATAGCGCTTTCATCACTACCCTCGATGGAAAGCGTCCCATTCTGCGTTGGAGTAATAGAAAATTGCCCTGTAGTGGGATCAAAACTTGCTTCGGCATTTCCGCTTTCAAAAATTTTAGTTATCACGTCCTGCAGTGTATCAGTAGTTTTAATAGTAATGTCCTTAATAGTACCCGTAGCAGAATTAGCTAGCTTCAACGTCGAGTCGGTAAGACCTTTAAATTGACTGGCAAGGGTTTTGTTAAAATCAACCAATACCGTAGCTTGAATACTGCCGCTGCTAGACACACTCGAACCACTGGCTATTTCAGAAATCGGCAGTTTCAGCTTATCAGATAGAAAACTCATTCCAGCAGTGTTACTCCCTGCAAAACTAATATCGGCCGTTGTGCCAGAATTGTTCGTTGTCATAAAGAAACGATCTAATGTACTATCATAATTAGCTGTCACATTAATACCAGCTTTGTTAATCTGGCTGACCAACTCATTTATACTACCAGTGGGATCAGCTACAATTGTGGCTTTTGCAGTTCCGTTTGTTATTGTAATTGTCATTTTAGGGATATCCTCTACATCTGTCCCTGCATAGAACTGTGAAGCAATTGAAGACCGATCTACCGTAGCACCCTCTGTAGATAGCCTTGCAGAACTGGTCAACTTTACCCCATCGGCTAACTGTGCAACTATTAAGGAATGATTCACGTCCGCAGCACTCGCATTAGCAGTAACGGTAGCAACGGATGTGTTACTGGAAGAAACCTTATTAGGACTTAAGGACGATTGTAACTTAAGGTTAAACGCCGTATCACGAAATTTGCTGATATCATCATAAACCGTATTGTAGGCGGTCTTTTGCCATTCTACTATAGTTTTCTTTTGAAACAAAGCATCACTTTTTGCCTGTTGCCCCATCATTAACTGCTTAACTAGCGCGTCAATATCCATGCCTGAACCAGACAGTCCATAAACTCCTCCAACCGCTCCAACTGCCATGAACAATCCCTCCCTTCCATAGACTTACTGTTATATTTTTTTATCGAGTAGAATCCCCACATAATCGCGAATCGAGGCTAACGTATCCAGAAACTCGCCGGATGGAAATTCTTTCAGTACTTTATCGTTAGCTTGGTCTATAATTTGGACCATCAACTGATCGGTTTTTTCGTGGACTTTGAATCGAATATTAGCATCCATTGCATGAAAAAATTTGTTCAATGCCTCGGTCATTTGGGTAACTTTCTTTAAATCTGCTGGCGTTTCTTTCTTGTCTCTGCTCTCTGTTAGGGCAGTCAGCGATTTATCCGCAACATCATCTATCTTCGGAGCTGAAATATTGAGATTTGGTTGAACATCGGGATTTGTCTTAGTCAAATTGACAGAACCACTAAAATCTATAGGATTCTTTATTGCACTGATATCCAAATCAAACACCTCTGAATTTCAATCGTCTAGTAAATGTATCGTAAGAAGTGGGCAAAAGCTTTAGGATAATAGAGGAAAATAATTGAAATGAATATCCCTTATTTAAGTTAATTTAATTCGCCCCTATTCAGGATAGTGAACTCGTTCAACTAAAGTTGAACATCGAGTCTTCGGTGACGATAGTCTCCTGTGGAGAGTATCGCCGAAGCCGCTGATCCCAAAAGGTACACTCAGCGGCGAAGGATGGACTCTACCCCCACCGAAGCAGAATAAGGTGTATCACTCCCACTTATAGAAGTGGGAGTCTTACGATTTAGATAAAAAAATTAATCCCATTCTAATGCCTTAGCCACTAAATCTGTACCACATAAAGTAGTGTCACCCATTAAACCTGCGGCCCTTTGACCCATTAAGGCTAATTCATTGGGGTGCTTTAAAGCTCTAGTTAATGCTTTATTAATATCATATGTATTAACTTCATCTCCCCATCCCAGATTCCAAGTGGCCCCCATAGCTGCAACAGCATGGGTAACTTCTCGCTGGTTATCAGCCAATATAAGAGAGATTGAAGGTAGTGCTAAAATACAACGTTCCCATAGATTTGCCCCCCCAGCCCCAAGTAACAAATCAGCAGAAACCATAAGACTAGCCATATACTCTACCTGACAATAAAAATTAACATTATCCTTTTTTACACAGAGCATTCTGATGTAATCTTTATTTGGGTTTGATGCCCCTACTACTACATCCACGATAATATCAGGGCGATAGAGCATATCTAATGCTTCTAATGCTTTAGCAGTTTGGTTTCCGAGGTCACTCCCACCAAAAAACACAATAATTCGTTTTATGTAACCAGTCCGTTCAAGCAAGTTTTTCCTAGCTTGAAAAAACTCATTTCTTAGCAGTGCATACCTTGGCCCAAGAAGCGGTCTGCTCTCTATCGGTATTAACTCTCTATATCTTTCTCCCATGTTTGTTGTATAATTTTGATCTAAAAGTAAGTCACATTGGTGGGGACGATCAGCAAGATCATCGATAACCATAATCCTACGTGTGTAAGGTCCCAGGGCCTTCTCCCACCTGGCGTCTATTGCATAATGGTCTACTACTAACCATTCTACCTGTTCTTTCTTTAATATCTCACAACATTGTTGTGCATCTTCTTCCCAACTAACACCTAACCACCCTAAATGAGGTGGAAGGTCTAAGGAGTTGGGGGCTTGTCGTTGACTTCCAATTGGCAAAGAGTGGATATCAAAGCCATGATTTTTAATATAGTCAATTAAATGTCCTGTGTGAGCACGGCAAATAAAGTTTACCCTAGCACCCATTTCCCGCAACTTCAGGGCAAGGGTTAAACAACGCATTACGTGCCCGCTACCCATTTGTTGAGAAGCATCTGCACGAATATAAACTACCATTTTATAAACTCCTTGATTGAATGTACAACACGCCTAGCATCTGCTTCTTCCATAGTCGGAAACAAAGGTAAGCTAATAGTTCGTTGGTAATAATCCTCTGCTACTGGGCATAATCCCTTTTCATAACCCATTTCACGATAATATGGATGCCAATAGACTGGAAGGTAGTGAACTTGTACTCCTATACCATCCAACTGTAGTTTATTATAAATATCTATTCTAGACGGATTAGACCTCTTCAACCGAACGATATACAAATGCCAAGCCGGTATCACTTCCGGTCTAGTTACAGGTAACTGTATGTCTAATCCGGCGAATTCCCCATTATAATAGTCAACAATATCTTGCCGTCTCTCTAAAAAACCATCTAATTTTTTTAATTGACTTAAGCCTAGACTACACTGAATATCAGTAAGGCGGTAATTATAACCAAGCTCTTGCATTTCGTAGTACCAGGGGCCATGATTATCCATCATTTTTTCAGGGGCTCGAACAATACCGTGCGAACGAAAAGCCAACATCTTTTCATAGTAATCCAGGGAATTCGTTACAGCTGCTCCCCCCTCCCCGGTTGTAATATGCTTTACAGGATGAAAGCTAAATGTAGTAATATCCGCCATTGACCCCACGGATCTACCCCTATAAATTGCTCCAATAGCATGGGCAGCATCCTCTACGACAACAATGTGATTGTTCTTTGCCAGCGTTATTATTTCGTCCATATCAGCAGGATGTCCGGCGAAATCCACCGGGGCAATTACCCGAGTTCTATTTGTAATGAGATCTTCTATTTCATTTGGATCGATATTGACCGTATCAGACTGAATGTCAGCAAAAATAGGCTTAGCCCCTAAGTATAAAGCGGCATTGGAAGTAGCCGCAAAGGTTATAGGGGAGGTAATAACCTCATCCCCCGCTTTCACTCCAGCAGCATGATAGGCTGCGTGGAGAGCCGCGGTACCTGAATTAAAAACCACTGCATAGGCAACCCCAACTCTGCGAGCCAATGCTTGCTCAAATTCTTGAACCATTGGCCCGGTGGTAAGCCAGTCGGAACGTAAGGCTTCCACCACAGCCTGGATATCATTCTCGTCCAAACTCTGTTTTCCATAAGGCAGAAATACCATTATTACTCACTCACCATTTTTTTAAGTTCTTCTTTAGTAAGCCACCACTCATTCCTATCACTACTGTAGCGAAAACCTTCAGGAACGGGCCTTCCTTCAGACCAATTCTCACTGCTCCACCAGGAAAATGGAGGCTTAATCAGATAAAAGTCTTTCACTTCAATCGTATTGTAGGAATCATCTTCAGTTATCATTACTTCATGCAGCTTTTCGCCCGGGCGTATGCCAACAGCCTTATGTTGACAACCAGGAGCAATGGCTTCTGCCAGATCTGTGATCTTCATGCTGGGTATTTTAGGAACAAATATCTCTCCTCCGCACATGTTTTCTAGGCTGTTTAGAACAAATTTGACTCCCTGTTCCAGGGTAAGCCAAAATCTGGTCATCCTTTCATCCGTAATAGTAATCACACCTTCTTCACGTTGCTTTTTAAAGAGGGGGATTACACTACCCCGGCTGCCTACCACATTGCCGTAGCGCACAACGGAAAACATAGTACGATCACTTGCCCCTACATAGGCATTGCCTGCTATAAACAATTTGTCAGAACACAGCTTGGTGGCACCATAGAGGTTTGCTGGACTCGCCGCCTTATCCGTACTTAAAGCCACTAAACGTTTTACTCCACAGTCGATGGCCGCCTCAATTATGTTCTGCGCACCAAGAACATTGGTTTTAATGGCCTCAAAGGGATTATATTCACAGGCTGGTACCTGCTTTAATGCTGCTGCATGTACTACATATTCAACTCCCTTAAAGGCACGGTACAGCCTATCCCTGTCTCTGACATCCCCAAGGAAAAAGCGTAATCGGTTGTCTTTAAATTCTTGTTCCATTTCGAATTGCTTTAACTCATCCCGGCTGAAGACAATTACCCGGCGTGGATGGTAGTTATCTAGGATATGCCGGATAAATGCTTTACCAAAAGAGCCTGTACCGCCTGTTACTAAAATTGATTTACCTTCAAGGTTAATCATGTTTATACCTCATAACTTAAAATTTTAAAAAGTTTTTTGTTTAACATCATTATTTATAGTTGTTAATTCTGGCTTGTTTTTTAACAAATTGACTACTTCACAAAAATCTATGATTGATCCTTTTTGGTAAAGGCGTCGATAAATTTCATTAATTAAACAATAATCATTCTCTTCATCAACACACAAACGCCATTCTGGGTGTTTTAGTTCCGGGGACGCATGATAATAACCCAGCTTAAATTTTTCAGGATGATGGTACATATAAAAAGTAACATGTTCTCTAGAAGATTGATCTATACTTTCTTGATGCGCCCTTGAGAGAGCATTTAATGAGAAAACCTCCGTATCCAATCCTCGGGGGAATCCGGTGCTTACACCGGCCGAAGCATAATCATAGTTAGATGAAAGATAGTATTCTACAACATTATCAACAGTAATCGGATCTATCAAAGGGCAATCACTGGTGATACGAACCACGACCTCAGCTCCGTAAGTGATAGCTGCACCTAAATACCGATCCAATACATCATTTTCGCTTCCCCTAAACCAAGCTATATTTAATTTTTCTGCTGATTGAATAATAGGATCATCCTTTTCCTCAGTTGTAGTAGCTATAACTATCTGGTCTATAGTTCTGCATTTTTGTAACCGCTTTATTAAATGAGATAAAATAGGTTCACCCGCTAAAACTTTTAAAACCTTCCCCGGCAAGCGGCTAGAACCCATGCGGGCCTGAACAATACAAACTATTTTGGGCATAATTTACTAACTCCTATTCAAGTATACTCCAACTAACAGGCGTTCCCCTTTTAACGTCTTTACTAACCTTTTTACCAAGCAAATGTTCATAATACTTGGGAGGTAAGCCAAAACCAGGCCTTATTACTCTTAAATTGCTTTGATTAAAAACATCTCCCTCCTTCATATCTTGGGTAACAAATAAAGAACGCCTGTACTGAAACGAAGCCTTCTCTTGTTCGGTGGGACCATAATTAACTTTGCCCAAAGCCTGCCAAGCTCGCATGCTTTCCACAACGAGCGCTTCCATTTCTTTTGGTTCCAGTGAAAAGGCCGAATCTACGCCCCCCTCAGCCCGAGATAGGGTAAAATGTTTTTCAATTACAGTTGCTCCCAAAGCAATGCTGGCCAAAGCTACACCTAATCCCATGGTGTGATCGGATAATCCCACCTGACAATCAAACAACTGTCTCATATGAGGAATTGTTTTTAAATTAGTACTTTCAGGAGAGGAGGGATAGCTGCTGGTACATTTTAGTAAAATAAAGTCTTTGCATCCGGCTTGTCTAGCCTCCCGAATTGCCTCATCCATTTCAGCTACAGTAGCCATACCAGTAGAGATAATCATTGGTTTTCCGGTAGCAGCTACCTTACGAATCAATGGAATATCTATATTCTCAAAGGAAGCTATTTTGTAGAAAGGTACATCTAACGACTCTAAAAAATCCACTGCAGTGGTATCAAAGGGAGTACTAAAACCTATTACTCCTACTTCTTTGCATCTATCAAAAATGGGTTTGTGCCATTCCCAAGGAGTATAAGCCTGTTGATATAACTTATATAAAGAGTTTCCCCGCCATAAACTTTTCTTATCTTCTATATAAAAATGACCATCATCAATATTTAATGTCATTGTATCTGCGGTATAGGTCTGAATTTTCAATGCAGTAACACCTGCTTTTGCTACAGCATCCACAATTTTTAAAGCTCGTTCTAATGATTGATTGTGGTTTCCTGACATCTCCGCAATAATAAATGGAGGGTTTTCAGATCCGATTACTTTATCCATTATTTTTATGGAACTCATTTACTTTTCTTCACCACCAAAACATTGTTTAGCTACATCTAATTTCTTTCCCAACCAGTTATCATTAAAAATTGCCCAGCAAATTATATCATGATAATCACCATACTTAAAAACATGCTTCTTAAAATAACCTTCCTCAACAAAACCTAACTTTTGATGGTATTTAAGACTGGATTTATTAAAAATAAATACTTCACTACATAATTTATTAATACCTAGTTTCTCAAAAATAAAGTTTAAACCTAGATATCCCATTGCAAGACCGCTATATCGTGGAAGTGCCCCTTCACCTAAATAAAACCCCCAGTAGCATTTACTATTTTTTTTATCTATCTGTGTTATATTAATAACACCAGCAGGTTTTTCTTTATATTCATAAATCATAGTCATTCTATGGGGGTCGTTTTTTAGCTTGTTAAACCAATCTAGATGCTCGTCGATAGAAATAATTGAGTCATTAAACATACACTGTCTAATTTCAAATTTATTGCGCCAATTTAATATCTTTGTTAAATCCCCCTCCGTAAGTGTCCTCAGGCTGCAATCTCTTTGTAATAACATTTCCTCACCCCAATAACACACATTAAATCCATTTATCTAAGCAACCTTTTTTCATAAAAAATATCAGCTGCCTCAATAAATACATATGCTATACTTTTAGGAGGTCTTTAAGACTTTATTGATAAAGACGCAAACATGCTACATTGAAACATCAATTTCCACTTTTCTTCTTCAGGTATATCAAGGGTATCTTCGTAATCATTTTAAAATTAGTGGGGGGTGCGTTATAGTTAATAAACTCGTTACTCACTTCTCGAAATCCATATCTCTGAAGCTTACCATTTATTTTTTTCTTGCAACAATCCACAGATGAGACGATAATTTATTATCGACAAGAAAGGTTTGGAACGCTTGACCTAATTCTTCCCATCTATTGATTAATAGAGTTTCTAAAAAAGGTTGATTAGCTAGATCATATTTACCATCTAAAACTGCCGTTCTGACTAATTCTGCATCCAAACTTCCCGGGGTTAATATTTCAAGAATATCAAATCCATTGTTTGTTAGTAAGTAACTTAAGGAATTTGGATTAAAATAGTTCAAATGTTCATTATCTATGCTTTTTGAGAGCTCTTTTAATAATGCAATATCAAACCCTTGGATATTCGGACAGGAGAGTATTAATAACCCATCTGTTTTTAGAAATTGTTTGCAACTATTAATAAAGCTATCCGGGCAAAAAAGATGTTCGATAACTTCAAAACTAACAATGACATTGATGGATTCTTCTTCCATTATTACTTTTTCAACTGGCATTTCTATGACACGTAGGCCCTTTGAACGACATGATTTCGCGAGTTCAGGTGTTGGCTCAATTGCAATTATTTGACGGAAATAGTTTTGTTTTCGCATTTCTTCACAAAATGTACCAAAACCGGCACCTACCTCGAGTAAAGATTCTGGCTCAATCTTGTATTGCGTACATATTTCAATTATCTTTTCAACTCTAGGATGAAATATTTTATCTCGTCTCGCTTCTTCAGATGCCGGAAAAATATACTCACTCCAATATTTGTAATTCAGGGAATGAGAATAATAGTCTTCTAGGATCTCTGGTGTTGGTCTGGGATTAATGAATACCGTACTACATTCCAAGCATATGTCATAATTCAAGCCATATTTTTCGAAGATCGTTCTGGAATGAGTTCTCCTACAAGCAGGGCAACTCACACTTACAAATTCACCTTGACGCTGCATTAGTCGTTTAATATCTTTACTTAACATTTTTTCTTGTTCAGGCATTAAATCATCTGGTCTAATTTCATTTTCTGTTAAGGTACTCATTTACTCCTCCGTTACTATTCATTGAAATCAATACCAACTTTAAACTTCGGCATCCATCTATTTCCCTTTTGATTTTTATAGAATAAATTTTTATTAACCAGTGAATCAGTTACGCGCCAAAATTCCTCGAGCGAAATATCTATATAGTTACAAAAATCGAATATATATCTTTCCCCACAGTTTCCATCATATTCTTCTACGAGCCATATGGCTTCCTCTCTGGTTAACCTACCTTCTCTGATATCGTAACAGGCTTCATCTGTAGCAAAACCAAATCCCAGTTTATAATACTTAAGCATCTGATTCACTATCTGTACATCAGAGTCTAAAGCGGTATATCGTCGATATCGTCCAATATCTTTTAAATCTTCTGTTGCTCTTCCCCACAATCCCCTTGCGATAGAAAAGTCGGCGTTTCTGACTTGAGACCACTCTTTCGCATAGTACTGTAAGTATATTGCCCTGATACCTTTATCTTGAATTTCCTGCTTATCTGGAAACTGGTACATGTATAGCTTACTAAGAGGTATATCCTCCGAAACCCAATCACGAGCATTACAACCAGCTAGAGTATTCCCTTCCGTAACATTTAGCGCATTATCGTCATTTCCTAAACCATTTTCCAGACCAAGTGTTAATGCTGCGTTTTCCCCCTGAATAACTAATGAAATTCCAAACTTAAGTGCAACGATGTAAGCCGATGCCCATAGCGGGTATTCCGAAGCTTTAACAATGTTACCAAACTCATAGAAGGATCTTTTAGTCAGTTCCTTCATGATTTGCGGATTTGGCCTTAAAGAGACCATGTCAAAACCCATATTCACTAAATTCTCAATGTTGTGCCTGCCAACTTCAGTTATTTTATCAGGTACTGAATTTACTAAGAGAACATTTAAACCTAATTTTTCTTTAGCATATATTGCTTGGAATGTACTATCCTTTCCTCCGCTAACCCCTACTACACAATCGTAGCCACCATTTGATCTGCTCTTTGCCCAATCAGAGATTTGTATTAATTGGGCTTCTCTCGCCTGCCAATCAATCTCCTTCTTTTTTTTCTCATATAAACATGCATAACAGATACCTTCTTGATTAAACTTAATATCTGGTCTTGTATCTGGTTGTAGGCATTTCTTACAATATTTCATCCTTATAATCACCCTTTTTTCCTAATACTTACTTTTGAAGAATAAACCAGTTAAAATCGTCATCTGAAAAATTATAACTTTTATGATAGATAAAGCCATAGTCCAATAGTTTTAAGGATGGGTACTCTTGCATAAGTTCACCTGCAAAATCTCTTTTGAACATCTTTCCATCATGTCCTCTATACTTTACCTCCACAGGGGTGGGATTGTAATATTCAATAATACAGATATAGCGTTTGCTGGCCGAATAAAGCTTTTCATAGACATCTTGTAAGCTTTGAGGATCAATATGAATTAATACCCCTTTTGTAAATACAAAATCGAATTGTTCCTCTGTGTCAAAATCTAAAATTGATTGGTTGTATACTTGAACATTGTTAATCTGCTTTAGACTCTCTGAAGCTACCGAATTAATCTCAACTGCTGATAACCTTGCCTTAGGAAGTAATTGTTGAATAGCTCTAAGGTTCATGCCAATATTAGCACCAAATTCTATAACAGATTCAATAGGACATAAATTAGTGAATATTTTTGAAAACAACATTAAATTATTCGCTAATAAATTGGGAGAATTATTTCTTTTAATATATTCTTGACCAAAATCTCCCGCCCAGAAGTCTTCCTGCTCAGTTTTATACTTCCTCACAAACTTGTACCTCGCTATTCTTAATGTACAGGCCAGCCCTGTTTAAGTAATTTTTGTGATTCTTTTCGCCATTTAAAAACTTCAACTTTTAATTCAAATTTGATGATATCCGCTGTCAATACATAGTCCGGTATCATAAACGCTTTTTCAAATTCATGTAATTTATTTAAAAAATTTTCAGTTCGAAAAGTAATGTTTAGTTGTTCATTTAAATCATAGATTGCCTTAATACCTTGGTCAATTAAATTAAAAAGATTTGGTAGATCCTTAATCCCATGTTCAATGTTTCCCACTACAATGCTCTTCCAAACAGTTTCTAATAGTTTTTCAGTTTCTTCACAAAGGTCAATAAAAGAAATTAGTATGCTTTTGTCAGCGTAATGCAAAATACTTTGATTTTCAATCATCACAATTATCATCCTTATCTTTCATTAAACCATGAACTTGTTCCAAGGCAGTGAGCATAATCTTGCCTTTATCCATTATTGACTCACTAATTGGTTTCCACTTTTCAATTGGTTTTCTATCATGATACATAAACTCCCATATTGTTTTAAAAGAATTTGCCATAACATTACGATAAAAGCTGTTGCTTTCTAATTCTCTTTCTTTTATTAACAATTTACTTTCTTTTGCTTTGAT
>Ga0209347_1000893_pt1 | contig 60558 bp, 53 predicted proteins | sample AutmiccommuBRH23_FD_187382 | JGI IMG/M metagenome (GOLD analysis project Ga0209347, IMG submission 187382) | Deep subsurface microbial communities from Mt. Terri, Switzerland - Autotrophic microbial communities BRH/23 (SPAdes) (version 2) | ecosystem: Environmental > Aquatic > Deep subsurface >... | reverse complement strand
TAATTCTTGCTTTCACCCCTGAAATTGCAGAAGGGATTTCAACATAGTTTGGTAACGTATTGTATAAGCCGCCTTCTTTAACCGGTTGGTTTTTCCAAGAAATTCTAAACAAGTTAATGGGGTCAACATCCCATAACCCAGTCTTCTTTAACTTTTCTTTTACTGTTGTAGGTATCTTATTTGGGTCCTTCATCTGAGCCAAGGTAGGGATAACGATGTTTTTTTCTTTTACACTCTGCACTGTCATTTTAAGCTGCTCTTCATTAATGGTTAAATCGATCAAATTTCTCATTTTTGTCCTCCTTTTCTTTATGAAGGTATCCATAAGACCCCTACACTACCAGCGAAAGGGGTTCGCGCACATTGCGAAAACCCCTTAGAATTCCTATATATTTAAAAAGTCGTGGGCCAGAGTAAGAATCAACCCATCACGTTATTGTGACGTTCAAGCGATCTGGCACCATTCGAGAATAGTATGGGCCAAAATCTTTGTACTCTGAATCAGATCATCAATATTGACCCACTCGTTGTTGGCGTGCATCTGTTCTGTCATCCCTGGTCCAAAAATAACTGTTGGGGTATTCCCATAGCAGTTCATAAAGCGAATATCTGCGGCACCCTCACGACCACTGATAACAGGTTCTTTTCCCACAACTTTCCCAAACTGTTGGCTCAAGGTCTGAACGATGGGGCTATCCACAGGGATCTCCGATGGTTCGGCGAAGTATCCGGTATAGATGACTTCAGGGGGATGCTCTTTTAACCAGGGATCGCTGGCGACTTTCTCGCATATAAACTCGATGAACTCTGCCTTGACTGCTGCCGAATCCTCTCCTGGAAGTGTTGCCATGGAGCCTTTCAACAGGCAACTATCAGGGAACGCGCTATGGTAAGAGCCGCTCTCAAATACTCCCACCATACAGGGGATAGCACTAAGAACGTCCGGATACAAGGGATGGCTCTGCTTTTCGACCCGCAAACGTTCGAAGTCGGCGACAGCCTGGGTAACTATGTACCCTTTCTCGATCGCGTTGATCCCCTCCCATCGGCGCTGAATACCCGCGGCTAGGCCTTGGACCTTAATCTCAAACCAAATTCGCCCGATGGAGCCGGGCTGGACCCGCATACTCGAAGTTTCACAGCAAATTCCGGCATCGGCCTTGTACCCTTTCATCACACAGGCCAGGGTACCGTTACCAGAGAGTTCCTCGTCCACTGTATATTCTAGGATCACGTCCCCCCTTAACTGGATACCAGATTCTATAATAGCTTTAACAGCCATGGTCATAGCCGCAAGCCCTGACTTCATGTCGGAAGCTCCACGTCCATAGAGGCGACCGTCTGCAAGATCACCAGACCAGCATCCGTGTTGCCAGCTCTCCGGAGCACCCGCTGGGATTACATCTACGTGTCCATTGAATAGTAGAGACTTTCCTCCCCCTGCGCCATTAAGGACTCCCACAACATTAGGCCGCCCCTCGTACCCGCGGGATACTTCCACGAAAGCGGGGTGTTTACGCAAGTCGTCTAAGGATGGCTCAAAAACGTCAACGACCAAACCCATTTCCTTTAGCTGCTTGGCAATCAATAGTTGTATAGGGCCCTCCTCTCCGGTTACGCTCGGGACTCGCAGCAACTCCTGAAGAAAGCTAACAACGCTCGTCCTGTTTTGTTCGATCCATTGGTTTATCTGCTGACTATAGTCCATGAATTTACCTCCCATCCGTTCTTATCCTTTCCGACATACCGATAGGGATACAACATCGATCAATTTTGGCATGCTTGTTCCTCCAAAGCCGCAAGGATCTTTTCCGGTGTAATCGGCAAGCTGAAGATACGCACCCCAATGGCATCATATACTGCATTTACAATAGCCGCTGCAGTGGGAATAATCGCTCCTTCCCCGATCCCTTTCGCACCAAAAGGTCCCTTGGGATCTGGGTCTTCTACAAGATAAGTATTTACTTCCGGCACATCCTGACTGGTAGGCAGAAGATATTTCGTCAAGGAAGGTGTAGTAGTTATACCCTTTTGAAGAACAACTTCTTCCATAATGGCGTACCCCATGCCCTGGGCTATTGCCCCCTCGATTTGTTGTTCTACATTTTTGGGATTAATAGCCTTGCCACAGTCGTGCGCCGCCCCTACCCTTAACACAGTCACTTCACCGGTGTCTGTATCCACTTCCACATCGGCTACTTGGGTTGCGTAAATGTAAGTTGCATAGGCATCCCCTTGATTCGTGTCGTGGTCTACATCGGCAGTGGTATTGTCGTACCAAGCAAAACCAAGGAACTGTTTTCCACGTTGATGAGCTTCCCAAGCCAAAGTAGCAAAAGACATAGTCTTACTTGAATCACTCAGGCAAGTAACCTGGCAATCTTTTATAAAAATGTCCTCTGGAGAGCATCCAAAAATTTCTGCCGCCAATTTTACTAGGTGTGATTTTGCGTTTGCAGCTGCCAGCTTAACAGCGTTGCCAGAAACGAACGTCTGACGGCTGGCGGTACTTGCCAAACTGTCTGGAGTAACAGCAGTGTCAGCACTGATAATGCGTACATCTTCGTAGGCGATACCCAGTTCTTCCGCTGCTATTTGACAAAAGATAGTATCCGTACCCTGACCTATGTCGCACACGCCACTCAACAAAGTCGCCGTCCCGTCGTCAGCAACCTCAATGTAAGCTGCGGAATGATCAGGTCGGCTAAAACCGTACCCAACTCCATAGAGATTACATCCTATTCCTCTGCCATACTTTTTCACTCCTTAACACCTCCTGGCAAGTCATATTTTTCCATATGCTCCTTAGCCCGCAATAAAGTTTCGTAAAAGCCTATGCTGCTCTCAAACACTTGCCCAGTAGAGTTTGCCAACCCAGGCCTCAAGGCGTTCTTCATCCTGATCTCGAGCGGACTTAGATTCAATTTCTCCGCCAAAATGTCCATCTGAGACTCATGGGCAAAAGAAGCTTGCAAAATTCCAAAGCCACGATATGGCCCGGAAATTGTATTATTTGTATAGACAGCATAGGTATCAACGGAGATGTTAGGTACAAAGTAAGGCCCCGCTAAATGCAAACCAGCCTTCTTAGTAATAAAATGACCGATCGAGCAGTAAGCACCTTTATCACTGTACACTTGACCCTCGACCGCCATCAATTTGCCATCCTTCGTAGCACCGGTCTTCACCAAGATCCGCATGGGATGCCGTTTGGTGGAACAAACCATCGATTCTTGTCGAGACCATATCACTTTCACCGGGCGTCTTGTCTTCACGGCCAGCAAAGCGGCCTGAATCTCGGTCGTAATGTCGTCTTTTCCTCCAAAAGCACCGCCAGTTGTCATTTGAATTACGCGCACCATATTCATCGGCATATTGACCACCGGAGCGATTTGTCTGCGGTCCCGGAACGGATACTGGGTAGAAGTCCAAACCGTTAAAACGCCGTCAAAGCCAAGGTGCGCGACTGAACTCTCTGTTTCAATATAGGCATGTTCAACACGTTGGGTTTGATAGACATTTTCAATGATAATATCACTTTCGGCGAAGCCTTGGGCCACATTACCTTTGTTTAATGCAGTATGTTGCAAAAGATTCCCCTGTTCGTGTACTTGCGCAGCTCCTTCTTTAAGCGCATCCTCCACCGTAAAAACACCGGGCAATTCCTCGTATTCCACTTTGATCCGTCGACAGGCCTCCTCTGCAAGTTCCAGCGAGTCTGCCGCGACCAAGACAAGGGCATCTCCCATCATGCGCACTTTATCCCCAGCCAGTACCGGCTGGTCTGCTATCGCTAGTCCAAAACGGTTAATTCCCGGAATATCTTTTGCAGTAAGGACTGCATGTACTCCATGCATAGCCTGGGCAGCGGCAGTGTCGATGCGGACTATTTTAGCGTGCGGGTAAGCACTACGCAAAGCTTTCCCGAACAGTAACCCGTCGAACTTCATGTCGCCAGCGTATACAGCTTGCCCCATTGCTTTAGCTTCAACATCTTTTCTTTTCACACTTTGGCCAACTATAGAATAATCCATTACTCAGCACCTCCTGCCGCAATTTGGACTGCCTTGACTATTTTTTGATAACCAGTGCAGCGACAAATATTACCGGAGAGGCCACGCTTGATTTCTTCCTCAGTAGGTTGTGGATTAACATCTAAGACGGCTTTAGCCGACAAAATCATACCAGGTGTACAATAACCACACTGAATCGCACCAGCATCTACAAAGGCCCGCTGTAGTTTGCTTAATTCTTGGCCATCACTGACACCCTCAATTGTGGTAATGGAATGCCCATTGAGCTGACCGGCCAGCACCAAACAGGAATTCACAGGCTTGCCGTCCATCAGGACTGTGCAGGCACCACATTCCCCTTCTCCACACCCTTCTTTGGTACCGGTAAGGCCCAAGACCTCACGTAGGATGTCTATTAATCGCATGGTGGGTTCTATTTCAACAGTTAGCGGTTTGCCATTAATAAAAAAGTTAATCGTTTTCACATTACCACCTCCCGCATTCTGTTCCGATTTTGGCTATAGCACGCTTAAATGCGGCTTTGGAAATCGTCTTTTTATAAGCAGCGGTAGGTCGGCTACCAAGCTTATCGGCAACCACCTGAGCAAGCAACTTTCCTGCCGCAGTAAAAAGCTCCGAGGTTACTTTCTGGCCCTCTAATAATTTCTCTACTTGAACTACCCGATACGCTGAAGCCCCTACTGCCCCTACAGCCAAGGTAACCTTGCCTAACTCCCCGTTGTCTTTCAGATTGACTGTAAGCCCTAGATTCAGGCGGGCAATAGCCAAGGCTTTACGCCGCCCTAATTTTACGAAGGTTCCATAAGTAAAGGAAGGCGGGAGCGGTATCACGATATAAGTAAGAATTTCATCACTGGCAATATTGGTCTTATTACTGCCGATTAACAGGTCGCCCACTGCTACTTCTCGTTCTCCACGACCGCTTGTCAAAACCACCTTGGCCTCTAGAGCAAGAAGTGCCGGGATACTATCGGCAGCGGTAGCTGCATTAGCTAGATTTCCGCCGATGGTACCAGTGTTACGGATCTGGGGTGAACCGACAGAACTGGCTGCTAGGGCCAATAAAGGCATGTACTTACGGATCAATGGGTCGTTCTCAATCACCGTATAGGTTGTCATGCTGCCAATTACTAAAGTACCATCTTTTTCCGCAATTCCCCGGAGTTCTGCAATATACCCTAAGTCAATAATGTATTCTGGAGCCAATTTGCCTTCCCGTAACTGAATGATCAAATCCGTCCCGCCGGCCAGGATTTTAGTGGTATGTGGCGATTTACACAAGTCCTCTATGGCCTCTTCCACCGTCGCCGGCTGAAAATAATCCAAAATCCGCAAGGACAGTCCCCCCTTATTCCCTCAATAATTAATGCGAAAAACCATTTAATTTAATTTAAATTAAATTTAGTTTAGATTAACTATACTACGTAATGGTTGTTGTTAATCATAATTATTTTAATTCAACGGCTCCACTCGGACACCACTGTACGCAGGCTCCACATCCATCGCAATCCGACTTATTTACCTGATAAGCCGTTCCGTTTCCGGAAATAGCTCTGTACATGCAAACTCTTTGACAAATACCGCAGTTGGTGCATTTATCCTCATCGATACGCGCAAAGAGCGGCGGTAACTTCGCTAACTCTTCCGTAGTCGTAATATAGGGAAGGGCAATGCCCCGAATTTCATCAAGAGACTGATAGCCTTTCTTGTCCATCCAGTTTTCGAGGTCTCCGAGCCACTTTCCGATAACGTCATAACCATTCCACATCACGGCAGTTGCCGTTTGGACAGTGGTAGCACCCAGCATAATGTACTCGACGATTTCTTTATAGCTCATCACCCCGCCAATTGCAGAAATAGGTAGATCGACGGCACGTGCCACTTCTGACAAGTGTCGCATGACGATTGGTTTAATGGCCGGACCGGAATAACCGCCATAACCGCGCAACAGAGGAAGTCCTGTTTCGATATCGACCCCAGCAAAAGAACGCACTGAGTTACTGATCGAGATCCCTTCTGCTCCGGCTTCTTTAACTGCTTTGGCAACTTCCACCATGTCAAAGACTGTCGGTGTGAGTTTAACCGTTAAAGGTATTTTAGCCGCACTCTTAGCAGCCTTGACTTGCTTAAAAGTGAGCTCAGGACTCTTGCCAATATGCATGCCTACTCCAGCTGCTGGCATGGGGCAGGATACGTTTAACTCGAACAAATCGACCATACCAGTGGCTTGGATCTCGTCCACCAATTGAGCCGTATCGTCTGGGTTCGGCATAGCCAAGATACTAACCTGAATCACCGCTCCCCCCTCTTTAGCCACGAGTAAATCTTCTTTAACCCACGCATCTCGAGTTTTTGTCGTAAAAAGCTCTAAATTAACCATACCCATTGGCCTACCAGCAGTCCGCATTATATGAAAGCGGCCATTGCGCGGATGAGCTGCCCAGTCTTGGACAGGCCCAATCGTCTTTGGAATAACCCCGCCAATACCAGCTAAGCCTGCTATTTTCATGCCTTCCCCGTCCCAGCTTGGTGTGGCGGATGCTAAAACCAAGGGATTCTTGAATTCTACGCCTGCAAAATTGACTTTTAGATTTGCCATAACTCTATTCCACCTTTCTTATATAAACATTGCTTACTCTACAAGAAAGATTCTCTCTTCAAGGTACATAATCCTTTGGACCAATTATATAAAATAATTATAGAATATCTGTATAAAAGCTATTTTATAACTATTTTCTATACCTTGAAACAATTGATCTAGTAATATTTAAATGGCCACAGCCTATTGCAAGCTATGGCCATTTAAATTGAATATCCGAGCTTTATGCTAAATTCTTCTTCAGATAGCTTTTTGCTTATTTAACCAGTTGGGTCTTACCTTGGACAACTTGGACTAAGAAGTCTTTGATTTGGCTTTGTCCCTTCTCATCGAATTTAACACTCAAACCAATTCCGTCAAACTGAACTTCTTTCAGGGCTTGTTGAATCTTCTGGGAATCCTCACTAGTGCCAGCCTTTTTAAGGGCTTCTGAAATCGTGTAAATCCCATCGAACCCTTTGGCACCTTCAAGGATACCGATATGCGGTTTCTTATCTGCGTTCCAAGCCTCGTTAAATTTCTTAGCGCGGGTTGGATTGGGTGTCATATCCGGTATCCAAGCTACATTCTGCTGGACAGAATAAACTCCCTCGGCGGCATCTTTAGCTATTTCCAAAAGAGCATCTGAAAAATTACTGCCCCCTGTGGTAACGATCTTCTGGGTCATTTTCAGTTCTTTAACTTGTTTGATGATCAGTGATATTTGGGAGACTTCACTGTTAATAATGATGGTATCGGCCTCAGAGTTCTTAATTTTAGTCAGTTGCGGATAGAAGTCAGTGGAATTATCAGCCACGAACTCTGTAGAAACCACTTCCGCTCCTTTCTCCTTAAGAACATTAGTGTAAGCAGCGGCCCCGCCTTTTCCCCAGTCGTTGTTGACAGCAATGATTGCCGCTTTCTTTACTCCTACTTTGGAAATGAGGGCATCCTGGGCCCCTGCTGCTTCTTGGTCGCTTGTCGGACTAACTCGGAAAACGTATTTGAAACCGGAATTTGTAACCTTAGGCGAGCTAGCTGTCTCTACTACTAGCGGTACTCCAGCTTTTTCTATAATTGGTAGTACTGCCAAAGTCGGTGAACTGCCCCAGGCCCCCATGATTACTTTGACATTGTCGTTGTTAATAAGCTTGTTAGCCACATTTACAGCTTCGGCTGGGTCGTTTTTGGAATCGTAAGTTTTCAACTGTACTTGGCGACCATTAATGCCACCATCTTCATTAATAAACTTGACTGCGTATTCGGCACCCCATACGACATTTTGTCCTGACCCCGCAACCGGACCTGATAGCGGTTCAATAACACCAATTACGATTGGCGGTTTGCTTTGCTCGCCTTTGCTCTCGGCTTTCTGCGAACAGCCAGAGAGGATTAATGAGAAAGCGAGGATAATAACCAAACTGATGACCGAAAGGGACTTGCGCTTATTTAACAATTTACTCTACCTCCTCGTTGTTCATCTTTTTCCCAAGGACCTGACTGTTAATTTGTTTTTTAGTTAAACTTGAGTATTTAACAACTGCCTTCACCTGCCCGATTAAGCCTTTTGGCATTCCTCCTCTCCATGTTGACCAAGATAAATTTGCCTAACCCGGTCATCGTTAAGTAATTCACCTGCATTTCCTTCTAAGACAATAGTGCCGGTATCCATCAGATAACCGCGATCAGCGATACGCAGAGCAACATTGGCATTTTGCTCTACCAGCAAAATACTAAGTCCAGTTTTCTTTAACTCTAAGATGATCTCAGCCATGTTTTCAACAACAATTGGTGCCAGGCCCAGCGAGGGTTCATCAAGCAGTAAAAGACGAGGACCACACATCAAGGCCCGTCCGATCGCCAACATCTGTTGTTCCCCTCCGCTAAGACTGCCAGCTAACTGATTATAACGTTCTTTCAAACGGGGAAATAAATCGAAGACGCGATCCATTTCTTGAAGTACTACTTTTTTGTCCTTACGAATATAAGCACCCATTTGAAGGTTCTCCTCCACTGTCAGCTTAGGAAAAACATGGCGCTCTTCCGGTGATAAACCAACTCCCCGCTTAACCATCTGATAAGGGGGTAGGCCTGTGGTCTTAGCGCCCTCTAAAATTACCTGGCCACTTTCTGGTTTGAGCAACCCGGAAATTATTTTAATGGTCGTGCTCTTCCCTGCTCCGTTCGAGCCAATCAGGGTGACCAGTTCTCCTAGGCGGACTTCCAGTGAAATTCCTTTAAGGGCTTCCACTCTACCATACTTGGCAACAATATTTTCCAGTTTTAACATGCTGCACCACCTAAATAGGCCCTGATTACTTCCGGATGATGGGCGATTTCGTCAGGCTTGCCCTCGGCTATTTTCTCACCGTGATCCACAACCATAATGCTGGAAGACAACCCCATGACTAATGGCATATCATGTTCAACCAAAATAATTGTTACTCCGCTTTCTTGAATTTTGCGGATTAAGTTAGAGAGATTTCTTTTTTCCGCCGAGTTTAATCCAGCAGCAGGCTCATCAAGCAGTAGGATAACAGGCTCCGCTGCTAGGGCAATAGCTATTTCGACTAGGCGTTGAGCCCCATACGGCAGGTTTCGTCCGTAATCGTCTTTAAACGCTGTGATCCCAGTGAACTCTAGAACTTGATCGACCTTACTCAACAAGCGCTGCTCGTTCACTTTAAACTTATTGGTGCGTAGAAGTATGTCCCAGATACTTGCTTGATTACCTTTATAAGTACCGGTAAGTACTGCCTCTTTAACGGTAATCCCTTGAAAAATAGTTGTATGCTGGAAGGTACGAACAATTCCCCGTTTAGCAATCTGATCCGTTCGCCAACTAGAAATATCTTCTCCTTTAAAATTGATTACTCCGACCTTGTTTTGAAAGCCGGTGATGGCGTTAAATAAGGTAGTTTTTCCAGCTCCATTCGGACCAATCACCGTAAAAATATCCCCATGATCCACTCCGAAGTTAACTTTATTTACAGCAACTAAGCCTCCAAAGGTTACCGTCAGGTCCACAACTTGTAAGAATGACATAATTTGTCCCCCTCCATTTCCTCAGTTCTTTGGACACCTATTGCGAGCGAGCCACACTTTTCAGTTTAGTTCTCAGAAATGGGAAGAAACCCTCTGGAAAGTAAGTTATGGTTAGGATAATGATAATGCCATAGATTGCCATCCGATACGATTCCGCTGAGCGCAGCAGTTCGGGGAGAATTGTAAATACAACTGCCCCAACGATTGGTCCGACAAACGTCCGTCGTCCCCCGGAAATAACCATAACTAGCATCGTAACTGTGTATGTCAAATAAAAGAGATCAGGGCTGATAAAGCTGATGTAATGAGCATAATATGCTCCACCTAAACCAGCAATTCCCGCACTCAACAGTAAAGCACCAAGCGTAAATCGATAAACATGGATGCCTATACTTCCGGCAAGTTTCTCATTCTCGGAAATCGCGATCAGCGAACGTCCGATGGACGAGTTGATTAAACGATAAACTATCAGGAGGACTAGGCCAACCAAAGCCCAAATTAGAAAGTATGAAGTTTGCATCGGACGCAAGAGATTATCGAGAGAGGGAATATTAATTGGGGCAATTCCGGTTAAACCGCTAGGCCCTCCTGTCAAACTTTCCCAGTTAATAGCTACTAGTTTAAGAACCTCCGCAAAGGCCAGAGAAGAGAGGACAAAATATGCACCGCGTAATTGTAAAGTAACCCTGCCCAGAAAATAGCTTGCCAATGCAGACCCAATTACGCCCATAGGTAAAGTAACATAAAGCGGTGCGTTATAGCGAACACTTATGATGCCGGCTGTAAACGCTCCAATTCCAAAAAAAGCAGTGTGGCCTAGTGGTGTTTGTCCTGTGTAGCCCAACACCAGGTTTAAACTAGTAGAGAGAATAATCCAGATCCCAGTCATAATGCCAAGGTGTAAAAGGTAATTGGATTTTGTCAGAAAAGGATAAACCACAATAACCAACAAAGCGACTAGGAAAAATAATCTATTTTTCATATAATAATCTCTCCTTAATTATCTCCTGTAAGCCACTTCGGTTTAGTGACAAGGACAATTACGATAAGGATAAAACCTATTGCATCCTTATAACCGGAAGAAATGTAGGCTGAGCCAAGGCTTTCAGCTACCCCCAATAAAAGGCCGGCTATGATCGCGCCCGGGAAGTTACCCAAACCACCAGTTATGGCTACCGCAAAGGCCTTGGCGTTTACCTGGTCCCCCATAGTTGGTAACAAAACGTAAATCGGAGCCAAAAGTATACCCGCCAGAGCTGCCATTAAACTACCTGCAATAAAAGTCAGGCCGTATATGTGATTAATATTAATACCAACTGCCGAGGCCATTTCCCTGTCTTGAAAAGTAGCCCTGACCGCCGTGCCTAACTTGGTTTTTTGTAGAAACAGCCCAAACAACAGAATAACAACGATGGCAATTACAGCAATTATCAGTCGCACAGGGGTCACGACGATTGCTCCGATTTGAATCGAACTCATGGACATGCCTAGGCTTATATTCTTAGGCGTACCTCCCCAGATCAGGAGAGCGACATTTTGCATTAAGATAGAGAGCCCTATCGTCAGGATCATGCCGTTATCCAAGGGTTTGTCACGCATACGGCGCAGCAAAAACCTTTCAACTACCAAGGCAAAGACTGCAACGAACACTAGAGAAAGAATAATGGACGGTACATAACCTATATGCAATATTCCGAAAGTCGTAAAAAGGAAAAAAGCACCAAGCATGTAAAACTCACCGTGGGCAAAATTCACTACGTTCATGACGCCAAAGATGAGGGTTAGCCCAATACCCATCATGGCGTATGTACCGCCGATAATGAGGCCATTAATAATATTCTGAATTAACTGTATCATTTGGTTCCCCCTCCGTCCCATTAAGAGAGTTATTGTGGCTATCTTTTTTAATTGATGTTGCTCGATAGCTATTCGTAGTATAATACTCTATTTCTCCATAATACACCGTATTCCTTTGTACCAATAGTACAGTTCTGTGACTTTATAGTTGTATTTAGTCGAATAGACGACGCTATCCTTCCTTTTCCTGGGTAGAGAGCCCACTCATAATTATTCAATAATTCCCCGCCGGACACCACTGAACTCTGGTGCCTCTTGAGTTCCACTCCGCAAAATTTACTTTTAGATTTGCCAATACTCTACCACCTTTCTAATCGAAAATTGTGATAACTCTACGAGTAAGATTCTCTTTTTCTGGAACATATTCCTTTAGACCAATTAAACAAAATTTTGGTTAAATATCTGTATTTGCCATAAGAAATCGACCATGAAACCCGATTTTTATGAGACTTACACATATTTATTGTGGGTACTTTGCAAGACTTGGCTTAGTTTCAACCCCAGTTGGAGATTAAATCTATGCTCCGGGTCATTCATGCTAAACCCAGTGATTTCTTCGACCTTACGAACTCGGTATAGGACCGTGTTCTTATGGATGAACAACTGCTCTGCTGTAACACGCAGATTACAGTCGCACTTAAAGTAATGAATCAGAGTCTTTAACAACTCACCGTTGTTTTGTCTATCATGGGCGATAACTTTTCCTAGCGTGCGCTCAAAAAAACTTTGCATGGAAGATGACTCCTCTAACTCAAATAAAAAGGAGAATGCGCCTAGGTCCTCAAAAAATGTGATACTGCTGTCTACGTACATAAAATTAGTAATTCTAAGTGCGTCCAAAGCTTCTTCATAAGACTTTTTAATCAAGCGTACAGCTTCAATACTACGCCCAACGCCAACGGACAGCTTTAACTTTGGCCATTTGGCTGCAGCCTGGGTTTGGAGTTCCGCCATTTTATTTCGTAGTACGGTTAAGTCGTCCCGAAGCGAAATCCGCACCAGCCCTATGATATTATCGCTTTTAGCCAACAACATCGCCCCACCCGAAAAATTCCGAAAGCAACGCTGTACGAACTGAAAAAAGTCACTTTTCAGTTGTTGCCCTATACCGAGACGACCATTCTCAGCCATAGCATCCATGTTGATAACAAACACGATGGAACGGGAAGACAGATTAAAGTTGAGGTAACCCGCCCGCCGAATCACGTCCTCTTCAGACCGGAAATTTCCACTAATTAAGTCTTCCAACAATTCGACCCGGATCTGCTTCTCTGTTTCATATACAATTCTTTGCTTGAGGAATTCAAGGGCAATAATGGTGGAGGCATGCTCGATAGCCATTACATCCTGGCTATCGAGCGTCCGGTGGGTTTCCAGAATAATTAGAAAGCCGTGCAAACTACCATTAACGTCAATGCGCACAATAACCAATGGTTGCTCAGTTTCTTCCAGGTTAAGGGTAAAATGATGATGACGATGCGGATTAAGCGAAAATAATTGTAATTTTTCCTTTTCCAAATGGATTAAAATGTTCTTCTCATACTCTTCCGAGATATAACCGTTGGTTTGAGGTGGCCAGGCGCTAGCGGTTAAATCGCCATTACCATCAACGATTAAAACCGGATTACCTACTAACTCGACAAGGACGTGACATACACTGGGCAGACCGTTCCCACCCAGGACTATTTCCAACATCCTGTTGTGAATCTCTTCAGACTTCTTTAACTTGGCAAACTGGTTGTTGATTAAGTTTTCAAAGATCGGAACCATAAAGTCCATATACGGTCGATCCTGAGGCAACTCAATCAAAGGCAGTCCAACTTCATCGGCGTATTCCAATATATCATCCGGGATCTTTAGAAAATACTGTCCGAGTTTTATACCAAAAGCGGCCACGCCTTTAGCTGCTAGCTCATAAATAAGCTGTCGCCGGTCTTCGCTACTGTCTTTGATAGCAAATCCCGAGGAAACTAGCAGTTCCCCTCCTTTCATCCATTTGGTAACTTCTGGAACCTCCATAATATTAACGAATCTTATCGCGTTATCTAATCCTTGGTGGCCTGCTACTACTTTTGCGTCGTGTAGTGCCTCTACTTGCAATGCTTGCCTTACTGTAATACCCACAATATTGCCCCTTTCCGGATTTCTTACTAAGTATTAATAATAATTTAGTTTGGGAACTCCTAATAGATAAAAAATATATTCTTCAAAATAGTCTAAAATCCTTTGTACTATTAGTACAATAAATCTGCTTCTAATTACACGCATATCCCAAAGTACAATTAAAAACGAGAACTAACTATCAAGATAGTTAGGTTCTCGTTCATTCATAAACCGTTTACAATAAAAGAGATTCTTCACACAAGGCAAAGAATCTCTTTTTTCTTTACTTAAATATAGTTACAGACTGTCTCCAAAATCTTCTCGGAACTTATTGACCAGCTGAGTTTGCCAGTCAGAAACTGTTCCTAATCTTCCGAAGAAAAACCGTAAGATCTTCGGCTCTTCTATAAACTTTAACCCCCCAATTAACTTACGGTTTTCATAGAGCCACCCAATACGGTCAACCGCATACTTCACTTGGGAGAGTGTAAAGACTCGACGGGGCATAGCTAAACGTAATAGCTCCATATTTGAAAACGTTTCTTTTCCGTTTTCATCTCTTTGTTCAGACAATGTTCCCCGCTCCATACCACGAACTCCACTCACGATAAATAGAGCTGAGGCTAATGCACCTGCGGGATATTGATTCTGAGGAATATGATCGACAAATTCCAATGCATTGAGATGGCAACCTAAACCACCGGGCGGGGTGACGACGGGTACTCCTTTTTTTAGAAGTTCCTCTGTCATAAACGCAATGAATTGTGGTCCTTGATTGATCATATTCTCATCCATGGTTTCCTCTAGACCAACCGTCATGGCCTCCATTTCACGAACCGACATTCCGCCATAGGTTAGAAAGCCTTCATAAAGCGGTAAAAACTCACGGATCTTCAGATAGATTTTCTCATCATTTGTGCAGATCGCACCACCGCGAGCGCTCCCTAATTTACGAGCCGAAAAGTAGATAATATCCGAAAGATCTGAGAGCGCAGAAGTTATTTCGCGGATGCTCATTTCTTTACATTGTTCTTCCCTAGTTTTAATGAAATAAAGATTATCTGACAAGAGGCTGGCATCTAAGAGAATCAAAATTCCATGCTTGGCGCAGACTTCTCTGACTTCCTGCATGTTCTTCAGAGAAAAAGGCTGTCCCCCAATCAGGTTTGTACCTGCTTCTAAACGAACAAAGGGCACATTTTCAGCGCCATACTTTTCTATAACTGCATTTAACTTATCGATATCCATGTTCCCTTTAAAGAGATCCTTACTATTGATCTGAAATGCCTCATCAATAGGAATTTCTTCGATAGAACCCCCATTTATAACAATATGAGCTTTCGTAGTCGTGAAATGATAATTCATCGGCACGACTGACCCAGGCTTTACAAAGATTTGTGAAATAATATTTTCAGCGGCTCTCCCCTGGTGAGCTGGCAGAAAATACTTTTTACCAAAAATCTCAATCATCTTATTTTCGAGTTTTGTAAATGTCTCAGAACCAGCATAGCTATCATCTGCTTCCATCATTGCTGCCAATTGCTTATCGCTCATAGCATTGACTCCGCTGTCAGTAAGCATATCCAAAAAAACATCGCGATTCTTCAATAAAAATGTGTTATTACCTGCCTCAGTCATCGCTTCTAAACGACGTTCGATTGGAACGAGATTTAGTTTTTGTATGATACGCACCTTGTGCATTTCGAGTGGAATATTTTCTCCAGAAAAAAATTTAACTTCCGACATGCAGATCTCTCCTCTTTCAACCCTTATTTTATTTTTGTAGGAATTAGGTAGATCGCCGTCATTTGGCGACGCCTTCTTAAAAAGTTGGTAAAAGGAGAAGAAAATAAAAAAACTCCAAAGGGAGTGTGAGAATCCGAAAGTAAACCTACTTTTTTCTACCACCCTACCGTCAAATCATTCTATTCCAAGCGACAATATCCTACCCATCCTACAAATTAATTATATAATAGTCTAATATTTTATGTAAAGAGCATTCTTGATAAAAATAAAAAATTAGAGTACCTCTAAATTAGAAGTGCTTAAATACAGCCTACGCGGCTTAAAGCAATGTCTAATGCCTCTTTAGCAGTCTGGGCATAATCAAGTTTAGTGCTTTTTCTTTCATCAAGGTATGCTTCTTCAAAGGCCATATTCCTCACCTTTTTGGCCCATCCGCCCGAAGGTTCAAGGATCACGACAGGTTTAAGGTTTAAATACGCGGCAGATAATTCTCCCAACGTGCCATTTCCTCCACCAACCATAATCAGGGCATCTGAAGAATGAACGAGTATCAAACTCCGATAATCAAAGCTTAAGCCTGTATTGATAGGAATATCGATATATTTGTTCGCCCTATCCATCGTGTCTCCTGGCAAAATCCCAACCACCAGTCCATTAGCCTCTTTAGCACCTTTGGAAGCACACTCCATCACCCCGTTCGTACCACCGGATAAAAGAATAGCTCCCCTTAGAGCAATTTCCCTTCCAACTTCATGAGCCAATTGTTGAAGTTCAGTAGGTATATCCCCTGACTGTCCTATGACTCCGATACGTATCATATTCTGCCAACTCCATTCTGTTACTGGATTATTCGAACAAACTAGTTTACTTTCATTGAGATAATTCACTTAGATCCATTTCAGTTATCCAGTTTTCCTAAATATTTGGAATGATTTCCTGTAGTGAACTCGTTCAACTTAAGTTGAACTAAGGAAAGCACCCTGAAATTTTGCCACAATATCCTTTCTTTTATTCACTGCTGTTGTGCCGTGCGATGCTCGAATACCGAATTTTAAACCCCACGGATTATCTGATCCGTGGGATTTTTATGGAGTACCAAAAAGATGCTTATTTAAATAGTTCAACTGTCTTTCTTGCTATCCTTTCCCCAAATATTCTTGCCCTTTCTTTCTGGCCCTCATCCCCCTCTTGAATACACACAGGACCATAGTGAATAAAAGGCTGCCCTTCTGCTACACCAGACGAATAGACTAACATGCCCTTTACCAACAATTCTGCAATCAAGGCTAACTCTGCTACCTCTGCTCCTCCACCGACATAATTAGCTGTAGCAAAAACGGCCCCAAGTTTTCCACCAAACTTGATAGTCCTTGCCGTATCCAACCATTGTTTTATTTGCCATGAAAAGGTGCCAGCAATAGTTGGAGACCCAAAGATAACTGTTTTGGCGTCCATTAGGAATTCATTATCGACTTCTTCGATAGAGATACATTTTACTTCAACATTTTCGATTTTGTTTGCACCTTCTGCAATAAGTTCTGCTACCTTTTTGGTATTTCCTGTTTTGCTATAATAAACGACTGCGATCTTCATTAAGTTCTCCTCCTTCTTTTTACTAAAGAATGTGTACTTTCCACTCCCCTTCTATCTCATTCCCCCTTTAAGTTTTCTATATACGTCTAAAATTTCCTGCTCACAAGAAGTTTATTCCGGATAAAATTAATACGTTTAAAAATGGAGCCTTACGTAATGGCTATCTTCAAAAGTATGAACTCTTGAAAAATCGCCAGAAAGTTATCATTTCTGACTGGTACAGTCAGTTTATACTTTCTGACTAGTACAAAAAATGAGTATCCTCCCATACCCTTTTTGCCGATAAGAAAGTAAAGAATAGTTGAGAAAGGGTGAGTCTTTGATGAAAATTGCTGAAAGTTCTATGAACCTCCAAGGAACACGTACCTACAGTGAACAAACCTTAACGACTGAGAAACTACACTATTGGGATAAGAATACGGATGTCACCATGGAACATATTGGAGTGGAAGTTAGTATCTCGGAGTTAGCCTATAAGCTATCAGAAGAGAGCGACAAACAGGCCAAAGAGATGCAAGCAGTTTTGGCTAAAACCGCAGAACAAACTGAGGTTAACTCTTCAGAAGGACCCGTGTGGAAATTAAGTGACTCAGATAAACTCAAGATTAGGCTTATAGAGAAGTTCATAGAAGCGATCTCAGGTAAGAAAGTAAAATTCAAGTTCCTGGACTCTGAGGCTTCTACTGATAAAGAGACTACCCAAGTTTCTCTGCCTGCCAATCTACTGAGAGCTACTAGGGCTGTGAAAAGCCAGCCATCGGCTACTTGGGGGTTCACATATGCGGCCAATACTTCGTACAAGGAGGAGGAACGGACTGCTTTTGCGGCTACGGGATTAGTTAAGACCGCAGATGGCCAAGAAATCTCTATCTCACTAAACTTAACCATGAGTCGTCAATTTACTAGAACAACAGGAATTAATATCAATGGAGGGAGTGTGTTGAAAGATCCGTTAGTGCTAAACTTTGACGGAAAGGCCACACAATTAACGGGAGTAAATTTCCAATTTGATCTCGATGCAGACGGATCCCCTGAGGATATGCCCTTTGTTCAGGCAGGGAGCGGTTTTTTGGCCCTGGATAAAAACGGTGATAATACGATTAATGACGGATTAGAGCTTTTTGGAGTTAAAACCGGCCAAGGTTTTAGCGAATTAGCAACCTACGACGAGGACCATAATAATTGGATTGATGAAAACGATCCAATCTTTTTGAAATTAAAAGTTTGGACCAAAGATGAGTTCGGTAATGATCAATTGTTTACGCTTAAAGAAAAAGGGGTTGGAGCCATATATCTTGGCCAAACGGAGACCCAGTTTGCCCTGAAAGATCAGAATAATACACTTATGGGAGAAGTGAAGAGCACAGGTGTCTATTTGACGGACAAAGGTCAGGCAAGGACTATTCAACAAGTTGACTTAAACATCTAAAAAAGAGAATCTCTGTCCAAAACTTACTAAGAATATCAGTTCACTTTTCGGAGAAATTAGCACTATTGGTTTTAAATCAATATGACTTAAAGAACAAACGAACCAATAACCGCTGTACACGAGGAGGTATTGATTATGACAAAGTCCAATTCGGGTATTACCAAACCTTCTGCTGCAACTGAAGTGAATGTATCACATGGTGCAACTCATATTCCCAATGTTGGAGGAAAACTGTTTCGTCGTACATCCAAAAGCGCTGACTGAAGTGGTTAATTGTTTCTGACAAATAGCGAAAGGACCAGCAAAAGTGGTCCTTTCGCTATTTTTGTTCGGTTTGGTTCGGCAAGTGTACCAATAGAGTATTGCTCAATATGAAGCGGATTGTTCTTCAGTCGCAGCTGAAACAGTTTGAGTTTGATCTGCAATGGTTCTACTGATATCATTAATCCTCAGAGGCAATATTAACGTTTTTATTGCTTGCATTCGCCGTTTGTTGAATTTCAGTAGAAATTTCTCGCACTTGAGTTAAAACAGTATGGATATATGCTGGACGAGTAAATAGAAATCCACCTACAAGGGCTGTAAATGGTGCCACCATGATTAAACCAAAGCTTCCAACCAGCGTATGCAGGATTTCACCTGCCACATAGGTAAGGTTGAAAATGTTCATGGGGGGAGTACCTTGGGCAATGAATACCATGAGCAAGGAGATATATCCTCCTGAATAAGCCAGCAGTAGGGTGGTCGTCATCGTCCCGACAACAGTTCTAGCAACAGAAAATCCCGATAGAACTGCTTCCTGCATTGAAATATCAGGCTTTTTTTCCACGACCTCGCTGATAGAAGCAGAGATATCCATAGCCACATCCATGATCGCTCCAGACGAAGCAAGGAAAATTCCCGCTAAGAAAATTTGGGTTATATCTAAATTAGGATATCCGGAATAAAGAAGGGTTTCAGAAAAAGGAGCAATAGCACCATGAATTCGAAATGCTCCCCCGAAAAAAATGGCAATAATACAAGTTAAGAGAATACCAGAAAATGATCCCAGAAACGCGACTAAACCTTTTCGGCTTAGGTTGGCTACTAAAAAACAGGTTACCCCTGTAATGATAGTGACAATCACCAAAGAAACGAGAATTGGATCGTACCCTTTAAGGAAACTAGGAAGAAGAACTTTCCAGATCATTAAAATGGTGAAAAGAAACGATAAAACTGCTTTTGCACCTGTCCATCCTCCTAAAATAAGGAGTAAAAGAACAAAAATACTGAAGAGCAATAGTTCTGTATTAACACGATAATGGTCAATCACATTGACATAAGTCAGATTCTGCCCGTTGAATTCCACTACAACCAGTGCTTTATCTCCAACTTTAAACAGTTTATCAAACTCCATCCGACCTAATAGTAGATTAGTTGCATCAACTTCTTGCCCTTTAAACTGTCCATTCAAAATTTCTACTTTTAAACTCTGGGAACCTGTTTTAACAAGCCCTCTTTGCTGAACCAACGAATCGTCGACTTGTCTGATGAGCCCTTGTGCCCTTACACTACCTTCTTCAGACTTTTCAAAACCAGTAGGCATAAAAAATAACCCTATACATAGAAAGAGCATGAGCAACACAAAAATTCTGTTAGGGTTAAAAAGTTTTCTAAGCATCATTTCACCTTTTCGATTTAGTAATATAGAGAGGTTCGTGAGAGAAAAAAATAAGTAAGTAAGTAATGAATGAATGAATGAATGAGCGAGCGAGATGTTCAAGCACATGTCGCTCATTCTATACGACTTATTCTTTAGTCGGCGAAATCCCTAAGATGGACATGATTTTTTTAGGTAATTCGGTATCGTCATAATATCCCTCAAAAAGATCCTCTCCACTCCCTTTAGCATAGACAGGAACTGGTACCCCTGTGTGGGAATAGGTAGTCCATCCAATCCCAGCTTTATTATTAATGATATGGTTTAGGATCATCGTGAAGGGGTCATATCCGCCATATAATAAATATGTTTGTTGATCCGTTGGTCGTTCTTTAGCATCCTTCATACTAAGTACTAAGGCCTGCTTTAAAGAATTAATGTCCGAGTCATCAAGTACCATCCCCAGTGCTTTCACCGCATCCTTATCTCCGGCTTTGGCCTTCGCTTCAAGCTCTCCTTTAGCTTTGGGATCAAGGACAGTTAACCCAAAGTCAGATTGAACAAGAGGAAGTAGGTCTTCAAGTTTGGCTGTTTCAGGAGTGTGATTTTTCTTATAGTCAGCTACTTTGAGTGTAAACTCGTCATACGAGATTTTTTGACTGCTTACTTTATCAAAAAAAGTTTGATACTTAGTTCCCGAAAAACCAATCGTCATGCCCCCTGTTTCATGATCAGCGGTAACAATAATGGCTGTATCTTTAGGATGCTTATCATAAAACTTTATTGCTTCGCCTACGGCATCTTGTAAGGCTAAGGTGTCTTTAATATTGGCTGCAGCATCATTGGCGTGGCCAGCCCAGTCAATTTTTCCTCCTTCAACCATCATGAAAAAACCTTTTTCATTATCTAGAACCTCAATCCCTTTGCGCGTGAAATCGGCGAGTGATAGATCCCCTTTGCGATTAACTTCAAAGGTTAAGGCCTTTGAGCTATCTAATACAGGGCTAATCGCAATGACTTTACCGCTCTGGGCATTGAGCTTTTCAATGCTTTCTTGTGTATTAGCGATTTTATACCCGTTCGTTTGTGCGACTTCTAACACGTCAGGTTGCTTTCCATCTTTTCCTTTGGGAGACAAGAAGCCTCCTCCACCAAAATAATCAAAATTGCTGTTCGCCAATTCTATACCAATCTCATAATAGTTATTTCTTGAAGGTTGATGAGCATAAAAAACTGCTGGAGTAGCATGATCAATGGAGACGCTAGACACTACACCAACCTTCAGGCCCTTTTCTTTAGCCATTTCAGCAATCGACTTGTACTTTATTTGCTTAGCAGGGTCCATGTTGACGACACCGTCGTTGGTTTTGTAGCCTGAGGCAAGGGCAGTTCCTGCAGAGGCTGAGTCTGGGATAAAGGAGTCGGCGGCATATGTTGTAGACATTCCTTGTGCCGAAAACTGGCTGAAGTTTAATTTTATGGGTTCTGAACTAGCTTTTGTTGACGTTGATCCTAAGAAAATTTCTGCGGAATTAATTTGCGTCAGGCCCATTCCATCCCCAATAAAATAAAATACGTATTTAGCGGGCGCCCCTTTATAACCATTTACTGATGCGCCCATGCTCTGGGTAGGTTTGGGAGTTGAACACCCTGTAAGTATAAAAGATGCCATCAAGGTTAACACCACTGAAATAGAGTAGATTTTCTTGAAACTACGCATACTTACCTCCTATAATTTTATAGCGATTACTGTATTAGTATAATATATGAGCATTAATTCCCAATTAAGGAAATGTAAATTTCTAGTTAAATATAATGGTGTGAATATAAAAATAAGCCATCTAATGACTTTTACTATCTTCCAGTATTTTCTAACTAAATGGAGGGATCCCTTTGCTATTATGTTTGCAAAACTTTTTCTTTTTACAATTACTAACTTTGATTTCTTTTCATATTTTTTCTCCTCGAGATAATTCTATGGACAATGCAGATAACTTATTAAGTGTCTGGAATATGCTGTACCTTCATTGCCTCCACAATGCCGTCCGCAAGTGCACTGGCCAGTTTAGCCTGATAATAATTTGCATCACTTAACTTCCTATCTTCATCTGGGTTTGATAAGAATCCCATTTCTACAAGTATTACTGGTACTTTTGACCAATTAAAGCCTGTCATATCGCTATGTGGAGCAAGTCCTCTGTTTTTCATACCTACTTCGCTAGTAAGTGAATTTAGTATTATAGGACCACACCGATTACTTTCATCGATTATTTCTTTAGTTCCTTCATTTATTGGTAAGGGAACTAACACTGAAGCACCAGATACTGTAGTATTTTCAGAGGAATCTGCATGAATTCTTATAACTAGTGCTGCCTTCTCATTATTTCCGATTTCTGCTCGTTGTATATTTCCCAGGCTCACTGAGTTATCTGTCTTAGTCATTACGACTGTATATCCTTTTTTTTGAAGTAAATCTCTTAGCTGTAAGGAAACTATACTGCCAACTATCCCCTCTACCCAGGTCCACTTCAAAGCCCGCTGCCTGAATTCTTCCTTCTATGCAATATCGACAATCTTCCGGATGATCATCCCCACAAATCTTGTTTTCGTAAAGTGCGTATTTTTTCCTGACAGACGGTGGGGTAATAATTGGCATGACAACATTGGCACCCGCTTTGAATGCAAACTCCCTGCCTAGCGGATGAAGAGTGCCGAGTGCCGTCGTGGCTGGCATAAGGCTCCCTGGAATAAGCAGCCGAGCCAAGGCCACCATCACTAGTGTATCTTCAATTGTCCCTCCCTTTTCCGCCCCCAGTGGAGTCTCGCTATGGGGAATAAACGGCCCGATTCCGATCATGTCCGGACGGAGTTCCATTAAATATCGTAAGTCCTCTGCCAAATCAGCGGGTTTTTGTCCTGGAAGCCCCACCATAAACCCGGCTCCCACTTGGTAACCAATCTCCTTCAAAGCGCTCAAACAGTCCCGACGATCATCAAAACGCATCGTCGGGTGTAGTTTTTCATACAATTCTTTCGAAGCCGTTTCGTGGCGCATCAAAAAACGGTCTGCCCCAGCCCCAAAGAGACTTTGATAGGTTTTCACACCCCGCTGACCGATGGACAACGTAATTGCTATCTCTGGATAACGCTTCTTGATCACTTGGAGGAGATCAACGAGTATCTCCTCTGTAAACCATAGGTCTTCTCCGCTTTGCAAGACAAACGTCCGATAGCCTAATTCGTACCCTTGATCACAGCAACCTAAGATTTCTTCCGGGGTTAACCGATAACGTTCCACCTTAGCATTAGAAGCTCGGATTCCGCAATAGAGACAATCCTGCCGGCAAATATTTGAAAACTCGATAAGACCTCTTAAGTAAACTTTATCCCCATAATACGCTTGTTTCGTCTTTAGTGCATAACTATAAAGGACCTCTCTGTCCTCAGGGGTTATATTTTCTAAGAGGTACATGATTTCCTCTTTTGTGAGATCGTTAGTTTGATAGGCTTTCTCTAGTAAATTATGCATTATAGGTCCTCTTCTAATATCATCTTGGCTAGTGGGAATGGTTCGAGCGCTCTCGGAAGTAATCCCTGAACATAGGCAATAAGAATGCCGTAGTTTACAATGGGCACATTCAGGTCTTTTGAACGTTTAATTCTGCTAAGCATACCTGTTCTGTTCATCATACAGGCTCCACAATGAACTATAAGGGCATATTTCTTTATGTCATCAGTAAAGGTCGCTCCTGCGGAGAATTCAAACTCTATCTGCTTACCCGTTCTCTGACGTATCCACCTAGGTATCTTCACACTACCTATATCATCCGATTGTCTATGATGTGTACACCCTTCTGCTATTAAAACCTTATCTCCATCTTTTAGCTTTTCAATAGCTTTGGCACCTTTTAAAAATTCCGTTAAATCTCCCTTTTGTCTGGCAAAAAGAATAGAAAATGAGGTCATTAATATATCCTTGGGCGTATCTGCCGCAACTTTTAGAAACACTTGCGAATCTGTTATGACCAGCTTTGGTTTTTTCGCCAGATTACCTAATGTTTCTCTTAATTCATATTCTTTAGTTACGATAGCCATAGCATCACTTTCTAGTATGTCCCGTATGGTTTGCTGTTGAGGAAGGATAAGTCTTCCCTTGGGAGCCGCTTTATCAATCGGAGTAACAAGCACAACAAAATCACCTGGGTTAATCAAATCCCCCACTATTTTAAACTTATCTTCCTCCTCTGAAATAACAGAGATGATAGCATTTTTTAGTTCTTTAATTCCCTGCTTCTTAAGAGCAGACACAGCAACGACCGGGGTGTTTAGTTCTTCTTGAAGACTTCTTACTATTCTTTGATGGCCTCCGTTATAGTCATCGTTTTTAATAAAATCCATTTTATTTAAAACTACGACAAGCGGTTTCTCCTTTTCCTTAAATTTCTCAATAATAAACCGATCATCGTCATCAATTCCTTCATTAATATCTACAATAAGTAGAGCCACATCAGTAATATCTACAATCTCCAAGGTCTTCTGTATCCTGAGCTCACCTAATTCTCCTACATCGTCTATTCCAGCTGTATCTATGATCACACACGGCCCTATGGGTAATATTTCCATTGTTTTATACACTGGGTCAGTCGTTGTACCTTTAACTTCGGAAACTATAGCCGTTTCCTGTCCTGTGATGGCATTGATCACGCTGGATTTACCTGTATTCCGCTTGCCGAAGAGCGCTAAATGCACTCTTACACCTCTGGGCGCTTCATTTAAGCTCATCAAGATACCTCCCAAGATCATTTTCAGAACCCCCATGAGCTCCAAGTACTTTGAGTACACCGAGAACTCCAGTGACTCATTAATCCGATTCACCAGGCACTTGAGGGACTCCAGAAACTCCGAACATGCCCGGTATTCCTGGTTTTGTGACTTCAAACGGATTCAATATCTCATCAATCTTATCATTCGAGAAAACCTTTTCTTCTCTGAGTACGCCTCGGATTGTTCTATTTTCTCTGAGAGCTTTTCTGACGATCTGGGCGGCTTGATCATACCCAATATGATTAACTAATGCTGCTGCCAAAACCGCTGACTTTTCAAGAGTTGCTCGACATTTTTCTTTATTTGGGATAATTCCCTCAATACACTTCTCTCTAAATATCGTTACTCCATTATTCAGAAGCTCTAATGATTCCAGCAAGCTTTCTGCTATCAGGGGCATAAAGGCATTGAGTTCGAGCTGTCCTGAAGAGGCAGCCATTGTAATAGCGTAGTCATTGGCCATAACTCTCATGGCAACTTGGCCAATCATCTCAGGGATTACCGGATTCACCTTTCCCGGCATAATAGTTGAACCAGCCTGCATCTGAGGGAGTTCTATTTCTCCTAAACCTCCCTTAGGCCCAGAAGATAATAATCTCAAATCATTGGATATTTTCAAAAGGTTCGTACCGCAGGCTTTTAAAAGTCCTGAAACTTCTACAAAAACGTCATTATTTTGGGTGATATCCATAGGATAGTCGGACCTAGCTAAACCTAGTCCTGTTAACTCCTGAATGGTATCCGTGATCATAAATATGTACTTGAGAGAGGCATTGACTCCTGTACCGATAGCAGTACCTCCCAGATTGATCTGCCTCAATCGTTCTTCTACCTTGTAAACTCTCCAGCGATCTCTTTCTATGGCCTTGGCATATGCACCAAATTCCTGTCCGAGCATCATTGGCAAGGCATCCATCAGTTCTGTCCTGCCAAGTTTAAGCACATCGCTAAATTCATTTTCCTTCTCCTGCAGAGCTTCCTGAAGTTGTGCCAGGGAAAGACTTAATTTTCTGAGCATGTGAATGGCAGTGATTCTCAGTGCTGTCGGATAAACATCATTGGTCGATTGCGACATGTTAACATCATTCAAAGGATGTACAACCTCATAGTGCCCTTTTTTTCCTCCTAAAATCTCAATAGCCCTGTTAGCTATAACCTCGTTCACATTCATATTAGTGGAGGTACCTGCTCCCCCTTGAAAAGCGCTTACAACAAATTCGTGATTAAAATTTCCTTCAATAACCTCTTCACTTGCTTGAATTATGGCCTTGGCTTTATCCTCAGTCAGTTGCTTTAATCTTTTATTGACCATGGCTGCTGCTTTTTTAAGCAAAGCAATTTCATAGATCAGCTTGAGATTGACACTTTTCGAGCCTAAATTAAAGTTTTCTTGAGCCCTTTGTGTGTTTATACCATAATAGCTAGTCTCTGGAATATCAAGTTCTCCAATATTGTCCTTTTCAATTCTAAAGTTCATTCTATCCCTCCCAAGGATTTCCTCCACCCGTTTAGTCTGGAAATTTTTCGAATGTACTAGTCAATTGCTCACGGCGAACCTATTAGACAACATTTTTAGCTCTGATCATCAATACTTTGTGGGTATAGTATTCCCTTCATGTTAGAAACGGAAATCTCGCTTTCCTTCCTTAATCTCGTTCAAATGTTCAATTGCAATGGCCCTAACCTTTTCATTGGGTATGCAGGGAATCTCTTTTTCAATTACCGCCTCACCTTTTTTCTTAGTATCAGGCGAAGCATAATCCTCCAAATATTCTTTAAGTGTCATCAAAGCATTGGGCTGACAGCAGTTTCCAATCTGCCCTGCCTTCACAAGCCTCATAAAACGATCACCTGTACGTCCTTCTCGATAACAGGCGGTGCAGAAGCTTGGAATATAGCCGAATCCCAAGAGCCAGTTTATAATCTCATCCAATGTGCGGGTGTCGGTAACTTCGAATTGCGCCGAGTTATCATCCTGTGCTTCCGGCTCAACATATCCGCCTACACTGGTGCTTGAGCCACCGCTTATCTGGGATATGCCCAAATTCAGCACTTGCTCGCGGGTTGTTTTCGATTCACGGGTGGAAACAATCATACCCGTATAAGGAACGGCAATACGAATAACTGCCACAATTTTGGCAAAAATATCATCTGAGATTGCATCTGTAAAGTTATTTGGGTCAATATCCTCGGCGGGGCAGATGCGTGGAACGCTAATGGTATGTGGCCCCACCCCCATAGCTGACTCTAAATGCTCCGCATGCATGAGCAAACCGACAAAGTCATAACGGTACATATTTAAACCGAATAAAACTCCGATTCCAACATCATCAATACCGCCCTCCATGGCACGATCCATCGCTTCGGTATGATATGCGTAGTTGTGCTTTGGTCCTGAAGGGTGCAGCTCCTCATAGCTTTTTTGGTTATAGGTTTCCTGGAAAAGTATGTAGGTTCCAATATCCGCTTCCTTGAGCTTGCGATAATTTTCGACGGTTGTTGCAGCAATGTTAACATTAACGCGGCGGATAGCTCCGTTCTTATGCTTAATACTATAAATGGTCTTCATACTTTCCAGAACATATTCAATTGGATTGTTTACAGGGTCTTCTCCAGTTTCTAAAGCCAAGCGCTTGTGTCCCATATCCTGTAAGGCGATAACCTCTCGTACAATATCTTCCTGTGAAAGCTTTTTACGGGATATGGTTTTATTTTTATTGTGATAAGGGCAGTACACGCAGCCATTAATACAGTAGTTTGAAAGATACAAAGGGGCAAACATGACAATCCGGTTGCCATAAAACTTCTGCTTAATCTCCTTTGCTAGTTTGAACATTTTTTCTTTTTCATCTTCCAGATCACATTCCAGCAGCACAGCAGCCTCCCGATGGGTTAAGCCCTTACAGTCTTTGGCACGTTCGATCAGGCTATCAATCAGTTCACGATTACTTTTATTCTCCCGGGCATAGGCAAGTGTAGCCAAAATTTCACTGTCATCAATAAACTCCGAAGCAATTTTCGACTTACAATCATACATAGCATAAACTCCTTTCAAAATCTTAAGAAATTCAATTCTCCAGTTTCTTGGTTAAGGCTGATTTAACATTTACCCCTTGGATTTTCCCTAGTTTACCAGTCATCGCACTAATTTCATCCGAGGTTCCCTCCACGATCAAGGAGATAATTGCTATCCCTCTTTCAGGACGAGGGATTCCCATTCTTCCAATAATGATGCCCGCTAAATCGTGCAAAGTCTCATTAACCCTGTTTGCGCTTTCAAATTCTTCAATAACTATGCCTATAACCCCTATTCTCTTATCCATACTTTTCTTTCCTCCAATAAGCATAAAAAAGCCTTCTACAAAACAGTAAGAAGGCCCCTTAGCGATTTACCCCTTCTCCTTTTGCTCAGAATAATCCTTACAATCAGGTAACAGTTATATGTATCCACTATGCCAGACCCCTCCAGCACAACAGATTCGTCTATTATATATTCATTTATCGGGCTGTGGTGCTAGCCTCAGGTTAAATCTCTTGCGATGCCGATTAAGTATTCTATTTAATGCGTCTTAAGTTGGAGGTTTCCAATTGTAGAACTTCAACCTTAGATTCAATTCGTTCCAGGGCGTCTCGAGTCTTTTGATTATGATCTATTTGTAGTTCGCGGAAATCAAAGATTGCTCCGATTTTGTTCGTTACATCATGTTCGAGCACATTTAATATTTTAGCGACGTTTAGAGCTAATGTCTCGTGTTCAGTTCTAAGTTCTTTAACTTCACTTCGCATTTCAGTTTGCGTTTGATATATATTTGCGAGAAGCTCCATAACTTTTTGATCCATTGAATTGCCCCCTTGTTCAAGATTATAACATAATTTGTAAGCTATAAACCTTAAGTAATTTAATTTTTTTTGCTTTACAATGACTGTTAGGTCAATCGCGCCAATTCCCCTCGGACTTGCTTTAAGTAATTTAGGTCATACCCGTCCCCCAAGGCTGTAGCTAACCTGGAGTAATAACTAGATACTTCTAAATGAGTTTGCTCTTTAAGGTTTTGGCACTCGTGCTTAAACAATTGCCACCAAAATCCTTTGTAGGCTTCACCGCATTCCTTAAGCCAAGCTTTGATTTGGGGCTGAATTATCTTAATAAGCGTTTCCTGCATTTTAACCCGCCCTTGCCCCTCCGCCCAATTTATGGGATTTTTATAAAGATCTGTAAGTTTAGAAAACGCGTTGTTATCCCAGATTAAAACTGGTAGCCTAAGTTCTTCTTGGGAGCGAATTTCGGGCCCATTTTGCAAGCTGCATTGTTGGTCATATTGGCTGACAAACGTTGCATACTTATTTAACACGAGTTCTAGGGATTTTTGTACAAATTTCTCTGCTCTAAGGGAAGTAGCTCGAGTCTCCTGGACAAGTTCAACTTCAATTTCCTGGAGGAAATCCCCAATACACTGCTGAACAGCATGCTTCGGTTGGTCCTCTTTGGGCTTCATCAGGATAAAAAAGTTTCGATCAAACAGGCCGGAATAACGGAGAGAAAGTCTTTGATTAACATAATATATAAGTTCATCAATCTCCTGGGCAAGGGAACTTTCCTCCGCTGAAAGAGAAATTTGTTCTAACCCTAAAAGTATTTTTTGCTCAAAAGTCCGGTAACGCTCAAGCATTTCCACTCTTTGCGAAGCATCAGATTTGGCTGCTTCCAATAAGCCATCTACGGAGTCTAAAATCCTTTGAATTTCTTTATTGGCAGCTTCTACAGCTAAGTTTACCAATTCTTCTTCGATAAAGCCGTAGAAACTTGTTTCAAAGAGTTTTAGCCCGGAATCAAGCAGGCCCTTTTCTGTTTCCGGGAGATTTTCCGCCGAACTAAGCTTAAGGCGCTGGCGATACAACTGTACTGCTTCGGGCTGAAGGTGCCCTGCAGAAGATAACTTTGCCCAAAGGGCCAACTGACTGGAAACCGGAAATAGCCGTGGTTGGATAATATCACTAGCTCGTAAATTTTGTTCCACGTACTTAAGGACAAGAGTCAATTCCTCAGGTGTTTCGGCCAAATCAGAGGCATTAACAAGGAAAAACAGCTTGTCCATTTCGAAGGTGTCTTTAACCTTACCTAATTGAGAAAGAAATTGGGCATCCGCCTTACAGAAGGGGTTGTTATAGTAAGTGACAAACAGTACTGCATCGGCATTTTTTATATAATCAAAAGCTACGTTGGTATGACGGACATTCGTAGAATTAGAGCCGGGCGTATCCACCAGTACTACCCCTAATTCTGTTAACGGGCAGGAAAAGTATAGCTCGATGCCTTCCACAAAACAGGCCTTATCCTCTGAAACGACAAAATCACGAAAATGTTGGTACTCAACGGTTAACTCTTCGCCTAAGTGCTCCAGTAAAGAAGATTGGTTGCGCGCGACAGCCCTTAGAAAACTCAGGTGCGGTTTTGCTTCGAGCGGTACATCTTGGGTGTCTAAGCTGGAGATCTGAAGTAAAGCTTGTGATAAGTCTATTGCGGTTAACCCGAACACTGCTAAGGACGATAATACATCAGTGGTCAGATCAGGGAGACTCTTTAATTTTACCTTGGTCGTGCCATGAGAATATCGATCAGTTGGAGGTAAAATCTTATTGATGGTGGCAGTAGTGGGATTTGGAGAAACTGGGAGCACTGAATCTCCTAACAAAGCATTAGCCAAAGATGATTTTCCCGCGCTAAAAGCACCAAAAAGGGCGACTGAAAATAAATTATTCTCCAAGCGAGCCGCCCTTTGGCGTAGAGAGTTTACCTTTAAGCTAAAACCTGGCAAGGGGGTTACTAACTCAGAGCAGCTCGTTAGGTTTTGTACAGTTTCCCAGAGTTTCGGGTGTCCCCTTCTTGCCGAGGAGGGAAACTTATTAGTTTTAACCTCGGATAATTCGTTCTTGGAAGAATTAAAATGCCCTTGAAGTCCAATGTACCCTTGCTGACGACTCGCCTCTGAACCTTTAACTTTGTTCGAGTCAGGTAACTTATGGTCTGCCCAGAAACGATCTTGCGCAAATCGAGAAATTGCCTGCTCCCAAGGTGCTATCAGTTCAGCAATATGATTGTCGTGAAGCATATCAAGTCTTCTTAACTCGGCAAATGACCCAAGCATTCGTCTGTGATCCTCTAATTGTTCTTGAAGGCTCGGTAATTCCCGACGAGTTTTCAGGATTGCCGCTTCTTGAACGCGTTCAATCCAAACTTTACTGCTTTGCCGAAAAATTGACTTGAGAGAAGTGGCTAAGTCGCTGGTATAATTCATGACATATTCTCCGGAAACCAGTGCCCCAGGAAGTATCGTTTGAAGCAAAAGTTCAGGTTCAAACCAGACGTTCATTTGAGATACCTGATCACAATAGTTTTCAATTGGCAGGTCATAACGAGCGGGTATTTCCGCTAAAATCTTGCGCAAATGCCAAGTTATGTTTGCTTCTGACCGCGTTACAAGTTCGGCGTGAAGTTTATTAAGGCGTCGGTCCTGCTCGGATTTTGTTTTAGCTGAACTAGCAAAAAATCCAGCTTTAAAACCAGGCTGGCAAGAGGCGAGTAAACGTTTCGCTAGTTCCCTCATTTCAAAACTAAACAAGGGGGCATTGCTTAAGAGCTTGTTTATCTCTACCATAGTTTCTGAATCGATGGTTTCAGCCAAAGCTGTTAAGGTTTCAATTTGTTTTTCCAAATCATGAAAAGCTAACAAGGTCTCCTGCTCATTAATGGCTTGTTCTTTGACCCCAAGCTGAAGCTCTCGAAGAGCCTCTTGCTCTTGCAAGAAAAATTCGCTATGGCGATGTATTACCTGGCGTACAGAACGAATGACTGTTGAAACTACAAGCTCCTGTCCTCCTATTCGCAACTCAGCTAACATTTTTTTCAACTGCTCTAATTGGCACTCGGGGTGTTTATCGTCTAATAAACTGGTAAAATATATCCTTACCGGTTTCAAGTCCCATTGTTTCAAGCCCTGAGTTAGCCTAGTATGAAAATCGGTCAAAGAAAGCTCCAAGCCGATATGTTTATCTACTTGATTAACGATCAGTAGATAGGGAATCTCACGAGTTTGCAGGGTTTTAAGAAAACTAAAATTTGCCTGAGACTCAACATGATTGTAATCCGCTACGTAAATCACGAGATCTGCCAAGAGTAGTGCCGAATTTTCCGCCTGTTTATTCCCGCTCTCGATTGAATCAATTCCGGGAGTGTCAATAAAACTCAAACCCTCCGGGGTCTCCCAAAAGAGCTCCAAACTTTCTAAACTTATGTCCTGACACAAGGCATGAAACTGATCTCGCTCCGGTAAAGTAACCCTGGTATAGGGCTTGTTCTTTGGCCATAACCCGATATCTGCTGATTTACCCGGTCTGATGTACACTGAATTCATACTAGAAGACAGCGGACTTACCGGCAGGAGATTATCCTCATCCATTAAAACGTTCAGTAACCTAGATTTGCCTGAGGAAACATAGCCATAGCTCGCTACAGTAACCTCTTGACTTTCAAGTTTTATTCTAAGGGTGTGGAGAATCTGAGCATTTTGCTCGTCTCCAGACTCTTTTAAAGTTTCATAGAGATTCCTCAGCAGCGAATCTAGGTCAACTTGACTAAGTTCTGAAGTACTTCTCATATTTACCCCCATATACATTTCGGCTTATTATTTTACATTTTAACCTCCGGTACCCCTCCTTTTTCCTTAATTATCTTAACACCTCACGTCAAAGGAAGCCACCCTAAAACGGGTAGCTTGCTTTGGCCGCGAAGAATATTACCCATGGATATAGCACATTCTAATCCTATATCCGGTTATCAAAAGGAGATAGCAGCATGCCCAAATACTTTATCTATCCAATCTATACAGTAGTTTTTGCATTAATCCTAATTGCGAATGTACCGAGAAAAGAAATTCAACGTTTGTCTATTTATGGAATCATTTTTGGTGGAATGATGGATGTTATAGTGCATGGTTTTGGATATGTCACTGGATTATATTCTTGGATAAATTACGGACCATTTGGATTGATAGGCGTACATATTTTTGCCAATATAACATGGTCAATATTTTTCATATTATATTTCTATTTTTTACCAATACAAAAACCTTTAAACTATATTTTCGTTGGTGGCGGGATCTTTTTTTCTGTATTGTATTATAATATGGTGATCGATTTGGGTATCTTGAAATCCGTTAGTAGGATTATATTACCTTTACTTGGTTTTTCAGTTTGGTTTTCAATAGCCACATGGGGTTTTTATAAATTAAATAGTTTCATAGAATATAAAACAAGAGGAGTAGAATCTAAATAAATTAGAACGGTTAAGTACAGCAGTTAAAGCATAATACTTAAAAATAAATTACAATTTCCAACATCATTATTGATTAACGATAACGGAGGGTGCGCTAGTTGGAAAACACTCATAATTTTATTTTACCAAAAACAAATCTTATCGGTATTGGTGCTATCAAAGACCTTCCCAATGAATTATTATCATGGAAGCTTAGCAAAGTACTCATTGTTACTGATAAAAACATGATAAGTCTTGGATATGTTGAAAATGTGGAAAAAATCTTAAAGAATCTATTCATTTTTTATGATATTTTTGATGGGATATTACATCCAAACCCTACTGTTTCTTTTGTAGAGGACGGCCTAACTTATCTGGAAAAAGGACTTAATGTCTTAAAACGAGACTACAAATTAATCATTTCCATCGGCGGCGGAACAAATCATGACTGTGCCAAAGCAATCGCTACAGTAGCCACAAATGGCGGTTCAATCATTGACTATGAAGGATATAACAAATTAACCAAACCTGCTATACCGCAAATTGCCATCAATACTACCGCAGGATCTGCGGCAGAATTATCAATGTACGCCATAATAATAGATAATTCCAGAAAAGTAAAAATGACAATCGGTTCGCCTTATTTAACTCCATTTATTTCAGTTAACGACCCTATATTTATGACAACAATGCCCAAAGAAGTTACTGCCAGCTCAGGTATTGATGTTGTTTCACATGCCATAGAAGCTTTTGTATCGACTGAAGCTTCACCTATTACAGATTCGTTAGCACTTGAAGCAATAAGACTAGCTTTTGAGTATCTTCCCAGGGCATATGAGAATGGCAATGATTTGGAAGCCAGAGAAAAGATGATGTTTGCAAATATTATGGCTGGCATGGCTTTTAATAATGCAGGATTGGGATATGTACATAGTATGGCACATCAATTAGGTGGATTTTATCATCAAACCCATGGTTGCTATAATGCCGTCTTACTACCTTATGTTTTTGAGTTTAATTCCGTTTCTATACCTGAACAAAGAATTATGCAATTATGTGAAGCCATGGGAACCATAACCCATAACAGATCTCAAGCTATCGACTTAATTATTGACTCAATTAAAAATTTAAGTTCCAAAATCGAAATCCCTAGCAGATTAAGTGAGATGGGACTAAAGGAAAGTGATTTTGAAATCCTCTCTCAGAATGCCTTAAAAGATATCTGTTCTTTTACAAATCCAAGACAAGGCTTTGTTGAAGATGTTATTAGCCTCTTTAAAGCAGCATTCTAGAGCTACGTCGCTACCGTCGGCTCTTTCATCGACTTCGTTACTTAGACTTCGTGAAAAAGTAACATGAGCTTCGCGTATTACCGTGAAGCTCATTATTTTGATTGGCGGACTAAAATACTATGCTGGTCTCCTTGCAGAAGACCAGCAGCTTGATTCATGATATAGAAACCACTTGGGCAAACTGCCACACTGGGTATTACAGCAAAGAAGCACATCCGGAGGCAGGATCTTTCCTACCAGATGCTCAGAAGTATAAGCATCACCTAGTCCACATCTGGCATAGCCGCAAAGGTCCTGAAAATATCCCAGCTGTTCCGCTGCCTCAGAAAGTCATGGCCATATTGCCGTAGGGCCGGCAAACGCCTCTGCTTTAATGCCGTCCGGGACAGCGGTTGTTTTATACTGACCAGGAAAGGCAACCGTATACCTTGGCGCAGGAAGAAGTCGCTTTTGCTCTTCAGGCTCTTTTCAATATAAAGCACATAACTGCCACCGCCGGTATAGGGCTGGACGGGTGTCACTCGTACAGCCGTGGCCCGGTTATCCGGCCCGCTTGCAACTCCGACGGTTACCCGATGCCGCTCCCCAGTCCCCGCCTTGCAGATGAAGATTGTGGTGTCTGCAAGGGTGGAGACGTCAATCTCCCGGCTGAAATCTATCTGCCACTCCTTGTCCGGAGCCACGCTCGCCGGCATGGAACCGGTCCAGAGCGTGTACCGGCTGTTGTCCGGGGGCGGAGCAAAGATAGTGAAAGGCATTCGCATAGCCTGGGCCAGTGCTTTCCCGCCCTTGCTCTTGATGGAACAGTTCAAATAGAGCTCGTAGCTTCCACCCCTGATAAAGGGCTGGGTGGGTGTCAGCGTTACCGTAGTGCCACCATTAGCTACTCCGAGGACAAGCGGGTGTTTTTCTCCGGTTCCTGTCCGACAGATAAAGATGCTGCTTTCGGTAAGGGTGGAGGTGTCCATCTCCTGGCTGAATTTTATTTGCCAGGCCTTGTTCTCAGCTACACTACACTATTGATTGTAAGCTGTAACAAAGACCACGGCAGCCAGGGGGAATTCGTTATTTATTTCCAGCGCCGCTTCCAGGCCGTTGATGCCCGGCATATCTATATCCAAGAACACCGCCTCAGGCTGCAGTTCACCAATCTGTTCTATGGCTTCGAGTGGGTCGGTAAACTGGGCTATAACATCAATATCCTGATATTCTTCCAGAGCAAATTTTAGATTAACAAGCGCCATTTCTTCATCATCAACCAGTATGGTCCGGATTTTCATCACTTCATCTCCCCCTTGTTGGCATTGAAGGAACTTCGAAACTGACCCGGGTCCCTTTCCCCGGCTTGCTTTCCACCTCAAGCCCTTTTCCGTAATGAAGCCTTAAGCGCTCGTTGACATTCTTCAGCCCTATGCCTTGGCTATTACCTTCAACTTCAAAAATAGCGCCGACTTTTTCGCTGCTCATGCCAACCCCGTTATCCTCAACATAAACAGCGTAACCGGTGTCTGTTTTTCTGACGCCTATATCAATCCTGCCGCCGGAAAGCTTCTTATCCACCCCATGCTTTACCGCATTTTCCACCAGAGGCTGAATAGCAAGGTTGACATTGACATCGTCCTCCAGCTCAAGGCTGTAGGCCAGCTTGTCACCGAATCTAGCCTTTTCAATGCTCAAATAGGATGTAACCAGATCCATTTCCATACTCAGCAGAATGGGTTCGTCAATACTTTTAAAATCGAACTTGCCTCTCAGATAGTAGGCAAAGTCATCCAGCAGGTGGTAGGCCTTTTGCGGGTCACTGATGCAAAAGCCCATAACCGTATTCAGGGTATTAAACAAAAAATGCGGTTGAATCTGAACGCGCAAAAATTCAAGCCTGTCATCCTGATAATTCAATATATTTAATTTCTAAAATAATCTAACAAAAATCCACTGCTGATCTCCTTGCAGAAGGCCGGCAGTGGATACATGATTATCGCAACTCTGTTGTCCGCAATATAGAGTTGGTTTGTTCTTCCGTCTATTCTTAATGTCCCAGACGCCCGAAAAAGGCCTGAAGTAACTCTTGGATTTGTCCCTCTTGTAAAAATCGCGTATCCGACATATCAGCCTCAAAGACCACACCGGGTAGACCGGTGAGTTCAGTGATTTGTTTACTTTTGTCATAAAGACCAAAAGAGTTGGGCTTACAACTGCGATTAGAGAACAGAACAAAACCGTCACAGTTGTAATGTTTTATGAAATCCAATTTTAGTTTTACCCGATAGTCAAATCCGCGGTTGACAAATGACTCAGCATATTGTTCCGCCAACGTTTGCAGCGGACGAGCGAGGTCAAATTTCATGGCCCAGGAATGGGTATACTGGGACGCAACCACCAGAGCATTATTTTCAGCAAACATATTTGAGAACCAGCGTAACCGTGGCCATACTGGAATATGGTCAAAGTAAATTTTATACTGCTCATTAGGAATCGCATAGATTTTTTTCTCAACTCGTTCATCAAGTTCTTGTTTTAATTGGCGATAATAGTCGACGGCCATTTGCGTACCACGCCAAGTTACGATCGGAGCCATATGAAAACAAGCGTCAAAAAAACCAAACGGGGCGGGTTTCAAAGCAGCCATTTCCAAACAGTCATTCCAGAGTTGGCAAGCTTCATTGGATAGCTTCAACACTTCTTGGAGCCGGTCGAAATTAAAACGACGCTTTGTTTTAACTTCAAGAAATTCGATCATCTCCTGAAGCTGATGAATAACATAGTTTTTACTGTGGTCAGATACCACGTCTTCAATCAAGGGTGAATCCAGAAGAAAATATGGTGCGTTATAAAAACGGCCGGCCGCTTCAAACCACTTGGGCAAACTGCCACACTGAGTATTGCAGCAAAGAAGCACATCCGGAGGCAGGATTTTTCCTACCAAATGCTCAGAAGTGTATGCATCACCTAGTCCACATCTGGCATAGCCGCAAAGGTCTTGAAAATAACCCCGTTGTTCCGCTGCCTCAGAAAGTTTATCAGCCACTTTACGAGCCGCGGCTAAGGCCCCAAAATTCTCTGGATAATATGGGAAAAGATCCATCGCATAAACAATTTCGACTGGAAAAACAGCTGTCACCCAAACTACAGGAATTCCCTCTCGGCGGCATTCTTCACCCCGAGCATAATATTTAGCCATTAATTCTTTCATAAGACCTGCTGTTTTGAAAGGCTCACTCAAATAAATCCCCCCCGATCATTTCAATAAAAGCTTCCAGTCTGGTCTTGATCTGACCTAAGGAAGGATTAGTAAACTCAGTCTCAATACGCATATTGGGAATTCCTGCTGAATCCAAAGCCTCGTGCATATCATTGTAATCATAATTCTCCGGTTCACAGAACTTAAGGTGGAGAAAGATCATACCCTGAGCTTTGGACTTATGAATTAAATCCACTAAGAAGCGCCGGCGTTCGTATTCCTGATTATCATAGCCACCAAAAGGAATCTTTCTGAGCTGACGATCCGCTAAAGCCTCTAAAGGATCTCCGTCTTCAGTAGCATCCGGCCCCATATATCGTGCGCCAGTCAATAAGTCATCGCCGACAACCACGCCTCCCGACTCTTCAATCAAATCCATAATCTCCGGTGGTTCCCAAACCCCACCTGAGATAACAAGTCTGATCTTAGAACTGGCCTGAATTGAAGCTTTAACTGATATTTGCTCCATTTCCTTAATCAGCTCACGCAAAAGTTGATTATGCTCCTCCTTATCCATATACATCGCAGCTTTGATTATGGTATATGCCTGACGTGAAGTTATCAACTCCGGGTGATTGGTGTGGATTTCAAACATCTGGCGTAATAATCTCCGATTCTCGTTAAATATTCGAATTGAGGCACGAATTTTTTCCTCAGTGATAACTTCTCCAGTCTGTTGTTCCAGATTGGTTTTTAAACGAGCCAGTTCTTCAATAAGATATTTTCGAGCACTGGGACGGTCGACCTGTCTAGGCATTAAGAAATTTTCGATATAGGGAGTCTTACAATTTTTACGCCAAATACCCACCATCATTCTAGTTGTGTCACAGGTATGGGGAATTAGAATCCCGTCCAAAAAATCAAGGTCCCCACGCAAACCCATCTCCAGTGAGCTGCGCATCAGAGAACAAGCCCACACTTGGAGATGAGTATCGGCTAAACGGATATTACTGTTAGAACCCAAAATACCTACCGGAAAAGCCCCTGCTGCGTGGATTAACTCTTCTGGCACATCAGACAGCAGCCAGCCAATAACCTTTTGGCCTCGTGCTTTCCGCCGATGAGCTTCATTGTATGGAGAAGCTACAGCGGCAGCAAATTTTTCAATATAATTCTCAATACTCATTATTTGCCTCCCCTTAAAATACGCTTATTTATAAAACTCAAACCGATGACTTAGCATATGACTAGCTTGTATCACCTCCATATAGTGAACCCGTTCAACTAAAGTTGAACATCGAGACTTCTGTGACGTAAGTCATCCTACGCGCGAAGTATTCATTTAGGGCCGTGCGCTTCGGCGATACTAATCCTTCGCCGCGAAGTTTTCCTTTTGGGATATGCAGCTACGGCGAAACCCTATCCTACGCCGATAAGTACTCTTTTCGGGATCACGGCTTCGGCGATACTCTCCACTGGAGACTATCGTACTGGAGGCTTTCGTCACCGAAGCAGAGTATGTGGTCCCACTCCCACTTGTAGAAGTGGGAGTCTTACGGTTGGATAAGCTTAATGTCAACACTAATTTATGCGTCTCCTGAAAAACCCCTAATTGTCACATTTACCGTACAATAATTGGTTCCCTTGGCGACAAGGTCAGAAAGCGAGCACCTTCTGCTCCCTCAACGACAACAGTATCCTCGATGCCGACTGCCCCTAAACCTGGGAAAACAAACTTAGGCTCGATGGCTACAACCATTCCGGAAACTAACACTTCTTTGGCACCTCGGCTGATTGTTGGCAACTCATCAAGTTCCAGCCCAATTCCATGCCCTATAAAGGCAACCCGTGTTTGACCAAAACCCATAAAGTTTTGTTCATACGGTGTATTTTCTCTGACCCAAGTCATAATTTCATCATAGATTTCCCCTGCAATCCTTCCTGGTGTCATAGCTTTACGCAATCTTTCTTCAACCTCTAAAACAGTTTCATGCGCAGCAAGTAGTTCCGTGGACATATTACCATAAGCTATGACCCGAGTCTGATCTGTTTGATAACCATTAACTACGGTAATAAAATCCAGAATAATTGACTCTCCTGCTTGGATAACAGCCTTAGAAGGTCCTTGGGGAAAAGCAATCGAAGCTCCTCTGCCAACTATTGGACCGTCAAAACAGCCTGACAGCGTAGCCCTCGAACCTGAAAATACCGCGCCAAAATGAAATTCAGAACCAAAACCACGTACCCGTGAATATCCTTCATGCCCGGCAGCCCGTGCCTTTTGCTCTAGATGTGAGTCAAACTCAACTTCAGTTAACCCCGGGCGTAAAATCTCTTGAGCATAGGCCAAGACTTGTGGAAATACAAGAGCAGTCTCCTCTAAACGGGCTATTTCCCATGCTGATTTAGTTGCTCTTTGCAAACGAATAAATGCTGAAACATCAACAAAACTAATTTCCTTAAATGCCCTACGATATCGTTCATAATTGCTAACCGGTAGGACGTCAAACTCTAAGCCTAATACTTGAGGCAAGGGTAGACCTGCCTCCTTAAGATAACCCGGGATTTTCGAAAGCCCTAATAGAGGTATTACATTCCAAGCCGTTTCTTCTTCAGCTCTGGCTACATCACGATAAGCCATAACCAATGGTTCTCCGACCTGAGGAATATAAATATGAATATTTTGAGCTGTTCCACTATAATAAAATGTATCAGCTCTTTGCACTAATAATGCCCCATCGATCTCTTTCCTTTGCAAATTTTCTTGTAAATTATTTACCCTTTGTTGTAATTCAGACACTGGAACTTTCATTTGTTGCCTCCTCAACTAAACTTTGCCTTTCGCGTTACCACCCAACTTGACCAATCGTTGGTCCACTCAGTTAGGTACATAATGATTTATTAACACAGTGAACTCGGGCAAAAAAATAAACTTCTCGACCCCATAGGGACGAGAAGTTTTCTCGCGTTACCACCCAACTTGACCAATCATGGTCCACTCAATAGGTACAGGATAATTTGTTAACACAATGAAAGAGGGCAAAAAAATAAACTTCTCGACCCCATAGGGACGAGAAGTATTTCTCGCGTTACCACCCAACTTGACTTCAAAGAAGTCCTCTCTCAAAGGTGCCGAAACAAATTCCGATACCTCCTTCGCCTAACGGGGAAGAACCGTCCAATCCTACTTGGCGAACCGTTCAGCTGGCAACTCCGGAGCGAACTTCAATTACTGTCATCTTTAGAAGAGCTTTCAGTCAGCGACCCTTCCTCCCTGAAAATTAACATGTAATCTACTTTTCTCCATCATAGTCTTTGCAGATGTTTATTCAGCTATATTAATATAGTATTAGATTATGAGCTTTGTGTCAATACAAAATTATCGATGATGCATCGCCACTCTATCCATCATCGAATCAATTAGGTTTACCAGTTCAGAGATTTCAGGTTTACTTATTTGGGCATCTGCGCCAACTGCTTCACCTTTATGTTTTAAGTCACCAGTAATCAGGGATGAAAATATGAAAACTGGTAATTCTTTAAGATCATGATGCTCCTTAATCGTTCGCGTTAACATATGACCATCCATCTGGGGCATCTCAATATCAGTAATTAACAAGTTAATATCATCAATAAAAGCTCTCCCTTTTTCATTGTAGATTCCAATAATATAATCTAAAATTTCTTTTCCGTCATTAAAAAATTTCAAATTTTTAAAACCGGCCCGTGTCAGGGTACTCTTAAGTACTTCACGAATTAAGGGCGAATCATCCGCTAATATAATCTTGTAATTCTCCCGTTTTTCATTGCTTGTTAAATGTTCGATTCTATCAAGGTTAATCCCTACTTCTGGACTAATATCCATGACTATTTTTTCGAAGTCAAGAAGCATGAGAAGCATATTATCTAAATTAATATTGCCGATAACTAGGGAATCTGCAATCAACAAACTTGGTTTATGAATATCACTCCATTTTATTCTTGAAATTCCCACTACATCATCAACCGAAAATGCCACTTTGATCTTGTTAAATTCACAAACCAAGGCCATTGATTCTCTAACATCTTCATTTTTCACATTTTCAAGAACTTGTTTCATATCAATGACAGATATAACTTCCCCTCTTATCAGAGAAATTCCCTGCACAGCAGGATGCGTGAGGGGTACTTTGGCAATATTATCAATGTGAATAATCTCTTTTACCTTAACAACATTGATCGCATAATGTTCTCCACCTACTGTAAAATGCAGGATTTCAACCTCACCAGTACCAGTTTCTAATAAAATACCTTGATCTGTTTTCACATATTACCTCTCCAATCGTTCCTAAATTTTTGTGCTTCAAACTAACATCCCATTGATTCTATGTAAGTGCCTTGTGTCGAATTTGCAATTCATTCGTTATTTACTATATTTCTCTCAATAACTCTAATTTCCTGCCGTCGTTTACTTTTACTTCTAAAGATTTATTATATCTGTTCCATTTGTAAACCATATTGATAAAAATTTATCTCAAAAAAAATAAAGGCATCGGTTGAAAACCTATACCTTTAAACACTTATACACGCAATCTCTTTGCTTTTTCAGCTAAAGAACGAAGCCAATCCTTCACTTCAGTTGTCAATAACTCCTTATTCAGGCTCCATTGCCAATTCCCTTCGATTGCCCCTGGAACATTCATCCTTGCGTCTGTGTCTAAACCCAGGATATCTTGCAGCGGAGTAATCACCCAAGGGGCTGGGCTCCTGTACAAAGCTTCAATTAGTCTACGGCATGCAACTGCTGGTTCATCCTGTTGATCTTCTCTTGCATGGCCAGATTTTTCTTCATCAGTCAAGGTCGTCTTATACCAGCCAACCAAGGTATCATTATCATGCGTACCTGAGTAATAGATAAGATTAGAATCTTCTTCGAATTGTACATCCTCTAGCGCAGTAAACTGAAGAACCTTCATGCCTGGAAATCCAAAAATCCGCTTCAAAACGTTGACTTCCGGAGTGATAACTCCCAAGTCCTCGGCAATGAAAGGCAACTCTCCAAATTCCTCCGCCAAACTTTCAAAAAACCGTTTCCCGGGTCCTTTCATCCAGCGGCCGTTGATTGCTGTTTCTTCCCGCGCATCAATCTCCCAATAAGCCTCAAAACCTCGGAAGTGGTCAAGACGAATAAAATCAAAGAACCCGAGCACGAGTTTGATTCTTTGCTTCCACCAAGAGTAATTTGCTGAAGCTAAGGCATCCCAATCATAAACGGGATTTCCCCATAACTGGCCTTTCTTACAAAAATAATCAGGAGGAACTCCCGCTACTTTCGCAGGTTTGCCGTCCTCGTCCAGTTTAAAAAACTGGGGGTTTACCCATACGTCGCAGCTATCGGCAGCTACAAAAATAGGGATATCCCCTATCAATTTGATACCCTTAGCTTTAGCATATTGCCGAAGCTCTTGCCATTGATAATAAAAGGTATATTGAACAAACCTGTTATATTCTTGCTCTTCCTCAAGTTGTCGGGAATACTCCGCCAACTTATCCGTGTTGCGCCCAGCAAGCTCCGGTTCCCAATCGTACCAGGCTACCTCCCCAAATTGGGTCTTTAAAGCTCGATACAAGGCATAATCCTTCAGCCATTCCTGATTATTTATTAGAAAGCTCAAATAGTTTTGCCGAGAAAGATACCTCGACTCTGGTTCTGTTTGATCAAAGTCTCGTTCTTGGCTTTGGGCCTTAAAGGCTTTAAAGGCTTTTCGGAGACTAGCTTCTTTAAACAGTTCAGGCGTCAACGTTGCCGGAGACAACTCGTCAGCAAAATCCGTTTCTAATAGTCCCGCTCGGATTAAGCCATCCAGGCTGATCAATCTCGAGTTTCCAGCGAAAGCAGAATCGCTCTGATAGGGAGATCCCCCTAACCCTACAGGATTTAAAGGCAAGACTTGCCACAAAGATTGACCGGAGGCAACTAAAAAATCAATAAATTGGTAAGCCTCTTCGCCCATATCCCCAGACCCCAGGTCCGAAGGCAAGGAGCTAATGTGCATCAACACTCCGCAAGCACGAAAAAAATCTTGGCTAGGAAAAGGTGACAGGTTTTGTTTACTAAATAGAACTTGAGCTGACAAAGGACCTAGGTTAAGGGGTTGAGCAGTTTGCCCAGCGCTGATGTTTCCACTCAGTAAATTCATAACTAAAGGACTCTGCATCAGGTTCTTGTGCAAATTCTGGGGCAAATTGATTTCTTGCGCTTGTGTTGTGTGGCGGTTAATCAAAACTGTGATTTCTTCATCTCTCCCAGACCGTCTAAATCCATAAATATCGGGTTCAATGTAAAATGATAGGAAATCACCCGATTGTAATACCTCATACTCTAAACGCAGGCGGATAATCTTTTTATACCACTCCAAGATTTCTTTATCTTCTCTATCCCAGGGATAAGTAGCGCGATTATAAGGGTCACTATATCCTTCCAGCCCTACTTCATCCCCATAATAGACACACGGTACCCCGGGAAAGGTCATTTGGAGCAGGCTAACTAGCCTTAGCCTTTCTGCTGCTAATTGCCGAGCTTCTGTCGAGAGTTTAAAGGTTTGCTTCTGTGTCTCCGGCAGCTCCTGTTCGACAGGAGCGTCCCCTAAGAGAGTTAAGATTCGCTCTCGATCGTGACTTCCAATGAGGTTCATGGCCCCATAAAAATTCTCTCGAGGATAATTTTCATACAAGCTCATCACTTGTTGATGAACCACGCTTGGACTTGTTTTACTAAGAATCAAGTTAAGAAAAATATCTCGGAAAGGGTAATTCATTGTAGCATCCAGCTCATGGCCCCAAAAATACTCCCGTAGTTTACCATAGCTCTGCTTATTCGTGGCGTCTTCCCATACTTCTCCAATCAGGACTGCTTCAGGATTAATAGTTTTTATTGTTTGCCTCAATTTCAGAATAAACTGATCCGGAAGCTCGTCCGCCACATCCAAGCGCCAGCCGGCAATCCCCTTTTTCATCCACTTCTGTATAACCCCATCTTTTGAACCCATTATAAATTCTTGAAACGAGGGGTTTAGTTCATCCACTTCTGGCAAAGCATCAACATTCCACCAGGACTTATACTCCTTGCTATTTGGCTTGAATTGATACCACTGATAACATGGAGACTCTGGAGACTGATAAGCACCCAAACTAGGGTATGTAGAATAGCGATTAAAATATACGCTATCACTCCCCGTATGACTAAATACGCCATCCAACACTATAGCGATTCCGAATCGTTTCGCTTCTTTGATTAATTGCTCGAAAATCTCTTCGTCTCCATACATGGGATCGATGCTCTGATAATCTGCAGTATCATATTTATGATTACTTGGAGCATCAAAGATAGGATTAAAGTAGATGATGCTTATCCCTAACTCGTGGAGATATGGTAACTTTTTTATAACCCCTAACAGATTCCCGCCAAAAAAATCCCAATGAGTTACTCTACCTTGTTCGTCTTTAATATAGAAGGGAGTGTCATACCAATTAGCATGCAAAAGGGCGTTTTTTCTAGGATATAGATCGAACCCATCTTTATGGGCATGATAGAAACGGTCCACAAAGATTTGATACATGATTCCCTGTTTATACCACGCCGGAATCTCCATGGGATAATGTACTGTCACTTGGTAGGAAGGAGGCTCTTCTTTTCCGAGGCTTCCTTCCCCTCCCAACTTATCCTCATTGTTGCCATAAAAGAATGTTTTATCACCGACCAAAATCTTAAAATAATACCAGACAAGTCCGGGTTTGTTTGGGGCATTATACTCCACCTCAAATACGACCTTTTGTTCCTCACTTTCAGGCGCACTATTAATAGTAGTGACCGTATGAAGCCCTTCGGCTACAGCCTGATCCAGAATTTCTCCTAGTTTTGGAAGCATAGGAACTAAGCGCTCCTTATCCATCTCCCAAAGGCGTAAATAGCAGTCCTCCACTTGAATCGCCGAGCGTATTACCAAACGAAACCTAATTATCTGACCACAAGCAACCGCTCCAAAGGGCTGACGGTAATCTAAATTATGAGAGTCATGATACACAAAAAATTCCATTTCTACACTCCTGCAGCATCATTTTCACTTCATACTTATCAGAAAGTATAACTAACATTTTGTAGCATAAGGGCAACTTGAATGAGCTTTCGCTATGGCAAATACATTCTTATATTATCTCTCTTTCTCAATTTTAGACCACTGACCCTTTAAGTACTACCAAGGGTGTATTTTTTTTCCCCTTCAACACATTTCCTGCGCGAACTTTCACAAACTTATCGAGAATTACATAATTCAAACCAGTATCAGCAGCAATTTTACACTTCTGCATAATAATGCAGTTTCTAATGGTGGCCCCCCGTTCAACAATCACACCCCGAGATAAAATTGAATCATAAACCTCTCCTTCAATAGTACACCCACTTGAAATCAAGGAATTGGATACTTTAGCGTGAGCACCATGTTTAGTAGGCGGATTATCCACAATTTTGGTATGAATCCGATCCTGACCCGTCAGGACTTCTTTGCGAATTTTCGGATTGAGTAATTCCATACTCCTGTCAAAATAATCTTTGACAGAATTTATGGTTCCATAGTAACCGTTAAACTGAACACCATAAACTTTAAGTGATCGAATATTTTCCTGGATAGCGTCCATTAAGTTTACGGTCTCGATTGACCTATATCCTTCGATAATCTCTAACAGAAGCTTTCGCCGGATAATCAACATGTCCGCAAAATAATCATGAATTTGTCCAGTCGTTTCTGGAGTATCCTGGCCTTGAATATCAAGAATTTTTTGGTTATCTCCGATGATAAGACGTTCTTTTCCAACCATAGCGGCAGAATCGTCACTTTCTTTATAGATCAGAGTTATATCCGCCTGCTTTGTCTCATGTAAATCAAAGGCTTCTTGATAGTTCATATTAAAAACGTGGTTACACCCACTTATAATGATGTTTTCCGAGAAGTCTTTTTGCAGATACTCAATATTTAGCTGTAAATCTTTCAGTGCAAATCTTCCACTTTGGCCTGACAACCCTTGAATTGCACCAGGTAAGATAAACAATCCACCAGATTTACGATCTAGAAGCCATTCTTTCCCAGCCCCCAAGTGATCAAGAATCGACCGATAATGGCGAGGGGTAACCAATCCTATCGTCCTGATTCCAGAGTTAACCATGCTTGACAGAGCAAAATCAAGTAATCGGTAGCGTCCGCCAAACGGAACCGCTGCAGTTGATCGTTGGAATGCTAACCCCTGCAAAATATCAGAGCCATTATTTCCAAACAGGATACCAATTACGTTATGCATCTTCTTTCCCCCTTAGTTTATCTTAACAAGCTGAATTTAGATTGCTGCCCGCTTGGATGACAGAGCCTTTTTCTAGCAGATAATGGTCCTCAAGGACTGTAATTCCAGCCTGTTGCGGATTAGAACCTGGTTCCCTTCCGATTGAACAATGACTCATAATCTTCGCACCTTCACCAACAATTGATTTATTAATCCTCGATTGACGATTAACCTTCGCATGGGGTAGTAAGATTGAATCCTCGACAATGGATCCTTCCCCAACATAAGCCCCCGGCGCCAAAATTGAATGACTCACCTGTCCCAGTACCACACAACCATTACTGATCAGGCTATTTTGGATTTTGGCTGTTGGACCAACATATTGGGGGGGTAGGATATCTTCATTGGAAAATACCCTTTGTACAGGATCAAATAAATCTATCGAGTCTTTCCCGCCTAAAGACTCCATGTTGGCATTATAGTAACTTTCTATCGTGCCGACATCTCTCCAGTAACCCTGGAACTTATAAGCATATAACTTCCTTCCTAATTCTATCTGTTTAGGTATAATATTTTTCCCAAAATCATTTTCAGATAGATGATCTTGCGCATCTCTAATCAAAGCCTGTTTAAGGATGGGCCAGTTAAAAATATAAATCCCCATCGAGGCTAAATTACTCTCCGGATAACGGGATTTTTCCGTAAACTTGATTATTCTATTGTCTTCATCAATCGTCACAATCCCGAACCGAGAAACCTCCGCCCAGGGAACATCGATCGTTGATATCGTAATCTCGGATCCTTTCTCTTTGTGAAAGTTTAGCATCGAAAGATAATTCATCTTGTAAATATGGTCCCCTGAGAGGATGAGGACAAACTCCGGATCATAGAAATTAATAAAATCAAGGTTTTGGTAAATTGCGTTGGCGGTTCCTTTATACCAACTCCCCTCATTTTCTCCAACATAAGGTGGGAGAATATGCACACCGCCAAATGGATTATCTAAATTCCAAGCAGAACCCAACCCTATATATGAGTTTAGCAAGAACGGTTTATATTGAGTGAGGACTCCTACCGTGTTAATATTTGAATTCGCACAATTACTTAAACTAAAGTCGATAATTCGATATTTGCCACAAAATGAAACCGCAGGCTTAGCGATATTATGAGTCAGACCTCCTAACCTACTTCCCTGTCCTCCCGCCAAAAGCATTGCAATGCACTCTTGTTTTTGCATACTCTTTCCCCTTTCTCTTTGCGCCTGCAAACTTGAAGAACTCAACTCTCTAAGTCCTTAAAATTTAAGTCGTAATCAGAATGTCCTGAGTATTCATCTTCCAGAGCAGGCTACATATTCTTTGATAGTTTGATCGCTTTTGTATTGATCCAATCGTGAGACTCGATGTTCAACTTTAGTTGAACGAGTACACTACTGTGGTTTAAATATAATGGTTGCTAAGGGAGGGACGTTAATTCTTAAGGAAAAAGCTTGTCCACACCAGGCAAAGTTCTCAGCAACCAGCGGTGAAAGATTAAGCTGATTTGTGCCGCCATAAATTTCCTGGTCAGAATTGAATATTTCCTGATAAATTCCCTTTTGAGGAACCCCAACTCGAAAATTTTCATAACTCCTAGGCTGAAGATTTATTAGTATAATCAGGAAATTATCAGGATCTTTCGCTTTGCGGCAGAAAGCGAGGATACTTTGCTCCTTATTATCTACGTCAAGCCATTCAAACCCTGACCAATCATGGTCGTTTTCCCATAAGGCTTTTTCCCGTTGATAGAGTTTATTAATATTCCTCACATATTCCTGATATTTTTTGTGCATCTCATAGTCCAAAAGGAACCAATCTAGTTCTGCTTCATAACGCCACTCTATGAACTGAGCAAACTCTCCACCCATAAACATCAACTTCTTACCAGGATGCCCCATAAAATATCCCATTAAATTCCTTAAGCCCGCAAATTTTTGCCAATAATCACCAGGCATTTTATCTAACAGCGACTGCTTACCATGGACTGTTTCATCATGAGAAAGTGGCAGTACAAAATTCTCAGAAAAAGCATAGGTCAAAGAGAAGGTCAAAAGATGATGATGGTCTTTCCGCTGAGAAAACTCAAGTTGCATATAGCGTAAAGTGTCATTCATCCAACCCATATTCCATTTATAGTTATAACCAAGTCCATTGAGATAGGTGGGAGAAGAAACGAGTGGCCAATCAGTCGCTTCTTCAGCAATCATGAGCGCTCCTGGATAGGCGCGAAACACAACCTCATTCAGTCTTTGCATAAAGGCCATGGCTTGCAAGTTTTCCCGTCCTCCATAGATATTACGTTCCCACTGCTTCCCTTGCTCATAATCTAGATAGAGCATGCTACTGACCCCATCCACTCGAAGTCCGTCAACATGATAGGTTTCAAACCAGAAAAGTGCATTAGAAATTAGAAAACTCCAAACTTCTGTTCTCGAAAAATCAAAATTATAGGTTCCCCATTGTCCATGTTCGTCCTTTTCGTAGACCGACATTCCATTGAATCGCCCTAAACCATGGGCATCCTTGACAAAATGCCCGGGCACCCAGTCCAAAATCACCCCTATCTCAGCTTGATGACAACGATCTATAAAATACATAAAATCATGTGGATTCCCATATCGGCTTGTACAGGAATAATAACCCGTCACTTGATATCCCCAAGAACCATCGTAGGGGTGCTCCATGATAGGCATGAGCTCGATATGCGTGTAACCCATTTCCAGAACATAAGTTAATAATTCCTCAACAAATTCCCGCCAATTGTAAAAGCCCCCATCCACTTTCCTTCTCCAGGAACCCAAATGGACCTCATAAATTAACATAGGCTTCTCCTGCGGATTACTTGTTCGACTTCGAGAAATCCATTCCTGATCCAGCCAAGCATAACCCTCCAGAGAATAAACCCTAGATGCAGTTAAAGGTCTTAGCTCAGAGTAGAAGGCGAAGGGATCAGATTTTAAGAATATTTCCCCGCCCCTTACCTGGATTTCGTATTTATATAATTGTCCCAGAAGAATCTCCGGCATAAAGAGCGTCCACACACCCGTATTACCGACTTCATTCATCGGATTCTGCTTAGAACACCAGTTATTAAAATCACCCACTACATATACAGCCTCGGCATCCGGAACCCAGACTACAAAGTAGGTTCCGTGTAAATCGCCTTCTTCAACGACATGAGCGCCAAACCTCGTATAACTCTTATACAATTCTCCTCGGTTAAACAAATATATTTCTTCAATACCTATAAACCGCTCATTCTCCATAGTTCCAGCCTCTTTACACTAATTTTCTGCTTCTAAAGGTTGTATTCTAGCTTAAAAGAGTTTCTCCTTCGGGTTTAAAATAATTTTTTTTACACAGTTTACCAAAAAATACAAGAGCAAGTCTTGCCTAACCTGGGCAATACTTGCTCTTGTTATCTAACTAATATTAACAAATATTCACTCAATCTTAAATATCAACGCAATTGATGGAAACTTTAGCTGTAAAAAAGGGATATAGACTTGATGAGAAACACACGGTTTCTCGTTTAGCACCCTGCTCAGCCAAAGCGCGGAGGTGCAGCGTTCGAGACTCCAGACCCTCTATCTACACCAGCACTTTTTCCGACGACATTAACCGTCGTTAGCAGCTGCTTGATTTTATCACTACTACATTCTGGACATTTTTGGTGATCTTTTTGGCTTATGCTACAAAAGACCTCAAATTTGTGACCGCACGCTTGACAAACTAAATCATAACTTGGCATTTTATCTCCCTCCCTAATGACCCATCTTCAGTAGATCATCAGCATAATAATTCAGACCTATCGTTAACAGTTCTTTAATGGGATGACAATCCGGAGCCAGAACTTTTCCCTGTCGATCTTTAGCTACTGCACCACACCCTCCGCCACAAATCAAGCTAATTTCACAGGCCTGACATTCTGGAATCGTCAGCACACTGCGTTCCTGCCACTCTTTCACTTCATCGGCCTTGAGTTCAAACACTGGAAAATACGAACCGAGTTTAAATTCGTTTTGCCCTGTCGTTGCAGTACAACCATAAATATCGCCGTAGAGATCAAAGACCCATTCTGTTTTACAGGCTGGGCAAGTGTCATACGATGGCAAATATAGTTCTCCAGTCTGAACAAGGTGATTGATACCCTTGAATTCAGGCTTATGAAACTTCTTTAACACAGGATGTTTCTCTGCCAACTTGACAAACATGGCCCAGTGTTCAGCGTGTCCCAGTAAATGGGCCGGTGTGGCAGAGCACTCAAACAACTCATAATTACGACCAATTTGGGTTTTGAAACGATTGGTTGGAAGATCCAACCAGCCTCTACGTTCTAAGTCTTCAGCAAGGGTTACCAGCTCTTCAAAATTAGATTTATCCATAACTACCCGTAGATTAATGGGGATGCCGCGCCGAACTGCTTCCGTGACACCGAGCATAATCCTATCATACGTCCCTTGCCCACCTGCAGTATAACGACGTTGGTCATGAACTTCTCGCGGTCCATCTAAGGTAATGTGTATTTCCTTGACCGTAGTCTGTTGAAGAATATCCAAATACGCCAATAAATCGTACCCATTAGTCACTGCCGTGATGGCATATCCAACTTGGGCGGCCTTTTTAACGATATAGTCAATGATTTCCTTCTGACGAGGGGACGCATTTAAGGGTTCTCCGCCAAATAACGTAATAAAAGGTTTTTGATCTGGAAATTGAACCAAGAGATGCTCAAAGAAGGTATCAGCCATTTCTCGTTTCATAAGTTGAGTTTTGTGTTTGATCCCATTTTGATAACAATAGGTGCAGGCTAAATTACAAGCATACGTCGGAACAAGGAGGACTTGCGGAGCCGTCTCCTCCAAAGCCTCTTTAAATTCAGGCCAGCGAGCCGCCAAACGCTTCTTCTCAGCTTGCTCATCAGCATAGAGATACCCTCGCTCGCTTAAATAGTTGAGAAACCCTTCGTCCTCTAAATTGTCCCCTCGCTTTAAACTCTGAAGTTTATCATACTCCTCAGCTTTTACCAGGTCAAACCCACCTGACAACGAATTCATGATAGCATAAGAAAATTCGTGGTTTTCCTTCATCGGTAATATCAAGTTATAACGGCTAAAATACATGTCTCCACTCTTTTCTAATCGTTCATTATTATAAAGAATACTTGGCTGGCGCCTAGCCTCAGCCATTTTCATTCATCAGTGGTACCGTGCGTGGCATGGGAATCTGACTAGTATTATTAAGGCGGCAGATCGCCCTGCCGCCAATTAAAATCAGTCGTGGCAACCCGCGACGATTTGAGATGATTTTGAGCAACATTGAGCTACATTTAATGCTAAGCTCGTGCAGCAGGTCGAAGATATTTTGCTAATTGGACGCAATTGATTTCACCCCCTTTCCATCGAATTAGGCTTTAGAGTTTTCTTCCTTTAAAAGTACGACTGATCATTTTGTATCCATTCTTAACGTAGTGTCGTTCTTTGAGTATCTCGATTTTGTCAAATCCTGCAGATACTAACACCTCTTCATATTCCTTAACCGTGATGGCCCCTCCAAAACATGATGCCACTGCTTCTGGGTCTTGCTTAATCTCGGAAGGTAGAGGAGTCTCCGTCATAATATCCGAAACTACAAAACGTCCACCAGATTTTAGAGTACGATGAATTTCACGGTAAACAGCCACCTTATCCTCGACGTGATTGATAGCACAATTACTGAGAACGGCATCCAGGCTCTCCTCCCCAATCGGAATTTCTTCCATCGAAGATAATATAAAACCCACATTCTTGATCGAGACTTGATCTGCACGATCTTGCGCTCTTTCAATCATTTTCGGGGTAATGTCCAACCCCCAAGCAAATCCGTCCCCGCCAACCAGTGTTGCAGCTTGTAGAGTTTCCTCGCCTCGACCGCATCCGAGATCCAGCACTTTTTCACCCAGTTGCAAATCCAGAAAGGAGATATTTCCTCCACAACTTAAGGTGGAATTTTCGTCCTCTGCTGTATACCTTCTTACGATTTCTAGTACCGTCACCCACCCCTTTTATCAACCTATCTCCGAATGCTAAATCGTTTAGCTTCGTAATTACATAGCCTGAAGCTTATCCTTAACTCCCTGAAGTTTCGTACAATCTGGGCACCCTTTCCCAGTGCCACCCTCTTTGCACGTCTTGAGACAATTTTCAATGGAACTCAAAATGACCTTGATTTCTTCTGGTGTTAAGTTAATACTTCCCATTTAAAACACTCCTTATAGTATAGTTTGACCCCAAAATAGTGTTCCCCAAGACTATCTAAACCATGTTTTAGCTCGACTTTCTGCTCGCAAAGTATCTCTCTGCATTAACGGCGGCAACCGCTCCATCGCCTACGGCCGTGGCTACTTGCCGAACCGTTTTACTCCGAACATCCCCTGCGACAAAAACGCCGCTGAGATTCGTGTGCATTTCATCGTCCGCTTCGACATATCCCCATTGATTGAGCTTGATTTGATCCGCAAAACTCGATGTGCGAGGTTGCATGCCGATATAGACAAAAACGCCGTTGGCACTTACCGTACTCAGAGTATGGGTTTTGATATTTTCGATGACCACTCCGGTCAAATGCTTTTCTCCGACAATAGAGCGTGGTTCAGAATCCCAAATCACACTCAACTTTTGATTAGCTAACGCTTCTTCTTGAGCTGTTTTAGACGCCTGGAAATGATCGAATTGATGAATAATGGTAACGTGTTTTGCAAATTTGGTTAGATACACAGCCTCTTCGACAGCCGAGTTTCCGCCACCCACGACGATCACCTCCTCGGCATCTTGGTACATAGCACCATCGCAGGTAGCACAGTAGTGGATGCCATTCCCGCGAAAATCAGCTTCTCCATCAGCAGGTAAACGTCGGGATTCTGCACCCGTTGCTAAAATAACCACAGGTGCCTCGTATTCAAAGTCTTCCGTTATGATCCTTTTCCTGTCCCCTTTGAGGTCCAGACTCACGACTTCTTGGAGGTCATGAATTTCTGTTCCAAACCCCTTGGCTTGGTCAATCATGTTGTTCATTAATTCTTTGCCACCAAGAACTCCAGGGGTCCCTGGATAATTGGCTATGTGATACGTGGTTGCCGCTTGCCCTCCTGCAAGCCCTGCTTCTACGACGATCACTCTTAATTTTGCTCGAGATGCATAGGTAGCCGATGTTAAACCAGCAGGCCCTCCCCCCAAGATCAAGACATCAGCGCTTACTTTTTCTTTGACAATCTCTTCAGGTGTTATGCCCTGCAAACCCTCTAAAGCAAGGCGCGCTTGGGTTATGGAGATATACCCGCTCAATCGCTGTCCTACTTCTTCTCCGTTGTGGAAAAACAAAACTGTCGGACTTCCTTTGACTCCTAATTTTTCAGCTAAAGGTCGATTTGCTTGACGCAACATTTTTACGAATTTAACATCGGGAAATTTTTCTGCCATTCGCACATAGATCGGTGCTAACTGCGCACAAGGAGGACACTCCTCGGAAAAAAAGTCGAGTGCTATTAACCCCTTAAAGTCTTTTAATTCATCTTCAAACTCTTTTGCTGATAAATGAAGTATGCGTTCACTCATTGACCTCTCTCCTTTATGAAGTGATTAATATCATATCCCGTATACCGTGGGAGGGTATATGTCTTCTATTAATATAATCTCCTCGTTTTCATTTGTCAACCCTTTCACATATTCATCTATAATTCCTCATTACTTATTATTTATCCATTATCAGAACTCCCACTCCCTGTAAGAGAAAAAGAATCTCTACCACTCTGACGTGTTGATTCAAAGTGAAATCACTTCAAGCGAACCTAAGCGTTCGAGCCATAAACCAGTGGAAATTATTTTGCCAATAACGATTTCTTCCTCAATGTGATACCATTCAACCGCTGCTTTACAAAGAAGAAGTTCGACTCCATCCTTTTGAAGCAGTTGCAGAAACTCGAACACCTGCGAATCTTTAGTCGCTAGGCGTACACTATCTCCTAAGAAAAAAATCGTTTTCGGTTTGATTGGTTGTTTGGATAACATTTTGAGAAATCCTCTCATCATTTTGTGTCCAAGTTCCGGATCTCCCTCCCCCATTCGTTCCCCTTTAAGAATAAGCATTTTGTCAGCTAGCGATGCCATAATGCGTCCGTTCCTCCTTAAATAATTTTTTTCTTTTGGGGATAATAAGGGCACTCCAGTTTAATACATTGTTTATTGCGCCAGAAATCTTTACATAGCGGAGTGGTATGAGCCTTTTGGGGGAACATGACCACCTCTTCGCGCTCCAAAATATCGATTGCTGCTAGAAGTGCCGAATAGGTGCTTCGCTTACAACAACGCGGACCTCCGAAAGCTCCCACCCGTTGGAGGACTTCTCCGGTATTTCGGTTGGTTTCACCCCAACCTTCTTTTTTGAGTGAGGTTAAATGTCGTAAGACACTTAGCCCTATACCCGCACCTAATCCGGCCCCGCAGCTACCCCAACTACCGCAGATGCCACCTGGTAATTGACCGGAGCGTATGATAGCATCCTGAATTTGGGCCTTTTCAATGGCTATGCCTAAATTGCGCAGAGTTGCCAGTAGGGTTGCCGGTACTAATTGATGGTGTTCAGGACCGTGCATATGAAAAGCTGGTGTCCCCATAATCTCCCGAGCCAATTCAATCGGATTAGTCTGAGTGGTTTTCTCTAAGATAACTTCAATCATTCGTGAGCCGTCGGCCCGATGGCATTCATTACAAATAAAATGTCCGTCCGGGCAGATGATATTACTGTGCTGATTATTGCCGCAGTAAATACATTTTTGCATATTACCAGTTTCAGCATAGATAAGTTCCTTGCCACAAATCAGACAGCCTTCAGAATGCTTGATCGGTTCCTTTACCGCTGTTGTTTGGATTTTTAACTCTATCAAAAAGTTCACCCTCCTGTTAGATTGGCTCATATACCCCTACCCCGGGTGGGTAGACTCAGTTTATTATATCACTTTTGCACGATAAAGAAACATAACTTTCAGGTGGAGTTCTAAACTCCATCTGAAAGTTATGTTTACCATTCAAACTGTTCTTAATCCCATTTAATATTTACCTACGGCAATTCTTCGCATTCCTAGCTACCGAACCCAACCACCCCTGCACTTCCGTTGTCAGCTGATCTTTATTCAGCTTCCATTGCCAATTCCTTTCGCTATAATAGTTAAAAGAAAACTGGGTGATTCAAACAAGAGCAAGTTTTGCCTCGATCGGGCAATACTTGCTCTTGTTATACTAACTCAACTTTCGCAGCTCCAATCAGTAAGATAAACCCTGATATAGGTGGGTAGAGCCATGATCCATTGTTGGAAATGACTTTGAATTAATTTGGATAGTTTCTTTCCAGCCTTTTCGGAAACATCATTAATAATATCCAATAGCTGTTGAAGCGCAACCGCCCAATCCGGTTCGCTAACCTCATCACACAATAGCGAAAATAGTCCTCCCAGCGTCCGGTCATCGCTGTTTTCTCGATACTGCCAAGCGAGAAGGATATATCGAGCATAAACAATGGTCGTATGGCTAATCAACATGTCATAGGAACGACCTTAAAACTCCTTTTTTGGTAGTTGATTTTTCTGTTCCTTTTGAGCTATCATTTTCAAGTAGAAAGCACCTTTTTTTATTTGGTAGTGGGTTCTGGACAAATTCACTACACCAAATAAGCGAGGTGTTTTCTATTGTCAATGAGCATATTGATGGAGAACTTTCTCCTTTAACACCTAGGCTCTAATTAAACTTTCGCTCTGCGAAAGTTGAGAAGGTAATGTTAAAGTGACATAAATTTGATAAGAAACACACGGTTTCTCGTTTAGCACCCTCCTCAGCCAGTGCGCGGAAGTCCAGCCTTCGAGTCTCCAGGCCCTCTATCCCCAACACTCGTAATTTTGTCACTATTACATTTTGGACATTTTTTGTGATCTTTTTGGCTAATACTACAAAAAACCTCAAATTTGTGTGCGCACTCTTGACAAACTAAAATATATCTTGGCATTTTAATCTCCCTCCCTGATGAGTTATCTTCCGTAGATCATAACCATAATAATTCAGATCTATCTCTAACAATTCTTTAATTGGATGCCGCCACTATTGATCACCTTCTCTTTGACAATGTATTGCTAAAGCTGTGGCTCTGGCCCCATAAGTAGCGCCCGCTGCTTTAACCAAGTCCAGAATCTTAAAGGGTCTCTCTGGGTTGCCAAAAGGAGAGGTAGTTCCTAATCCTTGCCCAGGCGTGGTTCATACCAGCATTGCGGATCCGACGCCATAATGTCTCCGGTAAGACTGTAGGCCATTCGTCTACAGCCCCCACAGACGAATCGCAACTCGCACCTGCCACACTTGCCTTTTAATTTATCCCTGTCTTTCAGTAAATTTACCAGATCCGATTTGCGCCATAGATCACTGAGTTTGTTTTCTCTTAAATTACCTATACACGTTTCGGGAGCAACGATATCCCCGACATATACCTGACCATCAGCACCAATAATATATTGCCAAATACCGGTAACACATCCGGCTGGTGAATCAACAAAGGTCCCAACCCGTTTGGGATCAATGGAAATATTCAAAGCATGTTCATCTTCACTTATTTGATAACGATCCTCAAAAAGCACCCTGCTTGCCCCGTGGATTTTCTTTTGTTCAACTAAGATCCTTTGCCATTCTCTGGTTTGTTCTTTTGATAACATTAAATCCTTTGAGGCCTGCCCTCTTCCTATCGGGAGAAGTTGGACCATTCCCACATCCACACCCAACTCAATGCCTAGCTTTGTGAGTTCTCGAATTTCATCGAAATTCAGTTTAGAAATTGTAGCTATCAGCCATATGCTCGGGAATTCTTCTTCGACACAGTTTTTTAAAGCCTGGATGCATTTTTCAAAAGTCCGTTTTCCACGGTTCCAATCATGACTATCCTTAAGTCCGTCGACACTGATTTTGATCTGAGAAAACCCGACGCTTGCCAACGCCCGCACATAATGCTTATCAGCTAACAACTGACCATTGGTATTTAGTGCTGCCATCATGCCATGACGTTTTACCGCATAATTAGCTATTTCTAATAGATCCATCCTTAAGCTGGGTTCCCCTCCTCCGAACACGATAGCCTGTGTGCCGGCTTCGGCGATGTTATCAATTACTTTAAGGGCTTCACTGGTGGAAAGCTCATCTTCTAATGGGGCATGGGACTCAGCAAAACAGTATTTACATTTCAGATTGCACCCTTCCGTTGTACTAAACCAGCACATCATCGGTTTAGATTCTATAACCATTTTATTGAATTTTTCTCTGGTAATTTCCAAAAACTTCGCTGGGGACAGACCGTTTATCATAACAATACCTCCCTGAAAAATATCTGTTTACCTTGAAAAAACTCGGTTGAAAATGGTTATGTTGGGGCTTCAATTGACTAAAAGCTTCCATGGCGGCAATCGCAGTATTATTTATAGAAGGGAACATTATTGTCCAAAGAACCCGGCTGATGTTTGACAGGTGACACATTTCAAGCCCATACCCTTTAACAGTTTCCAGACATCAAGCATTTGTCCCGGTGATGGCCGTTTAATATCCAGACTCCTAAATTCCGGCCTGTAATCAAGAAGACAAACCTGTACTGAAGAGTCGATTGCTAAAAGGCGGGATGCTATTTCTTTAACTTCCTCTATTGTGATAAGTGAATTATTATACACAATACCAATGCCAATAAAAATCCTGTCCCGGTAGTGCTCCAGCAGATACTCAACACTTCGCCATGTTTGTTGTAATAACCGACGGGTAAGATGTGATGAACTCAAACCTGATATTTTAGCGAAGGTTTCCAATCGTGCTGCTTTAATATCCATCCCGATATCCGTCATCCCGGCGGCAACAAGTTTATCTATATAATCCGGTGTTAACATAGCGGTGCTGGTGTCTATATGAAGGTGTACTTCAGGAGGGCTGAGTTTATGTAAATTTTCAAACAGTTCAATCAACCAACGGTTATTTAAAGTACACTCTCCACCAGATATTGTGATTCGGTCCACATTATAGGACCGCCTTTTGGAATCAAGTATAATGGCCGTTTGCTCCGGCGTCAGTGGAGTACCCCTTGATGCATATGTGTATGGCCAGTTTTGGCATGAAGGGCAACGTAAAATGCAACCCTGGGTAAAGGCAACAACTTCAGTATAGCGAGGTATGGTAGCAAATAACGACTTTTTTCTCAACCAGTGAGGTGTACCTACTCCCCCAACCGTGTGGGGTTCGAATGCCGCAACCATTCGCAGAGGAGGGTGTTCCTCTATAGCCTCAATCCTAGTATCTATTCTCATTCCATCACGTATTGGCGTAATGCACGATGTTTTCAATTCACCATCCACTAATACGGCGCAACTCCAACAACCTCCTGTGCGGCACGGAGCATGGACTTGTCCTTCTCCGTGAAAATGTGAAATGGTATATCCGGCCTTTTCCAGTGCCTTTAGTATTGTAATCTGTTCATTAAATCCGTATTGCTTTTCATCAATAATAATGTCAATTATTTTTTCGCAGTCGTCTACCGATTTCAGATAACGGGCATTGCTGGGGCAGGCTTCAACACATGCACCGCAACCTGTACATTCTTCATGATTGTCAAGGCAACTAAGAAATTCATGGCAAAAACCACAATTTTGGCAGAGTTCTTCTCTTTTTTGGGATATCTTTCTAATTATCACAGGAATACCTCTCAGCTTCCATTCCCATTTGCCACCCTAATTCCAGTGCTTTGATGTTTAGTTCCACCGTGCCTTTAGGAGCCCGTTGCTGAACAGCCTGCAAAACATTCTCCAAAGGGATTTTACGACTTAATGAAGCTACAACGCCCAAAGCCACTACATTAGCGCTTTGTTCGGAACCGAATTGAGTACGAGCAGTATTAGTGATAGCCAACGAATAAAAATTAGTACTACGCGGCTTAACCTCCGTAACTTGGGAATTATCGACAATCAAGATGGCATCTTCATTAAGATTCAAACCGTACTTTTTATAGGCTTCTAGACTGAGAGTTAAAACAAAGTCTGGTTTTTCGACTTTAGGGTAATGAATCGCTTCGTTGCTGATGATGACTTCAGCTCGACTGGCACCTCCCCTAGCCTCAGGACCATAGCTTTGACTCTGAGAGACATTTTGCTCAGCATTAATTCCTGCCTCCGCCAACATTATCGCAGCCAATATCAGGCCTTGTCCGCCTGTTCCGGTTAACAGAAATTCTTGCTTAGCCATCAAGACTGCCCTCCCTTAATTTCCGCTGTAGTTTCTTATATTCTCGCGTAAACTCCGGTGCCTGTGACTTAAAGATCTCGCCGATCTGGAAATCTTCCTCGTGGGCAGCCAGTTGCCCTGCTTTGATGGCGTGCTCCTTTTGCCAGAGCAGCATATCCGCTGGGGTTTTAAATTTGTTTCGACGTCCATAGGAAACAGGACACTGGGAAATGACTTCCACTAGCGAAAAACCCAGATTGCTATACGCATCGATAACTAATTTCGTAAGGAGTTGATTATGGTAAGCCGTGGCTCTA
>Ga0209347_1000892_pt1 | contig 60578 bp, 59 predicted proteins | sample AutmiccommuBRH23_FD_187382 | JGI IMG/M metagenome (GOLD analysis project Ga0209347, IMG submission 187382) | Deep subsurface microbial communities from Mt. Terri, Switzerland - Autotrophic microbial communities BRH/23 (SPAdes) (version 2) | ecosystem: Environmental > Aquatic > Deep subsurface >... | reverse complement strand
TCCTCGGCGAGGCGCTCTCCCAGGCCCAGGCGGTGGCCGTGGAGCGGGACGCGATGTCGGCGCTGCTCGTCGGCGGCGGGGTGGACCTCGGCGAGGTGGGGCGCCCGGTCGACGGCGCGCTGCCAGTCATCGGGCTGGGTGGCGATCTCGCGCTCGAGATGGCTGGCGGACATGGCGACTCCCTCGTGATTATCTTTGCTCGGACAATAGATTAAGTGAGCACAGTTGTGCATGTCTAGCGCAGCGTCTGCGCGATAGGCTCAACCCGTGAGCGCAGACAGTCCCGACCCCGTGCGCAATCGCGCAAGTCGCTGGTCCGCCATGCTCGATCGGCTCGCCACGACGGAGCGACTCGGTGTGGCCGAGGCCGCCGAGCTGCTCGGCGTCAGCGAGGCGACCGTCCGGCGAGACTTCGCCGAGCTTGCCAAGCGCCAGCTCGTCGCGCGGAACCACGGCGGTGTCGTTGCGACCTCGGTCGCCTACGAGCTGCCCTACCGCTATCGCAGCAGCAAGGGCGATGACGGCCGCATCCGGGTGGCAGCCGCCGCGGCGCAGCTCGTCACGGCTGGCCAGGTGATCGGGCTCAACGGCGGCACGACGACTGCCGCGACGTCCCGGGCCATCACCTCCCGTGAGGACCTGGCCCACAGCGGCGGCGTCACCATCGTGACCAACGCCCTGAACATCGCGACCGAGGCGGTCCTGCGGCCGCACGTGCAGTGCGTCTCGCTCGGCGGGGTGGCCCGTCCGGAGTCGTACGAGGTGACCGGGCCCCTCGCCGCCCTCGTCCTCAGCCAGCTCTGGCTCGACGTCGCCATCGTCGGCGTCAACGGCCTGAGCGCGCGGGAGGGGGCCACCTGCCGTCACGAGGACGAGGCGGCGATCATCCGCGCCATGATCGAGCGGTCCCAGACCGTCATCTGCGTGACCACCGGCGAGAAGCTCGGCACGCGGACCTTCGCGTCCATCTGTCCCGCGGACCAGATCCACCACCTCGTCACCACCACCGACGCCGACCCGGCGGAGGTCGAGGCACTCGAGGATCTCGGGGTCCAAGTACACCTCACCTGACCACCAAGATGCTCGATTGTGATCAACTGCAGCCATCCTCAAGCATGATTCATCTTGAAGTCCGACGGAGCGCGCCTTAGGTTGGGCGCTACCAGTGGCCGGCCGTGTTCTGTGCACCCATGCGAGCCGGCACCGAACCAAGGAGTGACATGAGGTCGATGAAGACGTCAGCTGCGATTGCCGGCATGGCGCTGGCCGGGCTCGTCCTCGCCGCCTGCGGCGGGGGGACGGGGGCCGGCAACACCCCGGACAACACGGTGGGGGGTGGCGCCGAGACCAAGACCATCAAGCTCGTCGCCGCGGAGTACTCCAAGGACAACACGAAGGCGTTCTGGGACGCCTTCGCGAAGACCTACAAGGAGAAGACCGGCTACTCGCTCGAGGTCCAGATCATCAGCTGGGACAACCTGGACCAGCAGAGCTCCACGATGATCCAGAACAACCAGGCTCCCGACATCCTCAACCTCAACGCCTACGCGAGCTACGCGAAGGACGGCCTGCTCTACAGCTCCGACGAGGTCCTGCCGGAGAGCGTCAAGAGCGACATCCTCCCGACGTTCGTCAAGTACGGGACGTACCAGGGCAAGTTCTACGGCTTCCCCGACCTCAGCTCCGCCCGGGCCTTCTTCTACAACACCGACCTGTTCACGGAGGCCGGCATCGCGAACCCGCCCAAGACCTGGGCCGAGCTCGAGGATGCCGCGAAGAAGATCACCGGCCTCGGCAGCGGCAACGTCGGCTACGCCCTCCCGCTCGGTCCGGAGGAGTCCCAGGGCGAGTTCTCCATGTGGCTGTTCAACAACGGCGGCACCTGGAAGGACCAGGGCAAGTGGACGATCAACTCTCCCCAGAACGTCGAGACCTTGACCTTCCTCAAGAAGCTCGCTGACCAGAAGCTGACGCAGAACAACCCGGCCCGGACCAACCGCGCCGACGCCTTCGACCTCTTCAAGTCGGGCAAGGCCGGCATGATCATCGGCTTCAGCCCCTTGGCGGCTGCCCTCGACGAGGACGGCAAGGTCAAGTACGCGGTCGCGCCGTTCCCCACCAACGACGGTTCCGAGAGCAAGACCTTCGGTGTCACCGACTACCTGATGGCCTTCAAGAAGCCGGGCAACAGCAACCAGGCAGCGGTCAAGGCCTTCTACGAGCTCTACTACCAGAAGGACCAGATCAACACCTGGATCAAGTCGGAGGGCTTCCTGCCCGTCACCCAGAGCGGCATCGAGGAGTTCCGCTCTGACGAGAAGCTCAAGGTCTACCTCGACACCCTGCCCAACGCGCAGCTCACCCCGACCGACGACCCGACGTGGGACCGCGTCAAGCTCGCCGTCCAGCAGAACCTCGGCCGAGCCATGACCGGTGACCCCAAGGCGGTGCTCGACGAGCTCCAGCAGACCGCCGAGTCGGCGAGCTGAGCGGCCCGCTGTTGGCACGCCAGACCATGCTCCGCGGCGGGCGGGTGGGCTCGGTCCACCCGCTCGTCGCGCTGCTCTGGCTCGCGCCGGCGCTCGCCCTGATCCTCGGGGTCGTGCTCTACCCCGCGATCAAGCTCTTCGGCGCGTCCCGGAGCGAGTACTCCATCACCGGGCTGCGCCGTGGTGACGCCGGGTGGGACAACTACGCCAAGGTGCTCGAGCACCCCTCCCTCGGGACGGTGCTCGCCAACACCGTGACCTGGGTGGTCGCGGTGGTGGCCGTGACGATCCTGCTCGGCCTGGCTCTCGCGCAGTTCCTCGTGAAGCAGTTCCCCGGGCGCCGCTACGTCCGCTGGGCGGTCATCGTCCCTTGGGCGGCAAGCCTCATCATCACCAGCCAGCTGTTCGTCCTGCTCTACGACTACAACTACGGGATCATCAACCACCTGCTCATCAACGTGGGCCTCATCGACACGCCGATCGACTTCCTCGGCGACGACAGCTGGACGATGTTCTCGATGGTCGTCGTCGGCGTCTTCGTCTCCTTGCCGTTCACGATCTTCGTGTTCATCGCCGGCCTCAACGCGATCCCCGATGATGTCCTCGAGGCCGCGACCGTCGACGGAGCCAGCCCGTGGCAGCGCTACCGGAGGATCACCCTGCCGCTGCTGCGCCCAGCCCTGATGATCGCCACGGTGCTCAACGTCATCTACGTGTTCAACAGCTTCCCGATCGTCTACACCCTCAACGACCGGAACCCGGGCTACCTCCACGACACGACCATCACGTTCATGTACAAGCTGGCGTTCAAGAGCCAGGAGAAGGACGTCGGGATGTCTGCCGCGGCCGGGATCTTCAACGTCCTCCTCATCCTCGCGGTCGTCCTCATCTACCTCCGGATCATCAACTGGCGAGAGGAGACGAGTCGATGACGACGGCTCCAGCGCAAGCCAGCCCAGCGGCATACGGCTCATCCCACCGGCGTCGGAAGCGGACCCTCATGGCGGCGGCCGGGGCGCTCGTCGGGTTCGCCTTCCTCGCGCCCTACCTCGTCATGGTCCTCGACTCGCTGCGGACGAGCAGCGACGTCAAGTCCACCCCGCCGTCGATCCTGCCGCGGGTCTGGCAGTGGGACACCTACGCTCAGGTGCTCGGCGACGAGCGGTTCCTCAACTGGCTCAAGACCTCGCTCATCGTCGCGAGCGGTTCGACCGTCATCGTCGTCCTCGTCGCCGTCCCCGCCGCCTTCATGACGGCCCGGCACCGGTTCCCCGGTCGGGCCGCCTTCCTGCTGCTCGTGCTGGTCACCCAGATGTTCGCGCCGACCGCGCTCGTCGTCGGGCTCTACCGGCAGTTCTTCGAGCTCAACATGGTCAACACCTACGGCGCGCTCATCATCACCAACGCGGCCTTCAACCTCGCCTTCGCGATCTGGATCCTGCACGGCTTCTTCGCGTCGATCCCGCTCGAGGTCGAGGAGGCCGCCGCCCTCGACGGTGCCACACGGCTCCAGATCCTGCGTCGGGTGATGCTGCCGCTCACGCTGCCCGGCTTGGTCACGGCGACGATCTTCACGTTCATCGCCGCGTGGAACGAGTACGTCGTCGCGCTCACCCTGATGATCGACGACGACCGCAAGCCGCTCACCGTCGGCATGCGGGCCTACGTGACCGGCTACGAGCAGCACTGGGACCAGCTGTTCGCCGCGTCCGTGATCGCCGTCGTGCCCGTGGTCATCCTCTTCGCGATCATCGAGAAGCACCTGGTGGGCGGGCTCACCGCGGGCAGCCTGAAGTAGCCGGTCAGGCGGCCGCGCGGTGGGGCTCGCGCGGTCGGCTCGCTTCGCCGGCGCCGGTTGCGGACGCTGTCTCGGCCCGGGCCGTTGAGGCTGGGGACGGGGGAGTTGCTGGGCCCGGCGATGCCACCGGCACCGTGGAGGCTGCGACCGCGGACGCCCTGACCGATCCGGCGGTCCCTCGGTCCAGCCGGGCCGTGAGGCGCACGCTCAGGGCCACGGCGGTGGCGAAGGCCACGCCCACCGGCACAATGACCGCGGTCAGTGCGACGACGGTGGCGGCCAGGGTCGCCGTCGCCGCTGCGATCGCGCCGACCCTGAGGAGCACCGCCAGCGCCCGCAGGCTGACGACCGTGCTGAAGACGGCCGCTGCCGAAGCCGCGACCAAGGCCGCGACCGTGAGGACCAGGACGAAGGCGGTGACCGCCACCCAGCTCATCAGCGCCACAGCGATGAGCACCGCGACGAGAGGGGGCGGGGTCGCGAGTGCATCAGCAAAGGGATCCGACCCCAGCCCCGGCATCAGCAGGAGCTGGGTGGGCAGGTCGCTGGCTCCGATTCGAGTCACCACCTCATTGAAACGTGACCGAGCCACGTTTGGGGCATTGGGGTGCTATCACCCGTTTGTCGGCTTTCGGAGCGTGCTGGACCTCGGGCGGAGGGCCAGCGGCTCCGTCAAGTGAGCGCGTCCGGGGAAGCCAGCCCAGCGGCATACGGCTGGGTTCGCTGACGACCGACGGATCGGTGAGCGTGCCCTGGGACGGTCGAAGCCTGCGCCCTTGACAGATGCTTGATACTGCTCAATTGTTGTCACCGGCAATCAGAAATGATCATGCCAGACCCGCCCACTGTCGTGCCCGGTCCTCAAGGAGTTTCGATGCGCCCTGCCCGCTTTCTGGCCTTTTCGGCCGCCCTTCTGCTCGGCCTCACCGCCTGCGGCTCCGGAGGAGGTGGTGACGCAGCCGACGCGGAGAGCGGGCCGGTCACGATCTCGTACGGGATCTGGGACAAGAACCAGGCCCCCGCGATGCAGAAGATCGCGGACGAGTTCCACGCGGCCAACTCCGACATCACCGTCAAGCTTCAGGTCACGCCGTTCAAGCAGTACTGGACGACGCTGCAGACCGCGGCCACGGGCGGTGGCGCGCCGGACGTCTTCTGGATGAACGGTCCGAACATCAAGCTCTACGCCGGCAACGGCCAGCTGCTTCCGCTCGACGGGGCCATCAAGGAGGGCGGACTCGACCTCGGCGACTACCCGAGCGCCCTCGTCGACCTCTACACGTTGGATGGCAAGACGTACGGCATCCCGAAGGACTTCGACACGATCGGCGTCTGGTACAACAAGGCCATCTTCGACGCCGCCAAGGTCGACCACCCCACCGACGACTGGACCTGGGACGACTTCCAGGCCACCGCCCGCAAGCTCACGGACCCGGCGAAGGGCATCTACGGCGCCGCCGCACCCGTCGAGAACCAGGCCGGCTTCTACGACACCATCCACTCCGCCGGGGGCCACATCATCTCCGCGGACGGCACCGCCTCGGGGTACGGCACCCCGGAAGCGTTGCACGGCATCGAGTTCTGGACCTCCCTCGTCAAGGACGGCGCGTCTCCCACCGTCCAGCAGATGACCGACACCTCCCCGTATGACATGTTCAAGGCCGGCAAGGTCGCCATGATCTGGAACGGGTCGTGGGCCGCAGGCGAGTACAACGGCATCGCCGAGCTGAAGAACACCGTGGACGTGGCCCGGATCCCGACCGGCCCCAAGGGGTCGATCTCCGTCATCCACGGCCTCGGCAACGTCATCTTCGCCAAGACCAAGCACCCGGACGCGGCCGAGAAGTTCGTCGCGTTCCTCGGCAGCAAGCGTGCCGCCGAGATCCAGGCCGAGGCCGGTGCGGTCATCCCCGCCTTCAACGGCACCCAGCAGCAGTGGGTCGACTCGATGCCACAGTTCAACGTCAAGGCCTACATCGACGAGGTCGCGGACGCTGCCGCCTACCCGGTCTCCAAGGAGACCAAGACCTGGAACGCACTCGAGACCGAGATCCTCACCAAGGTGTGGACCGGAGAGGTCGCGGCCGCCACCGGCCTGAAGGAACTCGCGACCCAGATGGACGCGGCCCTCGCCAAGGAGCAGTGACCGAGGTGTCGCACGGAATGTCGAGGATGCGCCGCAACGACCTGTTCTGGGCGGGCGTCTTCATCGCGCCCACCTTCCTCGGGCTGCTGCTGTTCTACATGTGGCCGGTCCTGCGGACCTTGTTCATCTCCTTCACGGAGACCGGACCGTTCGGCGGCTCCGAGTGGGTCGGGTTCGACAACTACGCCGCGCTCGCGCAGGACTCAGCCCTCTGGTCGACCCTGTGGAACACGGTGAAGTTCACGCTCGTGGCGCTCCTCGGCATTCCACTCGCCCTCGTCCTCGCGGCGCTGCTCAGCACTCCCGGCCTCCGCGGGGTCAAGGTGTACCGCGTCATCTACTTCCTGCCCGTCGTCACCATGCCGGCGGCCGTGGGGTTGATCTGGCGCACCCTCTACAACGGCGAGGTGGGGGTCATCAACGCGATCCTCGGCACGATCGGCCTGCCGGGCACGAACTGGTTGTCCAACCCGGCGACGGCCCTCTACGCGGTCGCGGTCGTCGGTATCTGGCTCGGCCTCGGCACCCAGATCGTCATCTTCCTCGCGGCCATCCAAGGCGTGCCCAAGGACCTCTACGAAGCGGCGCAGCTGGACGGCGCCGGGCGGGTCCGGCAGTTCTGGTCGGTCACGCTCCCGTCGATCAGCCCGAGCATCTTCTTCATCTCGGTGCTTGCCGTCATCGGTGCGCTGCAGACCTTCGACCTGATCTTCGTGATGACCGGCACGTCGAATCCGGCCTATCCCCAGACGGAGACGATCGTCGCGCAGTTCTACCAACGCGGCTTCGTCGACAACCAGCAGGGGTATGCCGCGGCCATCGCCTTCGTGCTGCTCGTGCTGATCGTCGCCGTGACCGCCGTGCAGTTCCGCCTCCAGAAGAAGTGGGTGCACTATGTCTGACACGCTCGAGCGCACCGCGCCGCGCGTCACCGGGTCCCCTTCCGGCGACCCGGCTGCCCCCGTCCCACCCGAGGCGGGTCGCCGCTGGCGGCCTCAGCACGTGGGGGTCCATGCCGTCCTGCTGCTCGGCTCACTGGCCATGCTGGGGCCGTTCTTCTGGGAACTGTCCACCTCGTTGAAGACCCTCGGCGAGACGCTCGTGCTGCCGCCGACCCTGCTGCCGGCCGAGCCGCAGTGGTCGAACTACAGGGACGTCTTCGACACGCTCCCCTTCGGGCAGATGTTCACCAACAGCGTGCTGCTCACCGCCGGCCGAGTCGTCGGGCAGCTCGTCCTCTGCTCGATGGCCGGATACGCGTTCGCCCGCTTCGAGTTCGCGGGTCGGGGGCTGCTGTTCGGGCTGTTCCTCTCGGTCCTCATGGTGCCCAGCCAGCTCTTCCTGCTGCCGCAGTACGAGATCATCGCGTCGCTGGGCTGGCTCAACACGCTCCAGGCACTCGTCGTGCCAGGCCTCTTCAGCGCCTTCGGCACCTTCCTCATGCGGCAGTTCTTCCTCAGCCTTCCGCGAGAGCTGGAGGAGGCGGCGAAGCTCGACGGCGCCAACCACTGGCAGATCTTCACGCGGATCATGCTGCCGCTGGCGAAGCCCGGCCTCATCGCGCTCACGGTCCTGGACGTGCTCTGGTCGTGGAACGACCTGATGTGGCCGCTCGTGGTCAACAATGACCCGATGGCGATGCCGTTGTCCGTGGGCCTCGCCTCGCTCATCGGGCAGTACCAGGTCAACACGACGACGCTCATGGCCGGCTCGGTCCTCGCGACCCTTCCCGTTCTCGTCATGTTCATCCTGCTTCAACGCCAGTTCATCCAGGGAATCGCCTTCAGCGGCTCCAAGGGCTGAGCACCCACATCACCACCGCGAACCACCTGAAAGGCAACGCTGTTCACATGAGCGACGTCAAGGACCTCCGCATCGGGATCATCGGCTTCGGCCTCCGCGCCAGCCTCGCCCGCTACGCCCACCGACCGGGCGAGGGCTCGCGCGTCGTGCTCGTCGCCGACGTCCAGGAGCGCGGCCGCGCCGACGCCCTGGAGCGGATCCCGGGAGTCGGGGTGGTCCACAGCGCCGACGAGCTCATCGCCCGACAGGACGAGCTCGACGCGGTTCTCGTCCTGTCGCCCGACGACCTGCATGCCGAGCACGCCACCCGGTGCCTCGAGGTCGGGCTGCCCACGTTCGTCGAGAAGCCGGTCGCGACGACGATCGAGGACGCCGACCGGATGCTGGCCGCAGCGGCCCGCACCGGAGCCCGCCTCTACGTCGGCCACAACATGCGCCACATGCCGGTCGTCCAGGCGATGCGGCAGGTCATCGAAGCCGGCACCATCGGGCAGGTCAAGGCCGTGTGGTGCCGGCACTTCGTCTCGGCGGGGGGTGACTTCTACTTCAAGGACTGGCATGCCGACCGGCGCCGGACGACCGGGCTGCTCCTCCAGAAGGGCGCCCACGACATCGACGTCATCCACTGGCTCGCCGGCGGATACACCAAGACGGTCTCCGCTGTCGGCGCGCTGGCCGTCTACGGCGCGATCACCGAGCGACGCGACAACTCCGACCGCCGGATGTGGGACTGGTACTCCACCGACAACTGGCCGCCGACCGAGCAGCGCGACCTGCACCCGGTCGTCGACGTCGAGGACATCTCGCAGGCCAACCTCGTGCTGGACAACGGCGTGCTGGCGTCCTACCAGCAGTGCCACTTCACCCCCGACTACTGGCGCAACTACACCGTCATCGGGACCCGCGGCCGGCTCGAGAACTTCGGGGACGGACCCGGCGCCCGGGTCAAGGTGTGGACGACCCGCACCGACGCCTACACCGAGGACCCGGACGAGGTGATCGAGATCCCGGCCGCCGAGGACGAGGGCCACGGTGGCGCCGACCCGCTGCTGATCGCCGAGTTCGTCCGGTTCGCCCGGGAGGGGGGACCCACGACGACCTCACTCGTCGCAGCTCGCCAGGCGGTTGCCGCTGGCGTCGCCGCCACCGAGTCCCTGCGGCGCGGCGGTGGCGCGGTCCATGTCGCTCCCCTCGCACCACGCGTCGCGGCGTGGTTCGAGCAGGGGGTCAGATCTCCCCGCCCTTGAGGTAGGCAGGTAGGGGAACGAACCCGCTGGCGCACCCTGACTCGTCCAACAACCGGCCCATGAGCTTGACCGTGCGCAGGACGAGTGAGCGGTCGGCGATGTGCACGCCGGGCATCCGCTCCTCGATCGTCGCCTCGAGCCGCTGCACGTCATCGAGCGTCCGGGTCCAGACGTCGACGGCCAAGTCGTACTGGCCGACCATGGCGACCACGGCCCGGGCCTGCTGCAGGGCTGCGATGCGGGAAGCGACGGTGGCCCGCTGGGACGCTGGCGTCTTGAGGAAGTACCAAGTGCAGAGGGGGTAGCCCGAGTGGCGACGGGCCAGCTCGGTGCGGAACCGCAGCCGGCGGGTGCCGATGACCTCGGCGACCAGGTCGCGCGCTCGGCGGGGCCGCAGCTCCAACCGCTCGGCGAGGTCGGTCGCAGAGATCCGTCCGTCTCTGGCCAGCTCACGCGCGACGGCCTCGAGGAGCGGCGAGATGCGGGCGCGGTTGGCCGGTGCGAGGTGTGGAGCGAGGCGGGTCCGTTCGCCTTCGCCCAGCCCCGGGAGACGCCAGTTGCTGCCGTCGACATAGGTCCGGGTCACCGGGTGCGAGTGGACCGACAGCACGACGCCCAACGGGTGCAGCCGCTCGAGGAGCAGCCGGGCGAGCGAGTCCTCGTCGCCGGCGATGACCGTCAGGACGAGCTCACGGCCCCCTGAGGTGAGGTCGATCGTCGCCACCTCCGGCACCGCGGACAGCTCGCCGGCGATGGCGAGGACCTGGCCCGGCGGGACCCGCAGCTCGACCAGTGCGACACCGAGCCCCAACGCACCCGTGCCGGGCTGGAGGTTCGGAGCGACGGTGATCCAGGCCGCTCCGGCCTCCGACAGCCGCGCCCATCGCCGGGCGAGGGTCACCGCGCTCGGACCCAGCACGGAGGCCAGCTCGGTCCAGGACGCACGCGGCCGCACCTGAAGAGCGGCGATCAGGCGCCGATCCTCCGTGTCGAGATCCATATCTGTCATCCAGCGCCAGACTTTTGACTCTTTTCATCATCGGTCGTTGCGATCGTAGCGCTCTTCCTAGCCTTTGGCCGCCGGGTTCATCCCAATCCATCGCAGCCCGGGTCGTTGCGTCGCCACACCGAAAGGAACGCTCATGTCCGTGGTCGAACAGGTGCTCGGTCACCTCGATGCCACCCGAGCCTGGCAGGAGGACCTCTATCGAGACCTCCATGCCCACCCAGAGCTGAGTCTGCACGAGACGCGGACCCGCGCGATCATCGCCGAGCGTCTCTGTGCCGTCGGCTGCGAGGTCGTCGAGGTTGGGGGCGGTGTCGTCGGCATCCTGACCAACGGCACCGGCCCGGTCGTCCTCCATCGGGCCGACATGGACGGGCTGCCCGTGACCGAGGAGACCGGACTGCCCTACGCATCGACCGACACGACGGTCGACGACTCCGGCGCGACGGTCGGCCTCATGCACGCGTGCGGTCACGACGCGCACGTCACCTGCCTCCTCGGGGCCGTCGAGCTGCTCGCCACGGAGCCCGGGCCCTGGTCGGGCACCTTCGTCGCCGTCTTCCAACCCGCCGAGGAGAACGCCGAGGGCGCTCGCGCGATGATCGAGGCGGGGCTGACCTCGCTCGTTCCCCGTCCGGACGTCGCGTTCGGGCAGCACGTCCTCAGCCACGAGGCGGGCGTCGTCGCCACCCAGTCCGGTCCGGTGCTGTCCGCCGGCGACAGCGTCCGGATCACCGTCTTCGGCCAGGGCTCACACGGGTCGATGCCCCATCTCGGAGTCGACCCCGTCGTCCTCGCTGCCTCCATCGTCCTGCGCCTGCAGACCATCGTGGCCCGGGAGGTGGCGCCGACCGACTTCGCCGTCGTCACCGTCGGGTCGAGCACGGCAGGCACGAAGAGCAACGTCATCCCCGACCGGGCCACCCTGCTCGTCAACCTCCGCGCCTACGACCTCGACGTCCGGGCGCAGGTCATCGCGGCGGTCGAGCGCATCGTGCGGGGCGAGTGCGACGCCGCCGGTTCGCCGCAGCCACCGACGTTCGAGTACTACGACCAGTTCCCGCTGACCGACAACCATGCAGACGTCACTGCGAAGGTCACTGAGGCCTTCCGCGAGCACTTCGGGTCGGAGCGGGTCGTCGCGCTCGGCCGGATCCCTGCCAGCGAGGACTTCAGCAGGCTTCCCGATGCTTTCGGCACTCCGTACACGTACTGGGGCGTCGGCGGCTTCCCCGCCGGTCGAGGCGTACCGAACCACTCACCCTTCTTCGCCCCCCTCATCCAACCCACGCTCGACACGGGCACCCAGGCGATCGTCGTCGCGGCGCTCGCCTACCTCGGAAAGGACAACCAGTGAGCACCACCCAGGCTGTGGCCGCCCCCGCAGCGAAACGCGCGTTCCAGGGCAACGACAAGCTCCTCACCGGCATCGTCATGGGAGTGCTGACCTTCTGGCTGTTCGCCGGGACGGTTGGCACCATTGCGCGGGCCATCCTCACCGACATCAACGGTGGACCGATCGACGACATCGCCCAGCCGCTCGTCGACCTCAACCAGATGAACCTCGCAGTGTCGGTCACGGCCCTCTTCTCCGGCCTGTTCATCGTCGTCTTCGGCGGTCTCGCGGACCGCATCGGCCGGGTCAAGGTCGCGCTCGCCGGGAACGTCCTCAACATCGCCGGCTCGCTCCTGCTCACCCTCGCCAGCGGGTCGGTCGCGCTGCCGATGCTCCTCACCGGACGCGCGCTCCAGGGTCTCTCCGCCGCGTGCATCATGCCCGCGACCATGGCGTTGGTGAAGGCGTACTGGGACGGGCCCCAGCGCCAGCGGGCGGTGTCGATGTGGTCGATCGGCTCGTGGGGCGGATCAGGGATCGCGGCCCTCTTCGGCGGGTTCATCGCCTCGGCCTACGACTGGCGAGTGATCTTCTACGTCTCCATCGCGGTCTCGATCCTGGCGATCCTCCTCCTGCGCGGGACCCCGGAGAGCAAGGCCGAGGCCGGGACCAACCGACGCCTCGACGTGCCCGGTCTCGCCATCTTCATGGTCACCGTCCTCGCCCTGATGATCGTCCTCATCTTCGGCCGCCAGATCGGCTGGGCCAGTCCGATGACGCTCGGGCTCGGCATCGTCGCGCTCGTCGGCGCCGGGGCGTTCGTCCGGGTCGAGCGATCCCGCGACCTCCCCTTCATCGACTTCGCCCTGTTCAAGAACACGACCTTCACCGGCGCCACGCTCTCGAACTTCCTGCTCAACGGCACGATCGGCCTGCTCATCGTGAGCCAGCAGATGCTGCAGATCGCCCGGCCCGAGATGTTCGACCCATGGCGCGCCGGACTCCTCACGATCGGCTATGCCGTCGCCATCATCGGCTTCATCCGGGTCGGTGAGAAGCTGCTGCGCCGGTTCGGTCCGCGCAAGCCGATGCTCTGGGGCGCGGGCATCGTCGGCCTCGCCTGCCTCGCGCTGATCCCGACGAACGTCCTCGTCGGCCAGTACCAGGTGCTCGCGATCGTCGCCTACACGCTCTTCGGCGTCGGCCTGGCCTTCTACGCCACTCCGTCGACGGACGCGGCCCTGTCCAACCTCCCGCCGGCGCAGGCGGGCGCGGGAGCCGGCATCTACAAGATGGCCTCGTCGCTCGGTGGTGCGATCGGTGCCGCGATCTCCCTGACGATCTTCTCCTCGTTCCTCGGCCCCGGCGTCTCCTTCGTCGGAGACGTTCTCGTCACGCAGGGGATCCACTCGAACGAGGCCGTGCGCCAAGCCGGTGCGGTCACCTTCATCTTCAACCTGGTGATCGTCCTCGTGTCGATCGTGTCGATCGTGGTGACCGTCCCCAAGGGCCGGAAGTACAACGACGACTGACACGGTGAGGGGGTCAGGGCATGATCGGCCCATGACCCCCTCCCGGACCGACCCGGCGATTCACCGGGAGCCCTTCGTCCACCTCGTCGACGTCGCCCACGACCGCGCCCTCGTCGCCTGGGGCGCCTTCTTCTTCGAGCGGGCGCCCAACGGTCGATGGGACATCGTCGACGACGAGTCCCTGCCTGCCAAGGTGGGTCGGCGGACCTGCATCGGAGCCAGCGCGGAGACGTTCGGTCCGACGACGGTGCAGGTTCTGGCGGAGGGTGGCGAGGTCGTCGCCGAGGCCTCGACGGACGAACGAGCCTGGGTCTGGGTGGAGGGCCTGGAACCGGACACCGACTACCACTACCGGGTCATCGTCGACGGGCGCGACTGGGCCGCCGAGGAGCTGTGGGACTGGGTGCCGGTCGCTCGGGGCGGCTACGACCTCGAGCCGGCCGGGCGCCGCTACGACCTGAGGTTCCGGACCTGGCCGCACCCGGATGCCCCCACGCCGCCGCTCCGGTTCGTCGCGATGGGGGACTACGGGGTCGGCATGCGGTCGGACGCCGAGTCGAGCCGACGGCAGCAGCGCATCGCGGGCGTCCTCGAGCGGTTGGTCAGCCAGCACGACGTCCGGTTCGCCCTGTCCCTCGGCGACAACGTCTACCAGGGCGAACAGGGCCGCGTGGACCAGGAGGGCGGTGGCGAGGACGACGACTGGTACTCCAGCTTCTTCCAGCCGTACCGGCTCCCCATCGCCCGGGTGCCCGTCTTCCCGGCCATCGGCAACCACGACAGCGCCGACTCCGAGGGCAGCGACGACCGCGCCCAGATGGAGGACAACTTCCACATCGAGGAACGGTTCCACCGCGGCCTCGAGACCGCCTCCGTCCTGCCCGGCCTCTTCTACCGGCTGCCCTACGGCGCCGACCTCGAGCTGGTCTGCCTGGACACCTCGCTGGACAGTGAGGATCAAGAGATCCACCGGTACTTCCAGGCCCCCAAGCACCGGGACTGGCTACGGCAGACGTTCGGCGGGCGCCCACGACGGTGGCTCATCCCCTTCTCGCACCACCCGGTCTACACGGCGGGCCCGGACCACCAGAACGACGAGGAGATGCGCGAGTCCTTCGAGCCGCTCTTCGACGCGGCCGGCGTACGTCTCGTCCTTGCCGGCCACGAGCACAACTTCCAGGTCAGCGACGTCGGGGGCCGGACCTACGTGGTGTCGGGGGCGTCGGGCCAGCTCGACGAGCGCGTTCCGGAGGGTTTCGAGGAGGCGCACACGACGGCGTGGTCCGGGCAGGCGCATCTACTCCTGGTCGACGTCGAGGAGTTTGAGGTCCGCCTCACCCCGGTGGCCGGGCTGCTCGACGACGGCCAGCCGCATCCCATGACCGCCTTGTCGCCGACGAACGACCTCGTCGAGCCACCGATCATCGTCCGGAACGATCAGGGGCCCTAAGTGACTTCGAGAAAGTTCTGGATTCAACGGAAATTCGTGTCATGATGAGCGCCACTGCTCGTCAAAAGAGTAGTGGCCGTCTCCTCGGAGACGGTTGCCAGGGCGTCGGGGCGCATTCGTGGAGGGGTGCGCGCCGAGGCCCGACCCGGTGGACGCGGGGTGACCTGCACCACTCGGGCGGCTCGAGGCTTGACCTCGGAGCCAATGGTGCCGCCCCGTCGGCCAGGCGTTCCCCCCTGTCGCCGGCTGACGGGGCGGCCCTTTGCTCTCAGGCACCGGCCGCTCAGCGGAGGACCTGCCACGCTGGGGGACTTATCCCGGATGCGGTCGTCGTGTCGAGACGCTCCGGTTTGCCCACGACGGTGCATGCCGAGCCGTCGAGCGGGCACCGCACCAGCCCCTCCTCGAGGTCGGCGTTCTGCGCGACGACCGTGAGGGCCCGGTCGCGATCGTCGACGGCGCTCCCGGTCAGCATCAGCCCCGTCCGGTTGGCGTCGACGTGAAGGACGCGGGCCCCGTCGCTGGACCGCATCACCCACAGGTCATAGGGGGACCCGCCGTCGATCCCCAGGCCGCCGACGAGGAGCTCACCCGAGGGCGAGAAGGCGGTCGGGTAGAAGTCCCCGCAGGCGGTCCACCGGACGGCGAGGTCCGCCCGGGCATCGAGCAGCCGGAAGCACGTCCCGGAGCCGGCACCGGGTGCAGGCAGGAAGACGACCAGCCCTGACCCGGCGTGGGCCGGGCCGAACCGGCCGTCGAACGGTTCGAGGGCCTCGGTCCGAAGGTTCCACGTGTAGCCCTGTTGCCGCTCGCTGCGGATGTCGTTGACGTAGACGACGTCGCCGATGATGCCGACCGCGAGGAGCCCCGGGCGGGGGGCGGTGGCGACGACGGTGCCGTCGGAGCGGATGACGTGCAGGCGTTCGGCAGCGTCGGAGTAGGCCGCGAGGGTCCGCTCCGAGTCGAGCGCCAGGATGGTCCCACCCGGAAGTCGGGTTTGCAGCGCACCGGTCTCACCGTCCCAGATGACGACGTCCCACTCACCGCCGGACAGCACCGTCCCGAGCGGCGAACCGTCCGCGAACAGTCCGTCGACTCCTCCGAGCTGCGAGCCGCGGGTCACCTGCAGGCTCACCTCCCGGTCGCGGACCAGGTCGTGGACGGTGGTCCCGCGCACGTAGGACACGTCGGGCGCGCCGGTACCGGCCGTGAAGCTCGGCCGCGAGGTGACCGAGGGCGGGGCGTCGGCATCGAGTGTCGGTGCGGCGGTCACCGGGGGCCGCGGTGTCGTGGAGGGGGCCGTGCTCGGTCGCGTGGTCGTGCTCGGTCGGGGCGACGAGGCCTCGCCGGTGACCATCGGGCGGGCGGGACCGGGGTCGATGAGGCGGCCGTCCTCACGCAGGCTGCTGAGCGCGAACGGGGCGGCGATGACCAGTGCCGCCAGGACGGTCGGCGTGCCGACGAGGACAGCCCGGTTGCGGCGGAGTCGGCGGGAGCGCGCGATGGCCGGCGCGGTCAGGTCCGAGCCCGCCGTGAGGGGGTCGAGGCTGCGGTGGAGCGAGTCGGCCAGGCGTCGCTCGAGGTCGTCGACGGGACCGCGCGGTCCCGACTCCGTTCCGCTCATGCCGGCACCTCCGCGAGCCTGGTGCGCAGGGTCGCCAGCGCACGGTGGGTCTGGGACTTGACGGTGCCGATGGAGCAGCCGAGGATCTCGGCGGTCTGGGCCTCGGTGAGGTCCTCGTAGTAGCGCAGGGCCACGGCCGCTCGCTGGCGCGGCGGGAGGGTGAGGACGTGCTGCCAGAGCCCGTCGTCGTCGGTCGGTGGGTCCGGCTTCGCCGCGCGGTCGGCGAAGTGCGCCGCGTCGAAGTCGACGGTCTCGCGGCGCCGCCACGCCCGTCGCCACCACGACGTGTGCTCGTTGACCATGACCTTGCGCACCCATGCCTCCATCGCTCCGGCCTGCCGGATCGAGTCCCACTTGAGGTACAGCCGGGCGAGCGCCGTCTGGGTGAGGTCCTCGGCCGCCATTCGGTCGCCCGTGAGCAGGTAGCCGAAGCGGACGAGGGCGTGCTGTCGGGCGCGGACGAAGTCCGCGAACTCCTCCTCGACGTCACTCCTCATCACACCCCCTGCGCCACCCGGTCGTCAGGAAGACGCGAGTCGCCACCTCAATGGTTGCAGGTGGGTGCAAGGCAAGAGGACAGCCGTATGCCGCTGGGCTCGGTGGGGAGCCCAGCGGCACGACGTGGGGGTCAGGTCAGTTGACGGAGAGCGTGATGGGGAAGCGCATCAGGTCCGCGTCCTCGCGGCTGACCGTGACCGGGGCGAGGTCGGTCGTGCACGCACCCGTCGACACGACACACGAGGCGATCGTCTGCCGCGTGTCACGGTCGCTGAGCGGTGTGACGACGATGGCGTCGGCTGACCCGGCGCCTCGCCAGGCCGGTGACCACTGGCCGTCCGGTGCGGCAACGGTCATCAGGATGCTGCCGTCGTCCGCGCTCGCGACCTTCCAGTTGCTCGACCCGGGTCCGTCGGCGACGTTTGGTCCGACGACCATCGCACCGTCGCCGGTGAAGTGGGTCGGCGCGAACTCGCCGCACGACCAGTGGTTCACGGCGCCGGCCTTGAGGTCGAAGATGCCGTAGCAGGTGTTGCCCGGGTCGTACTCCTGGTTGGGCCAGAGGATCGCGAGTGATCGACCCTCGTGGACGTCCGCGAAGCTGCCGTCGACGACCTTGTCGGTGGACGTGCCGGTCGTGTCCCACGCCAGCGTGGCGCTCTTGCCCTTGGCGTCGATGGTTGCGATGTAGACCGTCGTGCCCCAGATCCCGGTGGCCCGAGCCTCGGCGTCTCCCGTGGTCAGGCTGGCGAGCACATCGCCCCGCGCGTCGACCAGGCGAACGGCGCCCTTGGCGTCGGTGATGGCCACCCGCGAACCGTCGGTGTTGACCGTGAAGCTCTGGCTGCCGACCCTGGCGACCTCGCTGCCGGTCGCGTCGAGGAAGCGGGCCGTCGACACGCCCTCGTCGGTCGTGCTCACCATGATCACTCCGCCGCCGGCGAGACGTGCCACCGTGCGCAGTCCGGTGGTGGCCGGGAGGGTGATCCGTCGATCGCCGTCGTGGAAGATGCCGCCGAGCACGTAGGCGATGGGCGGCGTGCCGCTCGCGCTCCCGGCGCCGAGCGTGGCGGCCACCTTCGGTTTGGCGTCGGAGTCGGCGGTCGGTGCCGGGCCCGGCCGGGTGGTCTCAGCCGGCGTGGGCTCCTCCGACGTCGGGCTGCCGGTGGCGGTCGCCGAGGGGGACGGTGACGGGGAGGGTGAGACCGGGGCGGTGGACGAGGTCGCCGGGGCCGGTGTGGTCCCGGTCCGGAGGTTCGACCAGATCATCGGGGTCGCGACGGCCAGGGCGGTGACCGCTGCGGCTGCGGTGATCGTCGTCCGTCGGCGCGCCCGCCGCCGCTCGAGGACGATCGCTGCGCGGGCGAAGTCCCCGGTCGCGTCGATGCGCTCCGCATCGTGGTGCAGGGTCTGGCGCAGATCCAGCTCGCTGGGGCTCATGCCGTGACCTCCTTCATGGAGACGCGCAGGGCGGTGAGCGCCCGGCTCGTGTGGCTCTTGACGGTGCCGACGGAGATCCCGAGGACCTCGGCGGTCTGGGCCTCGGTGAGGTCCTCGTAGTAGCGCAGGATGATCGCGGCGCGCTGTTGGGTCGGCAGGTTGCGGATGTGGTCGTGCAGGTCACCGTCCGCGTAGCGGTCGGCGGGCGCCGGCGGGTCGGCGTAGGTGATGAGGTCGCTGCCCGTGACCTCCCGGTGGCGCCAGGTGCGGCGCCACCAGCTGTGGTGCTCGTTGATGATCGTCTGGCGCACGTAGGCGTCGGGCGAGCCGTGGATGTTCCCCCACTTGCGGTAGACCTTGGCAAAGGCACTCTGGACGAGGTCCTCGGCGCTGTGCGGATCCCCGGTCAGCAGGTAGGCGAAGCGAACGAAGTGACGTTGCCTCGCCCGGACGTAGGCCGTGAAGTCGGCCTCACGATCGGCGGTTTCCATGTGGTTCCCCTGTCGAAGGAGCGGACCTGATCCATACGCTCCCACCGCCGCGAACGGTTGTCCTCGCTTGGAGCCTTTCGGATGACCGGTCAGCTGGTGCCGCTGGGCTGTTGCCGGCCCCAGTTGTCCGGCAGGGCCAGCAACCCACGCCCCGGCGCCTCGAGCCGGTCCGAGAGGACCTGGCACGCGCCGGTCGCGATGGCGCAGGAGGACGTCACCGTCTGCCCGTCCTCCGCTGCGAGGACCACGAGCAGGGCGGTGCCGTCCGGGCTCGGCGCCGGGAGCTCCTCGGTGAAGCGGTCTTGAGTCGCACCGTCGGTCCGGATCTCGAGCAGCGGAGCGCCGTCGTCGGTGCGCGCCACCCACACACCGGGCCGGCCCCAGTACAGGCCGTACATCCAGTCGCCGTCGGGGAAGAAGCCGATCGGGCGTGTGTCGTCGCACCAGGTCCGTAGCGGCTCGCCGGTGAGGTAGTTGTCCAGGTATTTGCAGCTGACCCCGCCTGCTGCCGGCTTGACGCTGCCCTGCACGAGCAGGGCCCGCTCATCGTGCAGCGTCAGCGGCGCCTCCCCAGCGTCGGCCCGGCCCCGTGTGACGGCGAGGTAAGCGGAGCGTCCCGTGGCGAGACTGCCGACCCGGGTCGTGGGGTCCTCATGGCCGGCGAGGTTGGCGACGAGGTCGGGGCCGAGCTCGGCCGCCCTCGATGTTGACTGGGAGGCGCCCATCGACTCCAGTCGTCCAACGACCTTCCCGCCGCCGTCGAACACGACGAGCTCCCCCGAATCCGCGATCGCCGTGACCCGGTCCCCGGGGCCGACCACGTCGGTCTGCGCCACGCCGGACTGTTGCGTGACAACCTGTCCGGCCCGGTCGAGGAACGTCAGGGGACCGGCGTCAAGGCTCGGTAGTGCAGGGTCCGGCCCCGCAACCCGGTAGACCACGCCGCCGTTGCTCAGCGTCCCGAAGAGCAGCAGCCGGTCGTCTTGCCCGGTGGAGATGCGGACCGTCCTGCCGCTGAGGTGCAGGACCCCGGCCTGGATGTAGGGGAGCGGCATCGGCCCCGCAGGGGCGCCGACGCGCACTGTTGCGGTCTTCAGCGGCGGCGCCGGCAGCGCCACCCGCGAGGTGCTCTCGGACGTGGGGGTGGCCGGAGTTCCACGGTTCGGGCCGAAATCGCGCATCGCCAGACCAAAGGAGATGGCGACCGCCAGCGCGGCCGTGGCTGCCGCAGTGACGGCCCGGCGCGTCCTCACGCGCCGGGCGCCGGCGATGGCGGTGTCGGCGAAGTCGCCGTGGACGTGCACGCGCCCGGCCCGCTCATGGAGCAGGAGCTTGACCTCGTTCGGCATCATTGGGGAGCCTCCGGGACAGTGGCACGAAGTCGCGCCATGGCACGGCTCGTGTGGGTCTTCACCGAGCCGATCGAGCAGCCGAGGTAGTCCGCCGTCTGGGCCTCGGACAGGTCTTCGTAGTAGCGCAGCACCACTGCGGCCCGCTGCATCGGCGACAGCCTGACGATGTGGGCCCAGAGCTCAGAGTCGTGCTCCGCGGCCATGACGGAGGTGTCGTTCGACAGCTCGACGAGCGGGGTGCTCGTCACCTCACGGCGACGCCATGCCGGTCGCCACGAGGAGATGTGCTCGTTGACGATGATCCTGCGGACGTAGGCGTCCGGCGCGTCGAGCGTGGATACGCGGTCCCAGTGGAGGTACGCCTTCGTCAGGGCAATCTGGACCAGGTCCTTGGCCGTTTCGAGATCGGCCGAGACGAGATAGGCGAACCGCGCCAGCGACTCCTGCCTCGCCCGCACGTACGCGGTGAAGTCAGTGTCCCGCGCGACCTCGCTCGGGCCCCTCATTCTCCCCATTGTCGACCTCCCGGCCGCCTGACTGCCCCACTTTGAGAACGCGACTGGGTCCTCGCGAGGTTGACAGCGGCCGTATGCCGCTGGGCTCGGTTCCCGCCGCAGGTCCAGTGAGTGCGGGGTCGAGCCACAGCGGCAAACGGCCTGTCTGCCCTGTCATGCCCGGACGGGGACGGTCCTCAGGCGGGCATCCCCGCGGCGTGCCTCCGGTGCTGGACGCTGAGGATCAGACCGGCGACGGCGATGAGGGCGACAGCGAGCGCGAGGGCGGGCTGCCACGCCATGCCGAAGACCTCGAAGCTGGCTCCGGATGGGGGCGGTGGCGCCGGAGCGGAGCCGGAGCCCTCCCCGAGACCCGGGTCGACGACGGCCAGTGCCCTGGTGGCGCCGAGGACGATGAAGGCGGTGATCGCGGCAACCGTTGTGGCGACGCGCGCGCCGAAGTGCTTGGACATGAGTCCTCCCTGTGCTGATCCCCCTTGGGTGAGAGGCGAATTGCCACTCAGCCCTAGAAACGCACGGGGAGGTCCTTCAGGTTGACAGGTGCTTCGTCTGGGCGGAAGGCAGGGTGTCAGCGTGGCGGCATCCGCAGCGCGCCATCGAGGCGGATGACCTCGCCGTTGAGCATCGGGTTGTCGACGATGTAGCGCACCAGGCTGGCGTACTCGGCGGGCTGGCCGAGCCGCGAGGGGTGCGGCACCTGCTGCTCGAGGACGTGGCGCGTCTCCTCGGGGAGGCCGGCGAGCATCGGCGTCTCGAACGTGCCCGGCGCGATCGTCATGACGCGAATCGCCCTGTCCGCCAAGTCCCTCGCGGCAGACAGTGTCAGTCCCACGATGCCGCCCTTGCTCGCGGCGTAGGCGGCCTGCCCGACCTGGCCATCGAACGCGGCGATGCTCGCGGTGTTGACGATGACGCCGCGGTCGCCGTCCAGGGGCTCGTTGTCGAGCATCGCAGCGGCCGCGAGGCGCAGGACGTTGAACGAGCCGACGAGGTTGATGTCGACGACGGTCCGGAAGGTGTCGAGCGCCAAGGGCCCCTTGCGGCCGATGACCCGCCCCGGCGTGGCGACGCCCGCGCAGCTCACGGCCACCCGCAGCTCGCCCAGCTCCGTCGCACGGTCGATCGCGGTCTGCACCTGAGCCTCGTCGCGGACATCCGCAGCGACGAAGGCAGCGTGGTCGGCGCCGAGCTCCTCGACGAGCGCGGGGCCGGCCGAGCCCTCGAGGTCGAGGATGACGACCTTGGCCCCGTCGGCGACGAACCGGCGGGCCGTGGCACCCCCGAGGCCGGAGCCTCCGCCCGTGATGACGGCGACCGACGACGAGTTCAGCTGCATGGCATGCCTTTCCGGGGTTCGGGGTGGCTCAGCCGGCGAGGACGTGCCGGGAGATGACGAGCCGCTGGATCTGGTTGGTGCCCTCGAAGATCTGGGTCACCTTCGCCTCGCGCAGGTATCGCTCGAGGGGGAAGTCCTCGGTGTAGCCGGCACCGCCGAGCACCTGGACGGCGTCGGTCGTGACCTTCATGGCGGCGTCCGTGGCGACGAGCTTGGCGACGGCCGCCTCCTTGCTGAAGGGCCGACCGGCGTCCTTGAGCCGGGCCGCATGGAGGTAGGTGGCCCGGGCTGACGTGACGGCGGCCTCCATGTCGGCGAGGAGGAAGGCGAGGCCCTGGTTGCTCGCGATGGGCCGGCCGAACTGGTGTCGCTCGTTGGCGTAGGTCGCGGCCTGGTCCAGGGCGGCCTGCGCGAGACCGGTCGCCCCGGCAGCGATCCCGAGGCGGCCGGAGTCGAGGGCGGACAGCGCCATCATCATGCCCTGCCCCTCCTCGCCGATCCGGCGGGCACCGTCCACGACGACGCCGTCGAACATCACCTGGGCGACCGGGTCGCCGTGCAGGCCCATCTTCCGCTCCGGAGCGGCGAAGGCAAGACCAGCCGCGTCCGCGGGGACGACGAAGGTCGACAGGCCTTTGCTGCCCGTGTCGGCCGTCCGGGCGAACGTCGTGTAGTAGTCGGCGTGGCCGGCGTGGGAGATCCAGGCCTTGGTGCCCTTGAGCGAGTAGGACCCGTCGCCGGTCGGGGTCGCGCGGGTCGTCATCGACGCGATGTCGGAGCCGGCCAGCGGCTCGGAGAGGCAGTAGGCGCCGAGCTGCTCGCCCGAGAGCATGCCCGGGAGAAGGGCCGCCTTCTGGGCGTCGGTGCCGAAGGTCGCGACCGGGTAGGCGGTGAGGCTGTGGACGCTGACCCCCACCGCGACGCTCATCCAGGCCGAGGCGATCTCCTCGACGACCTGGAGGTAGACCTCGTACGGCTGGCCGCCCCCGCCGAACTCCTCCGGGTAGGGCAGCGAGAGGAGGCCCGCGGCACCGAGGGTGCGGAAGGTCGCCTCGGGGAAGAGGTGCTTGCGCTCCGACTCGTCGACCTTCGGTGCGAGCTCCTTGTGGCAGATCTCCCGGGTGAGCTCGATGAGGTCGGCGGCTTCGTCGGTGGGCATCAGCCTCGTCGCTGGCATGGTCCAGATACTAGGACGTCAAAGTAATGCCGCCAAAACGTGGGCGGCACGTACTGCGCACTCGACGTGCTGGGAGCTCCTCTTGGTCGAGTGTGCAAAACGGGCCGCCTCTCACCGCGGGTAGGTGCGCACCTCGGTCGCCTTGACCGCAGCCCACACCTGTTGCCCGACCCGCAGCCCGAGCGCGCTGATCGACTCCATCGTCACCTCGGCCGTGAGGTCGATCGGCCCGGTGAGCCCGACCCGGGCGGTCTGGCCGTGCAGGGTGACATCGCTGATCCGCAGCGCCCACGTGTTGCGCGGCGAGCCCTCCGGTTCGCGACGGTGCAGCGAGACCGCACTGGGGGAGAAGGCCACCCACACCGGGCCCTCCGTGGGGTCGGTCGTCACGAGGACCGAACCGGAGTCGGTCCGGGCGTGGCCCTGCGAGTCACCCGTCGCCGCGTAGAGGTTGAGGCCGACCACGGTGGCGACGTAGGGGCTGCGGGGTTGGCGGAGGACCTCGCCGGGGGTGCCGGCCTGGGTCACCCGGCCGTTCTCGATGAAGACGAGGCGGTCGGCGAGGGTCAGGGCGTCGAGGGGGTCGTGGGTCACGAGCACGGTCACGCCGTCGTAGGCGGCCAGCCGCGCGGCGAGGTCGCTGCGGGTCCGGGCCCGGGTCTCCGGGTCCAGGGCCGACAGCGGCTCGTCGAGGAGCAGGAGCGCCGGGTCGGTCGCCAGGGCACGGGCCAGCGCCACCCGGGCGGCCTGGCCGGAGGAGAGCTCCCGCGGCCGGGCCTCGGCCTGGGGGCCGAGTCCGACCCGCTCGAGCTCGGCGAGCGCCCGTCGGCGGGCGGCCGGACGCCGGACGCCGCGGCTGCGCAGCCCGTAGGCCACGTTCTCCACCGCCGGCAGGTTGGGGAAGAGGAGCGGGTCGGCGAGCATCAGGCCGACGTGTCGCCGGTCGGGGGCCCGTCGCACGCGGCCCTCGTGCCACGTCGCGCCGTCGACGCGGACCCAGCCGTCCGAGCCGGCGAGCACGCCGGCCAGCGCCAGCACCGCCGTCGTCTTGCCCCCGCCGTTCGGCCCGAGCACGCCGACGACCTCGCCGGGGCCGGCCGCGAGCGCCACGTCGAGGTCCAGGGTGCCGCGGGTGAGCCGGATCCGCGCGTCCAGCCCGACCCTCATCGGAGCCACCGGCCCCGGAGGACGCCGAGCACGAGGACGCTGACCGCGAGCAGCACGATGCTCACCGAGATCGCCACCTGCGGGTCCTGCTCGAGTGCGGCGTAGACGGCCAGCGGCGCGGTCTGCGTCCGCCCGGGAAAGCTCCCGGCGAAGGTCAGGGTCGCCCCGAACTCCCCGAGCGCCCGGGCCCACGCCAGCGCCAGCCCGCTCGCGAGGCCGGGCAGGACGAGGGGGAGCGCGACGGTGCGCAGGTAGTGCACGTCGGTCGCCCCGAGGGTCCGGGCCACCGCCTCGAGCCGCGGGTCGAGCCCCCGCATGGCGCCCTCGACGGCGAGCACGAAGAACGGCATCGCGACGAACGTCTCCGCCAGGACGACTGCGACGGTCGTGAAGGGGATCTGCACCCCGAAGGGCGCGAGGTGCTGGCCGAGCAGACCGGTGCGCCCCCACGCCATGAGCAGCGCGACCCCGCCGACGACGGGCGGCAGGACGAGCGGGACGGTCAGCAGCGCCCGCACCCACCGGGTCACGCGATGCTCCGACCGCGCGAGGAACCAGGCCAGCGGCGTGCCGAGCAGGAGACACAGACCGGCGGTCGTCGAGGTCGTCAGCAACGACAGCCGCAGCGCCGGCAGGACGGTCGGTGTGGCGAGGTCCCCCGGCAGGCGTGACCAGTCGGCCCGCGTCAGCAGCGCGGCCAGGGGGACGACGAGGAGCAGGAGAGCCAGCCCCGCGGGCACGCCGAGGGTGAGTCGGGAACGGAGCCCAGCGGCATACCTCATGGGCTCGTGAAGCCGAACGAGCGAAGGGTGTGCTGCCCTCGCTCACCAACGACGTAGTCGACGAACGCCTGCGCCGACGGGTCCCCGGTGAGCGTGATGATGGGGTAGCGCAGCCGGGTGTTGACGGCCTCCGGGATCGGCACCCCGGTGACGGCGTCGCCCGCCGCGACGACGTCGGAGTGGTAGACGACCGCGGCGTCCGCCTCGCCGAGGCGCACCTTCGACAGGGTCGCCTTGACGTCGACCTCGCGTGACACGGCCGACGGGATGATGCCCGCCTTGGCGAAGGTCGCGTCCGCCGCTCGGCCGCAGGGCACGGCGGGCGCGCAGAGGACGACCTTGAGCCCGGCCCGACCGAGGTCGCCGAGGCCGGTGACGTGGGCCGGGTTGGTGGACGGGACGGCGATCTCGAGGACGTTGCCGGCGAAGGGGGTCGACGAGCGGACGGCGCTCGGGTCGAGGGGGTCGGCGGCCGACTCGCCGGCGAGCGCCAGGACGTCGGCGGGGGCGCCGTGGTTGACCTGCTGGACGAGCGTCGCACTCGACCCGTAGGAGAGCTCCATCGTCACGCCGGGGTGGTCCGCCGTGAAGTCCGCGCTGAGCTGGTCGAACGCCTCGGTGAGGGATGCCGCGGCCAGCACGGTGACCGTGTCCGTGGCGGGGGCGGCGGGGCTGCCGCAGGCCGCCAGGGCGAGCACGACGATGCCGTATGCCGCTGGGCCCAGTCCGCGCGGACGCCTCCTCCTCACGCGGGGACCTCCACGACGACATGCGTCGACTTGACCGAGGCCACAGCCACGGAGCCCACCTCGAGACTGAGCTCGTCGACCGAGTCCCTCGAGAGGAGGGAGGTGATCCGGAAGGGCCCGCACTGCATCTCGACCTTGGCCATCACCGTGTCCTTGGTGATGGCGGTGATGATGCCGCGCATCCGGTTCCGGGCCGAGGCCGCGCCGATCGTCCCGACGGCCGCGGGATGGGCGAGCTCCTGGGCGACCGCGGCCAGCTCGGCGCCTTCGACGGTGCGGCGGCCGGCGTCGTCGGTCCCGCTGGCCAGTCGACCGGAGTCGACCATGCGGCGCACCGTGTCGTCACTGACCCCGAGGAGGGCGGCGGCCTCGCTGATACGCAGTTGCGGCATGAATATGAGTCTAGCGCCGCATCTGCGGCTGGATCTCGCGCCGGGGAGATCGGCGCGGGGCACGCCCTTGACTCAGGCGTCGCCCCGGGGCTTTAATCAAGCCATTAGTTGATCAAGGAGTTGGTTGAACATGCTTGGCGACGGAGCGACGGAGGAGCGGCTGGACCGCGCGTTCGCCGCGCTCGCCGACCCGATCCGCCGGGCGATCATCGCTCGGCTCAGCCGCGGTCCGGCCACGGTCAACGAGCTGGCCGAGCCCTTCCGGATCAGCCTCCAGGCGGTGTCCAAGCACATCCAGGTGCTCGAGCACGCCGACCTCGTCACCCGGAGCCGCGACGCCCAGCGCCGCCCGGTCCACCTCAACCCGGGGCGCCTCGAGGCCCTCACGGCCTGGATCGACCGCTACCGGCTCGTCCACGAGCAGCAGTTCCGCACCCTGGACGCACTGCTCGCGGACAACCCCGACACATCCACACCCTCCACCACAGGAACCACCACAGAGGAGCAGCCATGACCAACGAGCTGACCATCCACGCCCCCGCCGGCCTGCCCTGGATCGAGTTCACCCGAGAGTTCGACGCCCCGGTCTCAGCCGTGTTCAACGCCCACCGCGACCCCGACCTCGTCACGCAGTGGCTCGGGCCGCGCGGCTACGAGATGACCGTCGAGCACTGGGACTTCCGGGACGGCGGCAGCTACCACTACACGCACCGCGACGGCGACAACGAGTACGGCTTCCGCGGCACGTTCCACACCGTCCGCGACAACGAGCTCGCGGTGCAGACCTTCGAGTTCGAGGGGATGCCCGACGAGATCGCCCTGGAGTTCATGCGCTTCGTCGACCTCGGCCCCGAGGGGCAGCCCGGCCGCTGCCGCCTCGAGGGCCGGTCCATCGGCAGCTCCGTCGAGGGCCGCGACGCCATGGTCGCGAGCGGGATGGAGAAGGGCATGCGCGAGGGCTACGAACGCCTTGACGAGCTCGTCGCCGCGAGTGCGAGCGCCTGAGGCGGGCCCCATGACGACAAGCGGGTTTCGACCTCGACCACGAGCACCGTTCCCGCTTCGGCGGCTGAGTCGAACGCGCACGTCGTCCCCACCAATCGAAAGAGCAGTTCGTGACGCCGATCGAAAGAGCAGTTCGTGACATCGAGCCCGGTCACGCGGGCGCCGCGTGTCGCGAACTGCTCTCTCGATGTCGTCGGCGCTCCCTCCACGTGGGCGGGAGGAGCGGCGGGGCGGGTTTGCCGGGGAGCGCGCTCAGCGGCATACGGACGCCTCTAGAGTTCCCCCATGACCAACGTCGCCCAGCAGCGCGTCCTCCGGACCGCGATCCCCGGCCCACGGTCCACTGAGCTGCACGCCCGCAAGGCCGCAACCGTCTCGGCGGGGGTCGGCGTCGGACTGCCCGTCTACGTCGAGCGGGCCGAGGGTGGCATCCTCGTCGACGTCGACGGCAACCAGCTGATCGACTTCGGGTCCGGCATCGCGGTGACCGGCGTCGGCCACGCGGCGCCCCGCGTCGTCGAGCGAGTCCAGGCCCAGGTCGCCGACTTCACGCATACCTGCTTCATGGTCACGCCCTACGAGGAGTACCTCGAGGTCTGCGAGGCCCTCGCCGAGCTGACGCCCGGCGACCACGAGAAGCGGTCGGCCCTCTTCAACTCCGGCGCCGAGGCCGTCGAGAACGCCGTCAAGATCGCCCGGCACCACACGGGACGGCAGGCGGTCGTCGCCTTCGACCACGCCTACCACGGTCGGACCAACCTGACGATGGCGCTGACCGCGAAGAACATGCCCTACAAGCACCGGTTCGGGCCGTTCGCGGGCGAGGTCTACCGGGCGCCGATGAGCTACCCCTTCCGGTGGCCCGGCGGCCCCGCAGACTGCGCGAAGGAGTCGTTCGACGTCTTCGTCCAGCACGTCCATGCCCAGGTCGGCGAGGAGAACGTCGCCGCCGTCGTCCTCGAGCCGATCCAGGGCGAGGGTGGCTTCATCGTCCCGGCGCCCGGTTTCGTGCGGCAGGTCGCCGACTGGTGCCGCGACAACGGCATCCTCTTCATCGCCGACGAGGTGCAGACCGGGTTCTGTCGCACCGGCGACTGGTTCGCCAGCGACCACGAGGGTGTCGTGCCGGACCTCATCACCACGGCCAAGGGCATGGCGGGCGGGCTGCCGCTCGCCGCGGTGACCGGGCGCGCCGACGTCATGGACTCCATCCACGGCGGCGGCCTGGGCGGGACCTACGGCGGCAACCCGGTGGCCTGCGCGGCCGCGCTCGGTGCGATCGAGACGATGCGCGCGGAGGACCTCTGCGGGCGGGCGCGGGCCATCGAAGCGGTCTTCCTGCCGCGGCTGCGCAGCCTGGCCGAGCGGTTCCCGCAGATCGGCGACATCCGCGGGCGCGGTGCGATGCTCGCCATCGAGCTGGTGCGCGGCGCCGGTGACCTGACGCCCCACGCCGAGCTGACGGCGGCGGTCAACCGCGAGTGCCACGCGCAGGGGCTCGTCACGCTGACGTGCGGCACGTTCGGGAACGTCTTCCGTTTCCTGCCGCCGCTCGTCGCCTCCCAGGAGCTGTTGTCGGAGGGACTGGACATCTTCGAGGCGGCGTTCGCCAAGGCCGTCGGCTGAGTCACTGCTGCCGTATGCCGCTGGGCTGGCTCGCTCGCGCGCCTGCCCTGGGTGGGCGGTGAGTGCGGGACTGATGACGCAGGTCCCGGAGCGAGCCAGTCTCGTGGCGTGCTCAGGCGACGGCGTCGACCGTGGGAAGGTGCGTCATCCGTCCCTGCAGGGCTGCGTCATCCGCTGACGGACGACGTCGGAGGTGGACTGCGCGGGTGATGACGCCGGCCACCCACTCGGGACGGAACATCACCTGCTCCCACGAGAACCGCAGCACCAGCCAGCCGCGGGCCACGAGCTCGTCATAGCGCTCGCAGTCACGGTCCAGTGCAGCGCGTCGGCCGTGGAACTCGAAGCTGTCGGCCTCGAGGACGATCTGCAGCTTCTCGCACGCGACGTCCACCTTGGCGTAGAAGTCGTCGTAGCGGATTCGATGCTGTGGCTCCCACGTGGTGTCGGGGACGCCGAGGGCGATGGCCCGCAGCACCGACTCGAAGGGGTTGTCAGCTCTGCCACTGGCGGCCCGGGCCACCGCCATGACCTTGGCCCGGTGGCGCGGTCCGAGCGAACGGGCTGCAGCCGTGACGCTGCCTCGTCGCAGGCCGCCTCGGAGAGCCGAGTCGAAGACGGAGAGCGCCTCGTCGAAGGGGAGGTCACGGCAGCAGTCGATGATCGTGCGTTCGCGAGAGGTCACCCACCCGTCCTCGAGCTCCGCATCGGCGCAGTCCCGCCGGTGGACCGTCGAGAGTCCCGCGACGCTCGGACGCACCTTGCGGCCCGTGGGGACGGTGACGTCGGGCAGGTCGGGCGACCCCTTGACCTTCCACCCCCAGTGGAGCGCCGCGCTGCGGTGGGAGACGGCTCCGGTCATCCGCGCCGCAACGACGCGTGCCTCGTCAGTGGTGGGCAGGGCGTACACGCCATGGCTCGACCGGACGATGAGACCGCTCGTCACGGCGGGCCCGATCAGCCGCCAGGGGACGGCGCGTCGCAGCTCGCGCCAGGAGCAGGTGCCACCGAGCGCCTGGACGGCCGAGACCACGTCGGTTGCGGTCAGGCCCCGGCGGGGAGTGGCCCGAGTCGGGGATGCGAGGGGGTGCTGCACGCCTTGAGAGTGCCAAGGCGGGGAAGCTGTGGGAGCCGGTCATCCACAGGCATCGGGACAGATGACGCAGGTTCCCGGTCAGGTGCTCCTGGTTCGTGCGGAGCCGGCTCCCGAGGGCGGCGGAAGGTGCGTCATCCGTCCCCGGAGCCGAGCCGAGCCGAGCCGAGCCGAGCCGGAGCCGAGCCGAGCCGCAAGCCTCAGGGGAGCGGGCCCACCTCGGGACGCTTGGGCGACCGGGTGTCGCCGGATGACCGACCGGTGAGGCGACGGTGCACCCAGGGCCCGACGTACTCCTTCGCCCACTGCGCGTTGGCGTGCAGGGCCTCGCGGCGGGACAGCGGCGGCGCCGGGTCGAGCGGCGTCTCCCAGTCGGCGTCCGCCGGGGCGTGGCCGAGCGCCTGCAGCGCGGCCAGGGCCACCCGGCGGTGCCCCTCGCTCGTCATGTGGATCCGGTCCTCGGCCCACATCCGCCAGTCCCGGAGGGCGTGCAGCCCCCACTGGTCGATGACGTGCGCCCCCTGACGTCGGGCGATCGACCAGATGTTCGCCGTGTGGATCGCCGCCCGGGCGCGGGTCGCCTTGACGAGCGGGGCGTCCGCCGGGTCGACGGGCGTCGCCATGAGCACGTCGGCTCCCGTCGCACGGATGCGCGCGACGGCTGCCTCGAGCTGCGCGGCCAGGGCCTCGAGGTCGGCGCGGGGCCGGAGGATGTCGTTGCCGCCACCGACGATGCTGACGAGGTCCGGCTCCAGCGCCAGGGCCGAGTCCAGCTGGGGGCCGACGACGTCCGCGAGCTTGCGACCGCGCACGGCGAGGTTGGCGTAGCCGAACCCGAGACCCGCGTCCTGCGCCATCTCGGACAGGTGCGCGGCCAACCGGTCGGCCCACCCACCGAACTCGCCGTGCGACCCGTCGCCGACGAGCAGGGGGTCGTCGTCGCACATCCCCTCGGTGAAGGAGTCGCCGATGGCCACGTAGCGGCTCCACAGGCGTCGGGTCGGTGCGGACGGCTCGGTCATGTCAGCTTCCAGTCGATCGGTGCGGCGCCCTGTTGGGCGAGGAGGTCGTTGGCCCGGCTGAACGGCCGGGACCCGAAGAACCCCGACCGCGCGGACAGGGGTGACGGGTGGGCGCTCTCGATCCGCGGGACGGTCCCGAGCAGCGGCGCGAGGGACTGGGCCTGCCGCCCCCAGAGGATCGCGACCATCGGGCCCCCGCGCTGCACCAGCCCCGTGATCGCCTGCGCGGTCACCGTCTCCCAGCCCTTGCCCTGGTGGCTGCCGGACTGGCCCGGGCGAACGGTGAGGACCCGGTTGAGGAGCATGACGCCCCGCTCGAACCACGGGCTGAGGTCCCCGTCGGCCGGCGTCGGGAGCCCGAGGTCGGACCCCAGCTCCTGGTAGATGTTCTGGAGGGACCGCGGCACGGGCCGCACGTCCGGGGCGACGGAGAAGGACAGACCGACCGGGTGCCCGGGCGTCGGGTACGGGTCCTGCCCCACGACGAGGACCCGGACGTCGTCGAGCGGGACGGTGAACGCCCGCAGGATCGCCGGTCCGGCGGGCAGGTAGCCGCGCCCGGCTGCGACCTCGGCCCGGAGGAAGTCCCCCAAGGACCGGATGGTGTCGGCCACCGGTTCCAGGACGGGCAGCCAGGTCGGGTGGACGAGCTCGGTCAGGGGGCGGGCGGGCACGGGCTCACGGTACCGAATGGCGACACGGCAGAATCGACCTCGATGACCACCACACTGCGCGGACCAGCCCTCATCGACGGTGCCGTCGTCACGGCCGAGATCGTCGTGGACGGGGACCGCATCGCCGCCGTCCGACCGATGGGCCCCACCGACCCGGCCACCCCGGGGAGCGAGCCGGTCCTGGGGACGATGTCAGCGGCATACGTCGACCTGCACTGCCACGGCGGCGGGGGGAGCGCGTTCACCGATCTCGACCCCGACGCGGCGGCCGCCGCCGCCCGGCACCACCACGCCCGCGGCTCGACGAGCCTGCTCGCGAGCCTCGTGACGATGTCGCCGGCCGACCTGCTGCGCGGCGTCGAGATCCTCGCCGACCTCGCGGACGACGGACTCGTCGACGGCATCCACCTCGAGGGCCCCTGGCTGTCGGCGGCCCGCTGCGGCGCCCACGACCCTCGACTGCTCCGCGACCCTGACCTCCACGAGGTCGACCGCCTGCTGACGGCCGCCCGAGGGCACGTCACCCAGGTGACCGTGGCCCCCGAACGCGAGCGAGGCATGGAGCTCGTGCGACACCTCCACCACTCGGGGGTCCACGTCGCGATCGGGCACACCACGGCGACGTATGCGCAGGTCGGGCAGGCTGTGACGGCCGGCGCGGACCTCGCGACCCACCTGTTCAACGGGATGGACCCATGGCACCACCGGACGCCGGGAGCGGTCCCGGCCCTGCTTCGCGCGGCCGTCCATGACGGGGTGACGCTCGAGCTGATCGCCGACGGCGTCCACCTCTCCGACGACACGGTGCGGTCGGTGGTCGACCTCGTCGGCCCGTCCCGCGTCGCGCTCGTCTCCGACGCCATGGCGGCCGCGGGCATCGGTGACGGTCCCTACGTCCTCGGCGGCCTGTCCGTCGTCGTCTCCGCCGGCACCGCCCGCCTCTCGAGCCGGCCGGGGGAGCCCGAGGGCTCCATCGCCGGGGGGACGAGCCACGTCGCCGACCTCGTCGCCCGCCAGGTCGGTGCCGGGATGTCCCTGCCGTATGCCGCTCAGCTCGCTACCAGCACGCCGGCCCGCCTGCTGGGGTTGGCTGACCGGGGGGCGCTGCGGGCCGGGGCCCGCGCGGACCTCGTCGTGCTCGACCCCGCGGCCCGCGTCACCCGGGTGATGCGGGCGGGTCGCTGGCTCCACGGTGTCTGAACGTCCCCGAAAGGCGCCTAGGGTAGATGGGTGACTGATTCCCTGAGGCCGCGCTGGCCCGTCGTGATCTTCGACCTCGACGGCACGCTCGCGGACACCGTGAACCTCATCGTCGAGTCCTACCAGTACGCCTTCCGCACGGTCATGGGCCGCGAGGAGGACCCGGACGTGATCCGGTCGTGGATCGGCCGCCCCCTGAGCAGCGCCTTCCGCGACCACGCGCCCGAGCACGCCGACCAGCTCTACGACACGTACCTCGGCTGGAACGCCGACAACACCGAGCGCCTCATCCGCGGCTACGAGGGCGCCCGCGAGGTGCTCGCGGCCCTGGGCGAGGCAGGGGCCAAGGTCGCCGTCGCGACGTCGAAGCGCCGCGAGTCCGCGCAACAGGCGATGGACCTGCTCGGCCTCTCCCCGCACGTCGGCGCCCTCGTCGCGCTGGAGGACACCGAGATCCACAAGCCCGAGCCGGCCCCGCTCCTGCTCGCCCTCGAGCGGCTCGGCCAGTCCGACCCGTCGAGGGCCGCGTACGTCGGCGACGCCGTCGTCGACGTGCTGGCCGGCAAGGCCGCCGGGATGGCGACCATCGCGGTGACCTGGGGCGCCGGTGTGCGGGCCAACCTCGACAAGGTCCGACCCGACGGCGTCGCCACGACGACCGCCGAGCTGCGTGACCTCCTCCTGACCTCCTCCTGACCTCCTCCTGACCTCCCGCGTGGGCGAGCGCCCGTCCGGGAGCGAGCCCAGCGGCATACGGCAGGGGTGCGGTGGGGCCCTAGAGTGCCTCCGTGCACAGCTTCGACAAGGACCCCGACCACATCGCCGTGGAGCAGGTCCTGCGCTACGCGCGGGAACGCCTCCTGATGGACCCGATCCCGCTCGACGGGCCGCAGACGGAGGACTACCTCCGCAGCGCGGCGGGCCAGACGATCACGGCGGCGGGCCTCGGAGCGACCCGCGCCATGGAGCTGTTCCAGCACACCCTGGCCCCGGCGTGCCTCTCCACCGACCACCCGAGGTACCTGTCCTTCATCCCGTGTGCACCGACCCGGGAGGCGGCCGCGTTCGACGTCGTGGTCGGCGCCTCCTCCGTCTACGGCGGCTCCTGGCTCGAGGGGGCCGGCGCCGTCTACGCGGAGAACCAGGCCCTCCGGTGGATCGCGGACCTCGCCGGACTGCCCGAGGAGGCCGGTGGGGTCTTCGTCCCGGGAGGGACGGTCGGCAACCTCTCCGCCCTCGTCGTCGCCCGCCACACGGCCCGCAACCGCGCCGAGCAGGCGGGCACCGGTGCCCGCCCGTGGCGGATCGCCGCGACCGACAACGCCCACTCGTCCGTCGTCTCCATGGCCGCCGTCATGGACGCCGAGGTCTGCGGCGTCCACGTCGACGAGAAGCTGCGGATGACCGGGCCCGAGCTGCGGCGCACGCTCGAGGAGCACGGGCCCGAGACGTTCTTCGCCGTCGTGGCGACGAGCGGCACGACGAACTTCGGCGTCGTCGACGACCTCGAGTCCGTCGCCGACGTGTGCGAGGAGTTCGGGCTGTGGCTGCACGTCGACGGCGCCTACGGGGGAGCGGGTCTGGCGGCCCCGTCGGTGCGCCACCTGTTCAACGGGATCGAGCGGGCCGACTCGTTCATCCTCGACCCGCACAAGTGGCTCTTCGCGCCGTTCGACTGCTGTGCCCTGCTCTACCGGAAGCCGGAGCTGGCCCGCCTCGCCCACACGCAGGAGGCCGGCTACCTCGACGTGCTCACCCAGGCCACCGAATGGAACCCCACCGACTACTCGATCGGGCTCACCCGCCGCGCCCGGGGGCTGCCGCTCTGGTACTCGCTCGCGGTGCACGGGACCGACGCCTACGTCGAGGCCATCGAGGGGACCCTCGACGTCGTGCGGCATGCCGCGCGGGAGATCGAGCAGCGCCCTCACCTCGAGCTCGTCCGGGAGCCGGACCTGTCGGTCGTCGTGTTCCGCCGGCTCGGCTGGGGGCCCGCGGACTACCAGGCGTGGACCGACCGGATGCTCGCGGCTGAGTTCGCCTTCGTCGTGCCGACGACCTTCCGCGGGGAGACGTTGACGCGGTTCGCCGTGGTCAACCCACACACGACGAAGGAGGACGTCACTGCGATCCTCGACACGATGGGGTGACGGCCGCGAGTAAATGACACTCGTGTGATTCACCGACTAAGGTGGGTAGTGGAGCCAACGCGATCGCGTTCACGGGATGGACAGCTTCCCGACTGGAAGTGCCTGACCGGGAGTCGCTACCGTTTCGCAGGACCAGCCGACAGTCGGCGCGACCCAAAGACTAGGGACCATGAGCACAGAACACGCCACGGAGCAGACACACCACTCCGAGAGCGAGCTCAGTGACCGGGACCTCGAGATCCTGGCCTTCGAGCGACAGTGGTGGAAGTACGCCGGCTCCAAGGAGCAGGCCATCAAGGAGCTGTTCGACATGAGCTCCACGCGGTACTACCAGGTGCTCAACGCCCTGCTCGACCAGCCCGCTGCCCTCGAGGCCGATCCCATGCTGATCAAGCGGCTGCGCCGGATGCGAGCGAGCCGGCAGCGGGCCCGCACGAGCCGTCGCCTCGGCTTCAACGCCTGACGGCTCCCACCACCTCGCATCGAGAGAGCAGTTCGTCCCCGTCGGTGGGTGGCAACGCTCGACTCGCCGCTAGGGGACGAACTGCTCTTTCGATGGGCGGCGTGGTTCACTTCAGCCATGGCCGACGTCGTGGTTCGCCGTGCGGCAGCCGATGACGCCTTCATCGTGGCGGCGCTGCACCTGCAGTTCGCGCGCGAGCTGGGGCTGCCGTCCGAGCCCGGGTACCTCGACCGGTTCGTCGACGCGTGGCTGGCCGAGCGACCAGACCGGCCGACGTGGATCGCCGAGGCCCGACGCGAGCACGCGGGCATCCTCGAGACGCGCCGGATCCGGGCGCTGCCGTGGCCGGGGCGCAAGGACGTCAGCTGGCTGCACGTCGGTGGTCTGTACGTCATCCCCGAGTGTCGCGACCTCGGGGTGGCGCGGGCCCTCACCGAGACGATGATCGAGTGGTCCCGCAGCACGGACGTGAAGTGGATCCGGGTCAACGCCCCGGATGAGAAGGAGCAGCAGTTCTACGAGCGGCTGGGCTTCGCCTCGCCGGGCCGGCTCATGGAGTTCGACCTGAGGGACCCGGAGTGACCGCGGACGTGACCGGCGGTCGACCGGGACCCACCAACTCGATCACGGACGTGGCCGGGGTCCTCGTCGGGCACTGCACCCGCGACGAGCCAGGGTGGCTCACCGGGGTCACCGTCGTCGTCGCCCCGCCGGGAGGGGCCGCGGCCGGCGTCGACGTGCGCGGCGGCGGACCCGGCACCCGCGAGACGGACCTGCTCGACCCCCGCAACCTCGTGGACCGGGTCGATGCCATCGTGCTGGGAGGGGGCAGCGCCCCCGGACTGGCGGCCGTGGACGGCGTCGTGGAGGGGCTCTTCGACGACGGGCGGGGCTGGCCGATGCGCGAGCCGGGACAGGTCGTGCCGATCGTGCCGGCTGCGATCCTCTTCGACCTGGGTCGGGGCGGCGCGTGGCGCCACCACCCGCGGGCCGCGGACGGGCGCGCGGCCTATGCGGCAGCCGTCGCGTCGGTTGCCCAGGGCTGCGTCGGGGCGGGCACCGGCGCCCGGGTCGGGGGGCTCAAGGGTGGGGTCGGCACCGCGAGCGTGGTCCTGCCGTCTGGGGTGACGGTCGGCGCCGTCGTCGCGCTCAACGCCGTCGGCTCCGCCGTCGACCCCACCACCGGCAGGCCGTATGCCGCTGGGCTCGGTCTCGCGGACGAGTTCGACCACGTCGGGGTGGGCAGTGCGGAGGAGCTGGCCGAGGCTCGCGCGCGGGCCGAGTCGCTGCCGGACCGCGCTGCCGGGATGCCCGCGATGGCGACGACGATCGGGGTCATCGCCACGGATGCTGCCCTGACCAAGGCCCAGTGCCAGAAGCTGGCGGGCGTCGGGCACGACGGTCTGGCGCGGGCGGTCAAGCCGGTCCACACGCTGTTCGACGGCGACACGCTCTTCGCGATGGCGACGGGGGAGCGGGGGCCGCTCGAGCCGATCGACCTGCTCGTCCTGATGGAGGCGGGCGCCGACTGCGTGGCCCGCGCGATCGTGCACGCCCTGCTGGCCGCGACCTCCGTGGACCGGGCTGGGGACGGTGGACTCACGATCCGCAGCTGGTCCGAGGCGTTTCCCTCGGCGTTCTCCCCGGCGCTGGGCTGACTCGGGTCAGGCCGGCATCGGTCCGGTGGGCAGGGGTCCGGTGGGCGGGGGGCTCGGAGCGCCGGTCGCACCTGCGGGACCGTCCGCGCCGTCGCCGACGGCCTGCTCCCACCCGCGGCTGAACGCGGCCTCGAGCCGGTCCAGGGCGTAGGGCAGCCGCGGGTCCGGCTCGGCGAGGGCCGCGTCGAGCGACCAGCCCTCGTCGTGTCGCTCGCGGATGACTCGACCGACCATGGCGACGTCGTCGCGCTGTCGGCGGACGAACTCGGTGTCGACCGGAGTCCCGTGACCCGGCACGACGACGCTGCCGAGGTCCAGCCACCCGAGGTGCTCGCCCAGCGTGTCGGCCCACTCGAGCGGCCACGAGTCGGCGCCGAAGGCCGGGGGTGCCGACTCCTCGACGAGGTCGCCGAGGAACATCGCGCCGGCGTCGGCGACGTGGACGCTGATGTCTCCGTCGGTGTGGCCGCGGCCGGCCCAGCTCATCGTCACGGCCCGGTCGCCGAGGTCGATGGTGGCGCTGTGCTCGAACGTCCGGTCGGGGGGCCGAACGGCCGTCGCGCACACCTCGACGACGTCGCGGGAGGTGTAGCCGGCCTCGGGGTGGTCGCCGGGGTCGGCGCGGAACAGGTTCTTGATGCGCGCCGCGTCGGCCTCGACCGACCGGGCGACGTTGGCGTGGGCGTGCACCGTGGCCGCCGTGAAGGCACCGTTGCCGAACGTGTGGTCGAAGTGCACGTGGGTGTTGACGACGTGGCGCACCTCGATGTCGGAGCCGAGGCGGCGGATGTCGTCGAGGACCCCGAAGCCCTGGAGCAGGCTCGCTCTCGTGTCGACGACGACCGCGCCGTCACGCCCCAGGATGAGCCCGACGTTGACATCCCACTGTGGATAACGCGCGACGAACACCCGGTCTGCGACCTCGCGGAACCCCGAGCCCATCACCGCGACCTCCTCGCGTCGTCACCCCAATGTCCGGTGCCCGTCACCGTATCGGGACCGCGGCAAATGCGCACCAGGTGCCCGTTTCGTCTACCTTGTTGTGTCATGCGTGCCCAGATGAGAGCCCGGGAGCGAGCCGTCCGACGGCGCCGCCACGCGGTCATCGCGGCCGGTTCGGCGGTCGTCGCGCTGCTCGGGGGGCTGGCCCTGTGGTGGCCCGACGACAGCCAGTGGCGCGACCAGCCGCTGTCCTCCGGCCTGATCCCGACGACGGTCGGCTCCGAGTGGACGCAGGCGCCCCTGACCGACGACTGGCGGACCGTGGCGGGTCCGGGCGGCTCCACCCCGGCCGCGACGACCACCACGAGCGCCGGCACGTCCGCGACGTCGAGCGGCGCACCGACGTCTGAGCCGGGGCCGACGGTCGCCCCGACCGATCCGCCGGCGACGACCCCGACCCGGACCCCGACCGACTCGCCTCCGGCGACCACGACGGCCAAGTCGACCGGTCCGAACAAGCCGCCCAACACCAACCGGCCCACCAAGCCGCCCAAGCCGGAGACCTCAACCGCCGCGACGGAGTGCGCGGTGGAGCTCTTCGGGGTCTGTCTCTGAGCCGTGGCACGCTGGCGGCATGGATTGCACGTTCTGCGCGATCGTCACCGGCGACGTCCCGGCCGACCTCGTCCTCGACGAGGCTGACTTCGTCGGCTTCCTCGACCGTAGGCCCGTCTTCAAGGGGCACGTCCTGCTCGTGCCCAGGACTCACGTCGCCACCCTGCTCGAGCTGCCGGACGGCCTCGCTGCCGGCCTGACCCGGGCCGCGCAGCGTCTCGCGACGGCCGCCGTGGACGGGCTGGGCGCCCAGGGCACGTTCGTCGCCATGAACAACGTCGTCAGCCAGTCCGTCCCGCACCTGCACGTCCATGTCGTGCCGCGGACGAAGGGCGACGGGCTGCGTGGGTTCTTCTGGCCGCGGACGACGTATGCGAGCGACGACGAGGCAGCTGCGTATGCCGCCCGGCTGGCCGCTGCCCTCCCTGATGGCGCCCCGACGGCTGGTTCGACGTGATCGCCCCTGGGCAGGCACCGATCTGTCATGTGGAGTGAACCAAGGGTCCCCAAGGTTTGCACTCGCACCCCGAGAGTGCCAATAATGGCGTTAGCACTCTCCCCTGGGGAGTGACAGAAATGGGCCGCACCACGAGGGGCCGTCCTCCCAGCGACGTGAGCTGAGGGCGCCGGCCTCGTCCGTCGCGGGCGTCGTGCGGGCCACCAACCAACGTATCGACTGACACAGGGCGTGAGGATCGACCGAGCTCCAGCGAGGGAGACCCGGAGCGCCCGTCGCGCCAGTCGTAGCAACTCGTGTGGGAGGAACCACCCGAATGGCCAAGATCATTGCGTTTGACGAAGAGGCGCGTCGCGGCCTCGAGCGCGGCATGAACATCCTTGCCGACGCCGTCCGCGTCACGCTGGGCCCGAAGGGCCGCAACGTCGTCCTGGAGAAGAAGTGGGGCGCGCCCACCATCACCAACGACGGCGTTTCGATCGCCAAGGAGATCGAGCTCGACGACCCGTACGAGAAGATCGGCGCCGAGCTCGTCAAGGAAGTTGCCAAGAAGACCGACGACGTCGCCGGTGACGGCACGACGACAGCGACCGTGCTCGCCCAGGCCATGGTGAAGGAAGGCCTGCGCAACGTGGCCGCCGGCGCCAACCCGATGGCCCTCAAGCGCGGTATCGAGAAGGCCGTCGAGGCCGTCTCGGAGGCCCTCCTGGCCGCCGCCACGGAGGTCACGACCAAGGAGCAGATCGCCTCCACCGCGTCCATCTCGGCCGCGGACGAGGAGATCGGTGCGCTCATCGCCGAGGCGATGGACAAGGTCGGCAAGGAAGGCGTCATCACCGTCGAGGACTCCAACACCATGGGCCTCGAGCTGGAGATGACCGAGGGGATGCGCTTCGACAAGGGCTACATCTCGGCCTACTTCGTGACCGACACCGAGCGCATGGAGACCGTCCTCGACGACGCCTACGTGCTCGTCGCGAACTCCAAGATCGGCTCGGTCAAGGACCTGCTGCCGCTCCTCGAGAAGGTCATGCAGTCCGGCAAGCCGCTGCTCATCATCGCCGAGGACGTCGAGGGCGAGGCCCTGGCGACGCTCGTCGTGAACAAGATCCGTGGCACGTTCAAGTCCGTGGCCGTCAAGGCCCCGGGCTTCGGTGACCGCCGCAAGGCCATGCTCACCGACATCGCCATCCTCACGGGCGGCCAGGTCATCTCCGAGGAGGTCGGTCTCAAGCTCGAGAACGCCACCCTCGACCTGCTCGGCAAGGCGCGCAAGGTCGTCGTGACGAAGGACGAGACGACCATCGTCGAGGACGCCGAGGACCGTTCCGCGATCGAGGGCCGCATCGCCCAGATCAAGGCCGAGATCGAGAAGTCGGACTCCGACTACGACCGCGAGAAGCTCCAGGAGCGTCTCGCCAAGCTCGCCGGCGGCGTCGCCGTCATCAAGGCGGGCGCGGCGACCGAGGTCGAGCTCAAGGAGCGCAAGCACCGCATCGAGGACGCGGTGCGCAACGCCAAGGCCGCCGTCGAGGAGGGCATCGTCGCCGGTGGTGGCGTGGCGCTCATCCAGGCCGCCAAGGCCGTCGACTCCCTCGACCTCGAGGGTGACGAGGCGACGGGCGCCAACATCGTCCGCGTCGCCGCCGAGGCCCCGCTCAAGCAGATCGCGATCAACGCCGGTCTCGAGGGCGGCGTCGTGGCCGAGAAGGTGCGCAACATCGAGCCCGGTCACGGCCTCAACGCTGCGACCGGCGAGTACGGCGACCTGATGGCCGCCGGCATCATCGACCCGGTCAAGGTGACGCGCTCCGCGCTGCAGAACGCTGCGTCGATCGCGGCGCTGTTCCTCACGACCGAGGCCGTCATCGCCGACAAGCCGGAGAAGGCGTCCGCTGGTGCGGGTGCCCCGGACATGGGCGACATGGGCGGCATGGGCTTCTGAGCCTGGACTGACCATCACCGGCGAGTGCCGGACGCGCGACCTGTCGCGCGTCCGGCACTCGCCTTTTCATCGCCCTCTTGCTGGTCGCGGCAACCTGTGGACAAGCCGTAGCAAACGGTGGAGGTGGCGGGGAGATCGCGTGGCGGTGCCGTGGAGGACGGCTCGACCTCGAGCAGCTGCCCGAGACCTCCTTCGTGCTGCGGCTGCCCCGTGAGAGCGGGTTCGAGATGACGAGCGACGCCCAGTAGCCGATCGTCACCCCGGACACCGTGGGGCTCGACCCGGCCCAGGGGCAGTGGATGTCATGGCCGGGTCGAGCGGTCCGGGGGGCGAGCGGTCAGGAGAACATCGCCCGGGTTGCGGTCTCGTGCTGCTCGTAGGCGCTCGAGGCCTTGGCGGTCAGGGTGCTGATCTCGCCGAGCGTGGTGTTGATCTTCTGCTGCATCTGGTTGTAGCGCTCCATCACGTCGTCGAACTGCTTGCGCGCCGGGCCCTCCCACGCCCCGCCGAGCGAGCCGAGCCGGCCGCGCAGGGCCGTGGTGGCGGACTGGATGTCGTCCGAGAGGCGCTGGATGTCGACGGAGGCGACGCGGATCGCCTCGGTGTCGACGACGGACCTGGCCATGGTGGTTCTCCTTCGTTCGGCTGGTCAGCCGGGCTGGTTGACCTGACACCGGGAACGCTAGGCGGATCAGCCGGCGCGCCCTCCGCGTTGTCCACAGGTCTCAGCGGAGGGGGGCTGGATAGGCTCGCGACCATGACGTTGTGGATCGACGAGCCGATCTGGCCGGCACACGGCCGCCACTTCGCCCACCTCGTCAGCGACGCCTCCTACGCAGAGCTGCACGAGTTCGCCCGCGCCGTGGGTCTGCACCCTCGCTCCTTCGACGGCGACCACTACGACGTGCCCGATGTTCGCTGGGCGGACGTCGTCACAGCCGGGGCGACCCTGACGACCGGGGTGGAGCTCATCCGTCGCCTCAACGCCTCGGGCCTGCGCTTGCGCAAGCGCAAGGGGGACCGAGGTCTGGTGCGCTACCTGAACCTGCCGTTTCCCAACGGGGCGAGCGACGTCGACCTCATCGCGTCGCCCAACCCGGCACCGGAGCACCAGGTCACTGCAGCGATGCTGTTCGTCCGTGACGCCGGCGGCGACTTCGCGGTCGTGCACAGCATCCGTCGGGACCAGTGGGGCTCCCCGGGGGGATGGCGCGAGCCGGGTGAGACTCCGCTGGAGAACGCCCTGCGCGAGGCCCACGAGGAGACCGGCCTGCGCGTCGACCCGTCCAAGGTCGAGATCGTCGGCTATGAGCGGTTCACGCCGCGCACCAAGGACAACGTGATCGACCCGAAGCGTCCCTACCTGCAGGTCTACCGGACTGCGCTCGAGGCAGTCCGGCCGCCTCTCACCGACGGTGACGACGGCATCCACGAGACCCGCTGGGTGACGCCGGCCCAGTACGCCGAGCTGTGCTCCGACCTCTTCTGGTGGCCCTTGGCGAGGGTGGCCTTCCCGGACCTCCCGCCTGAGAGCCCGCCCCGACGGGAGGCCACGGACCACGCGGAGTGAGCCCAGCGGCATACGGCCAACTGGCGGGTGCCGGAGCGCGCGGCGAGGTGGAGTGCTAGACAGGTCCTGACCCCTATCGCACGTCGCAGAAGAAGGCCCGCATGCGCAACCCCAGCCCCGGATATGCCATCACCGTTCGAGTCGAGGCCCCCGCGTCCGCTGGGGCCACCGGCGGGCTCGTCGCCGCGGTCCAGCGGGCCGGCGGGTCGCTGACCGCGCTCGACATCGCCGAGTCGACCCACGACAGGCTCGTCGTCGACGTCACCTACGACGCCTCCGACGCCGACCACGCCGAGGACATCGCCGAGGCGCTCGCGAGGGTCCCCAACGTCTCCGTGCGCAAGGTCAGCGACCGCACCTTCCTGATGCACCTCGGCGGCAAGCTCGAGGTCAACCCGAAGGTGCCGCTCAAGCACCGGGACGACCTCTCCCGCGCCTACACCCCCGGCGTCGCCCGGATCTGCCTGGCCATCGCAGCCAACCCCGCCGACGCACGCCGCCTGACGATCAAGCGCAACACCGTCGCCGTCGTCACCGACGGGTCGGCCGTGCTCGGGCTCGGCAACCTCGGGCCCGCCGCGGCCCTGCCCGTCATGGAGGGCAAGGCTGCGCTGTTCAAGCAGTTCGCCGGCGTCGACGCCTGGCCCGTCTGCCTCGACACGCAGGACACCGAGGAGATCATCTCCATCGTCAAGGCCATCGCGCCTGTGTACGGCGGGATCAACCTCGAGGACATCGCTGCGCCACGGTGTTTCGAGATCGAGCGGCGGCTGCGGGACGAGCTCGACATCCCCGTGTTCCACGACGACCAGCACGGGACGGCCATCGTCGTCCTCGCGGCACTCACGAATGCGCTGCGGGTGGTCGGCAAGGAGATCTCCCAGATCCGCATCGCCGTGAGCGGGGTCGGCGCGGCCGGCCACGCCATCATCGAGCTGCTCCTCGCCCAGGGCGCGACCGACATCGTCGCGTGCGGGCGTGCCGGTGCGATCCACGCGGGCCAGTCCTACGACGACCCCGACCGGCAGTGGATCGCCCAGCACACCAACCGAAGCCACGAGGAGGGGTCGCTGCGTGACGTCCTCAAGGGCTCAGACGTGTTCATCGGCGTGTCCGCACCCAACCTGCTCACCGGTGAGGACATCGCGACGATGGCCGACGACGCGATCGTCTTCGCGCTCGCCAACCCCGACCCGGAGGTCGACCCGCTGGCAGCCGGCGAGCACGCCGCCGTCGTCGCCACTGGCCGGTCCGACTACCCCAACCAGATCAACAACGTGCTCTGCTTCCCGGGGTTCTTCCGCGGCATGCTCGACTCGGGAGCCAAGAACATCACCCAGGAGGTCATGGTCGCGGCGGCGACGGCCATCGCCGACGCGGTGAAGCCCGAGGAGCTCAACGCGAGCTACATCGTGCCCTCGGTGTTCGACCCCGTCGTGGCCCCCGCGGTCGCGCAGGCGGTGCGGGCCGCGGTGGAGCCGGGGGACGGGTCGGCGCCGGGGCGCACGACCCCCGTCGGGAAGGTGCTCTGACCGGGGGGCGCCCCCGAGTCCGCCGTATGCCGCTGGGCTGAGTGAGCCCAGCGGCCCACGGCCCGGGGTGGTGGCCTCAGCGATAGTTGGTGAAGTTCAGCGCCACGTCGAGGTCGGCGGCCTGGAGCATCCGCTGGACGGCCTGAAGGTCGTCGCGGGACTTGCTCGTGACGCGCAGCTCATCCCCCTGGATCTGCGACTTGACGCCCTTGGGCCCCTCGTCCCGGATCAGCTTGTTGATCTTCTTCGCGTTCTCCTGCGTGATGCCCTCCTTGAGGGGGCAGTCGAGGTGGTACTCCTTGCCGGACAGGCGCGGACCTGCCTCGGGCACATCGAGATGCTTCAGGCTGACCTTGCGCTTGACCAGGTGCGTCTGGACGACGTCGAGCACTGCCTTGCAGCGATCCTCGGTGTTCGCCTTCATCTTGATCACCTCGCCGGCCAGCTCGACCGAGGCGCCGACGTTCTTGAAGTCGTAGCGCGTCGCGATCTCCTTCGCCGCGCTGTTGACGGCATTCGCGATCTCCTGCTTGTCGAACTTGCTGACGATGTCGAACGAGGCGTCGGCCATCCTGGCTCCTTCCGGGGTGGTGCCAGCGAGGTGGCACAGTGGTGTCTGGCATGGCTTGCCGGGCGGGGTGGGGCCTGATTCGAAGCCCGCCCGTTCTCTTGCTATCCTTCCAGACGCACCACGGCAGGTTGCCCGAGCGGCCAATGGGAGCGGACTGTAAATCCGTCGCGAAAGCTTCGAAGGTTCGAATCCTTCACCTGCCACATAGTGCCCCGAGAGGCCCTGACCAGCAGAAACGTTGGTCAGGGCCTCTCGCAAATACCCCGCTGGGGTGTTTCGTGCAACTGATTCCGAAGGTCGGGCGCGCGTCGCTGACCTGCAGCAATGCCGGGGGTGGGGTATGCAATCGGAGCAGAAACTGCGACCGTCCCGATTCTGGCTGACGTCTGTGAGCGGCACGGCCGAGTCGCGAAGCGCACTACGAGACACCGCAAGACCGTCGCCGACGGCTGAGACCCCAAGCCGAGCCTCCGGACTCCTTGGGTGTCAAGTCGAGCAAGTCCGACATGGACAAATCGGGCAGGAACGCCAGATCGTGACGAGCCTAAAGGCCGTCCAATACAGCCAGGTGGATTCCACCGCCGGACCTTCGGGGTCAAGGCACTCCGCGCGAGCGACTTCGACCGGAGCGGACTAGAAGCGGCAGTCACTCAAGTGAAACAGCGAGTCGGGGACACACCCGCCCACGTCTCGACATCGACGTCCTCGACCCGGCGTTTACACCAGGGACCGGCACCCCGGAAGCCGGGGGCTTCAGCAGCCGCGAGTTCCTCGCGCTCCTGCGAAGCCTCGGCGGGATCAACATAGTCGGCGCCGATGTCGTTGAGGTCGCACCGGGCTACGACCACGCGGAGATCACCACCCGTCGTCGGTGCGACGGTCGTCTACGACCTTGTCGCACTCATGGCCAACCAGCGCCTCTCTCAGGGGACGGCCCACAGGGACGGAGAGCTCCTGGCCGGCGTGCGGTAGGGGCGCTGCGGTCCGACCATGGGAAAGCGAGCTCAGCGGCATACAACCCAACGGCGTATGCCGCTGAGCCAGCTTCTGGTGAGGCTGGTTCTCAGCTCGGCGAAGGCGAGAGGAGTGAGCAGTTACACGTCGACGCGTCCCGTTGACCTGGTCCCGGACGACCCCTCAGCACCTATAGTCGGGCTCGTGACGACTATGCGCGCGAACCAGCTCCTCACACCCGCCCCGTTGGTCGAGAGTCCTCTCCAGTGGGTCGAAACCGAGCGGCCCCAGCCTGGCCGGGGGCAGGTGCTCATGGAAGTGGTCGGGTGTGGTGTCTGTCGCTCCAACCTGCACATGATTGAGGGCGACTGGGTGGACGGCGGAGTGCCCGCCATTAGCCCCATCGTGCCGGGCCACGAAGTCACCGGGCGCGTCGCGGCTGTCGGAGAAGGCGTCACCGAGTTTGCTGTCGGCGACCCGGTGGGCGTCCAACCGTTGTGGTGGACATGCGAGGAGTGCGAATTCTGCACGTCCGGGCGTGAGCAGCTGTGCCACAGCCGAATCATCACGGGCGAGCACGTCAATGGCGGATACGGCCAGTTCATGCTGGCCCATGCTACGCACACCTATGCAGTCCCGCAGAGCCTGGACCTGGTCGAGGCCGCACCTCTGTTCTGCCCGGGGATCACAGCGTATGGGGCGGTCGATAAGCTCGACGTGGGCCCCGGGAGCGTCGTCGCGGTCTTCGGCTTGGGCGGCGTGGGCCACATGGCCGTCCAGATGGCTGCCATGACGGGCGCCGAGGTGGTTGCGGTAGGCCGGACTCCTGCGCATCTGGAGGTCGCTCGCGAGCTGGGCGCCGCACGCACCGTGGACTCGACGGACCCGGAAGCCATGGCCGCCATTGCGGGAACGGCTGACGCTGTGCTCACCTTCGCCGGCTCGGATGCGGTTACTGCCCAGGCGCTTCAGACCCTGAAATGGGGGGGAACACTGGTCAATGGGGTCCCGATCAAGCTGGACGAGTTTCACTTCAACATGGGGCAGACGATCAAGGCGTCCATTCTGGGAAATCGTGAGCAGATGCGCACTGTGCTTCGTCTCGCAGCCGAAGGGAAGATCCGCACGGTCGTCGAAAGATTCCCAATGGACGAGGCAGAGCAGGCGCTCGAGCGACTAGCCGCAGGCTCGCTGCGCTCGCGCGCCGTCCTCGTCAACGAGCAGGACTGAGACTCAACGCTCAAGGCTTGACGCGGATCAGCGGCACCGGGAACTGCGCGGCCCTGATCGCGGACATGTACTCGTCCGTGATGCACGCAGTGAACGTGTCCAGTTCGAAGACCTTGAACAGGGCTTCTCGGCCGAACTTGGAGCTGTCGGCGACGAGGAAGGCCTCAGACGCAATGGATCGCATCGTGCGCTTGACCTCGAGCTCATAGCTCGAAGTGTTGTAGATGCCATCGTCCGTGACGGTGTCCGCGCCGAACACGGCGACGTTGACGCGCAGGTTCTGCAACTGCTGAACGGAGGTCGGACCCCACATTGTGTAGACGTTGGGCAACAGTTCGCCTCCGACAAAAACCAAGTGGGCGTTCTGCCTTTCGGCGATCGCCGTCCCGATGAGTAGGTCGTTGGTCACCACGGTCAGCTGGCGTGCGCTCAGATTCCGTGCAACCTCGAGGGTGGTCGAGCCACTGTCGAGCAGTACGGTCTGTCCGGGGAGGATGCGCTGGGCCATGGCTTTGCCGATTGCGCGCTTCTCCGCTTGGTGAAGGCTCTGCTTCAGGTCCATAGGCGCGTCGGTCTGGCGCATCGGAAGTGCGCCCCCGTGCGTTCGCTGCACAAGATCGCGCGCTTCGAGCTCGGCCAACGTGCGCCGGACGGTGCTCTCGGTGACGCCGAAGTGCTTCGCCAGGTCGGTCACCGATACGAACCCGCGTTCCAGCAGCAGCTCCACCGTCTGTGCTTGTCGCGACATTGCGACCCCCTTCCTTGACGCACCACTGTAGCGCGCGCCTTGCGCGATATCGCGCAAGGCGGCGCGCGCAGCCGAGCAAAATCATGCGGGATTCCATTGACACCGTGCGCGAGTGAGTCGTAGCGTCGACGCTGCCTGCCATCGTCGTGGCAGTGGCGCAGTGCTCAATCACAAGGGAGTGACCACATGAGGCACAGGAAAGTTGCCAGTGGAGTCATAGTCAGCGCGCTCGCGATGGCGCTGGTGGCCTGCAGTTCGGTGAGTGAACAGGATCCGGGTACCGCGGCCACTGGCGGCGCTGGTGCCACCGGCGGGGGCGATGGTGCATACGTCGTCATCGTGAAGGCGACCGGAATCGGCTGGTTCGACCGGATGGAGGTCGGCGTCAAGGAGTGGGCCAAGGAAACCGGACTCGACGCTCGTCAGGAAGGGCCGTCGGAGGCCACCAACGAGGGCCAGGTCTCGATCATCCAAGACCTGATCGCGCAGAAGCCGAAGGCCATCTCCGTGGTGCCGAATGACTTGGCCGGGCTCGAGAGCGTGCTTGGTCAGGCACGCGACGCGGGCATCGTCGTCGTCAGCCACGAGGCCGTCGGCATCAAGAACGTCGACATCAACATTGAGGGCTTCGAGAACAAGGCCTACGGCGCACAGATCATGGAGAACCTCGGCAAGTGCACGGGCGGCAAGGGCGAATACGTCCAGTTCGTCGGCCGCCTGACCAACGGCTCACACTCGGAGTGGGTGCAGGGCGCGTACGAGAAGCAGCAAGCGGACTTCCCCGACATGAAGCGTGTTGAGGACCCGATCGAGTCAGAGGAGAACGAGGAGGTCGCCTACAACAAGGCGAAGGAGCTTCTCGCGAAGTACCCGAACATCAAGGCGTTCGAGGGCTCCGCAGGCACTGACGTTGTTGGCATCGCGCGTGCGGTCGAGGAGGCCGGCAAGACTGACGATGTCTGCGTAATGGGCACCAGCATCCCCTCCGTCGCAGGCGCTTACCTCGACAGCGGGGCCATCGACAAGATCTTCTTCTGGGACCCCGCCATGGCTGGCAAGGCCCAGCTGGCGGTTGCCAAGATCCTCGCCGAGGGCGGCAAGATCGAAGAAGGCACCAACCTGGGCGTCCCCGGTTACGAGTCGCTCGTGAAGCTTGAAGGGGCCGACAACGCCTTCGCTGGCAACGCCGGTGTTGCAGTCGACCTGACGAACGTGGATCAGTACGACTTCTAGTTCGACACCCCCAGCGTGGCTCGGGCGGCGTCCGGCCTGCCAAGCCGCCCGAGTCACGCTGGATACCAAAGGGATGCCGTCATGACCCCGTCAGCTGCACCGATCCTCGAGGTCCGAGATGTTGTCAAGACCTATGGGGGCGTCCGCGCCCTCAAGCAGGTCTCGCTGGAACTGCTGCCTGGCGAGGTGCACTGCCTCGCCGGGGAGAACGGCAGCGGCAAGTCGACGCTCATCAAGATCATCAGCGGCGTTGAGAAACCCGACTCGGGCACCGTCGCCATAGAGGGGCAGATTCACCACCACCTCACCCCGAACGACGCAATCCACAGCGGTGTTCAGGTGATCTACCAGGACTTCTCGCTCTTCCCGAACCTCACCGCGGCCGAGAACATCGCCATGCTCAGCGAGCTGGCAGAGGGGCGCAAGATCTCATCTCGCGCGCGCATCCGCGCGGCGGCGCGGCGCGTCGTGGAGGAGCTGGGCCTGCGTCTCGACCTCGAAGCCGATGTCATCGACCTCCCGGTTGCGGACCGCCAGCTCATCGCCATCTGCCGAGCGCTGGTCAACGACGCGAAGGTCCTGATCATGGACGAGCCGACCACCGCGCTCACCCACACCGAGGTGGACCGTCTTTTCGACGTCGTGCGCCGGCTGCAGGAGCGCGGTGTCGCGGTCATGTTCGTCAGCCACAAGCTCGATGAGGTGCTGCGGATCTCCCAGCGGGTCACGGTCCTGCGCAACGGCGAAGTTGTTCAGTCCGGCCCTGCCTCCGAGTACACGGCGCGATCCATCGCCAAAGCGATGACCGGTCGGGACGTCAGTGAGGAACGCCTCGTGAGCGCCCTGGCCCCAGACGCCTCGGTGCTCATGGAGGTGCACAACCTCAGCCGCGCGGGCGGCTTCACTGAGGTGAGCTTCGCCCTGCGGGCAGGTGAGATCCTCGGCATCACGGGTCTGCTGGGCTCCGGCCGGGCCGAGATCGCCGAAGCCATATTCGGGATCCACCCCGCCGACTCCGGCAGCATCAGCGTGGCCGGCAAAGAACGAAGGATCCGTTCGATCCGTGACGCGGTCTCGGCGGGGATCGGCTACGTCCCCGAGGACCGCCTCACCCAGGGCCTGTTCCTGGACGTGTCCATCGCCGATAACATCATCGCCTCCTCGCTGGACAGCTACCGGACCCGCACCGGTCTACTGGACCGCCGCCGAATCCGTGACTCCATCGCCGGCCTCTTCCGGCGGCTGAGGATCCAAGCTCCGAACGTCGGTGCCGTCGTCCGAAGCCTGTCTGGTGGCAACGCCCAACGAGTGGTCATCGCCAAGTGGCTGGACCGCAAGCCAGCGGTGTTAATCCTCAACGGGCCCACCGTCGGGGTTGATGTCGGCTCCAAGGAGCAGATCATCGGGATCCTGCGGGAGCAGGCCGCAGCCGGTGTCGGCATCGTGATCATCTCCGACGACATCCCAGAGCTGGTGACCAGTTGTCACCGAGTGCTCGTCGTGCACGAGGGGCGGATCGTCGCTGAGCTCTCCGGCGAGCAGATCGATGCCCAGGAGATCGAGCGAAGGATGGCGGCATGAGCCTGACGCTGGCACGGTTGCGCGGTCCCAACAGCGAAGGTCTGCTGGTCGCCGTCATCGTGGTCATTGTGGTCGCGATGTCGTTCGCGAGCCCCGCGTTCTTCACGGCCAGCACCTTCTTTGCCCTGGTCCGCAGCTCAATGGTGCCGCTGATCTTCGCGCTCGGAGTGCTGCTCGTCCTGATATCGGGCGGGATCGACGTGTCATTCCTCGCGATCGGCATCTTCGCTGCCTACGCGTCAGTGAAATGGGCCATCGATGGAAGCGCAGACCAGGGCCCGCTCATGGTTTTTGCCATTGCCATGGCTGTCGGGGCGCTGCTCGGCCTGCTCAACGGTGTGGTGATCGCACGGTTCCGCCTGCCCACCCTGATCGTCACGCTAGGCACACAGAGCATCTTCAAAGGCGCCCTCATCGCCTATGTGGGCTCGGTTTACATCTCCGCCGCGCGCCTGCCTGCGTCAGTGAACGAGCTCTCACGCGCGCACGTGGTGGACGTACGTGGTGGTGGCTACCTGCATTTCATGATCGTGCCCGTAGCGATCGTCGCTGTCCTCGTTGCTCTGCTGCTGCGGCGGACAGTCTTCGGCCGCAGCATCTACGCCATCGGCGGGGACACCGAGGCGGCCAGGCGCGTCGGGATCCGGGTCGTCCGCACCCAGATCCTCCTCTATGTGCTGGTTGGTGCCCTGGCGGCGTTCGGCGGCGTCCTGCACGTGATCCTGGGGCGCAACGCCAACCCCCAGAGCCTGGTCGGCACTGAGCTTGACATCATCGCGGCCGTGGTCCTCGGTGGAGCCTCGATCTTCGGTGGTCGAGGGTCCGTGCTCGGGACGGTACTAGGCGTGGTCCTGGTCCAGCTGATCAACAACAACCTGGTCCTCCTGGGGATCCCAAGCACGTGGCAACGAGCAGCGGTCGGCATGCTTCTGCTCCTCGGTGTCGGTGTCCAAGCGATAGCTGCCGGCCGTGCCCGACGGCGAACGGTCGCTGTTGAACAGCCCGTCGAGCCGAAGGAGGTCCTGGCATGAGCCAGCAGATGCGTGGCCTTCGGGACATCAACGACCGCGCGGGCGCTGCCTGGGCTGCGGCCCTTGAACGGGTCCACGTGGCCCGCGGGGTGGGCAGGATGGCGCTGTTGCTGGTCCTGACGTTCATCTTCTTCGCGATCCTGCGGCCGGGAATCTTCCTCAACCCGGTCAACCTGACCAACATCGGCATCGCAGCCCCGGAGATCGGGTTGCTGTCGCTGGCGGTGATGATCTCCATGCTCACGGGTGGCATTGACCTGTCGGTCGTGGCGATGGCCAATGGCGCGGCGATCACCGTGTCCTCGCTGTACACGGCAGTGCTGACCTCCCAAGGACAGGCTGCTGCCGAGCAGATGACGCCGCTGTTCCTGCTCGCCGGGCTCGGCGTGGGCCTACTCCTCGGGGCCGTCAACGGTCTGCTCATCAGCGTTGTGGGCATCACTCCAATCTTGGCGACCTTGGGCACCATGCAGCTCTACAACGGGCTGGCCCTGGTCTGGACCGGCGGCGTGACCATCTCAGGCGCCCCGACGGGGCTGCGCACCATGGGCCGAACGGCTGTGCTCGGGGTCCCGTTACTCCTGCTGATCCTGGTGGCGGCTGCCGCTGCGCTCGCAGTCATGATCAATCGGACGCCGGCGGGCCGAAAGGTGCAGCTGCAGGGGGCCAACCCGGTTGCGGCTCGCTACTCGGGCATCAGTCCTCGCAGGACGCTGATGATGACCTACATCACCAGCGGGCTGCTCGCGTCATTGGCCGGGCTTCTCTTCCTCAGCCGGAACCCATCAGCGAGTGCCGACTACGGCAGCAGCTACGTGCTGCTCGTCATCGTCATCGTCGTGCTGGGAGGAACCAACCCCATGGGAGGGTTCGCGACCGTGCTCGGTGTCGTGCTGGCCACGTTGACCCTTCAGGTGGTCTCGAGTGGCTTCACGGCGCTGCGCCTTTCCGCCTACGAGTACGCGATCGCCCAAGGCAGCATCCTGATCGGCGTCATGGTCCTTGACCACGTCAAGTTCCGTCGTCGGCCCCCGCGACCTGCACCTCCCGTGCCTCATGAAGCAGTCCCCACCCCCGTCGAGCACTGAGAACGGACCAATGCCATGAAGAAGATCATCAACAAGCCCGAGAACTTCGTCGACGAGTTCGTCGAGGGCATCCTCCTCGCCCATCCCGACCTCGTGAAGACACCAGGCGAGGACATCCGGGTCCTCGTGCGTGCCGACGCGCCGAACCCCGGCAAGGTTGGAATCGTCACGGGGGGCGGCTCTGGTCACCTGCCCCTGTTCAAGGGGTATGTGGGTCAGGGCCTGTGCTCCGGCGTGGCCATCGGCAACGTCTTCAGCTCGCCAAGCTCGGACCAGATCTTCCAAGCCACCATGGCGGTGGACGGCGGCGCTGGTGTGCTCTACCTGTACGGCAACTACGGCGGGGACGTCTTCAACTTCGACCTCGCGAGCGATCTTGCTGAGCTCGAGGGCATCCAGACCCGCACGGTGCTGGGACGGGACGATGTCGCCAGTCAGCCGAAGGACAACAAGACCGAACGGCGTGGAGTCGCAGGAATCTTCTTCGCATACAAGGCTGCCGGAGCCGCTGCCGAGCGCGGAGACTCCTTGGACCAAGTCGCGGCAATCGCGGAAGACGTCGTCGAGCACACCGCGACCATCGGCATCGGCCTCGCGCCAACCATCCTTCCGACGACAGGCAAGCCAAGCTTCGAGCTGCCGGACGGCGAGATGGAGATCGGCATCGGGATCCACGGCGAGCCAGGTTCTCGCCGCGGTCCGCTGGAGACTGCCGACGAGATCGCCGACCACTTCGTCCAGGCCCTCATGGATGACCTTGGACTGACCGAGGGCGCGCGGGTGGCCGTGCTCGTCAACGGCCTCGGCGCCACACCACTCGAGGAGCTCTACCTGCTCTATCGCCGCACCCATCAGATCCTCACCGACCACGGGATCTCGATCGTCAAGAAGTACGTTGGCGAGTACGCAACCAGCCTCGAGATGGCCGGGGCATCCATCTCGCTGCTCGAGCTCGATGACACCCGCCTCGAACTCCTGTCCGCTCCGGCGCGGTCGCCGTTCTTCCAGGAGAGCTGATCCACGTGAACAGCAAGGAGCTGAACCAGCAGATCCGCAACAGTCTCGAAATCCTCGTCGAGTCCGCCGACGAGCTGCGCGACCTGGACCAGGCGCTGGGCGACGGCGACCTCGGCATCACCGTCACCGCTGGGTCGAATGCCGTTAACGCCGAGCTCGAGAAGCTCGGCGACGACGCGACACCCACGGACATCGCGCGCACCTGCGCCAAGGCCTTTGCCAACGCCAACCCGTCAACCATGGCGGCGCTCGTGGCTGGTGCGCTGCTCAACGGGTCACGCACATGGGAGGGTAAGACGGACATCGGGCTCGCCGAGGCGACAGAGTTCCTCGGTGCTGCTGCGGCCAGCATCTCCCAGCGCGGCAAGACCGAGGTGGGTGACAAGACGATCCTCGACGGGATCGCCGCAGCAGCAGACGCGCTTCGCGAATCGGCCGACTCCACCCAAGCAACCCGTGCAGCCGTCACCGCCTCGGCCCGAGCCGTGGAGGACACCACGGGCCTGCAGTCTCGCCGCGGACGGGCGTCGTGGCTCCAAGAGCGCAGCATCGGCTTGCCCGACCCTGGCGCGACTGCCTTCCAGCGCCTTGTCGAGGCATGGGCGCGGGCGTCCGAGACTTCCCGCTGAGAGCAAGACCGCGGTCCTCGCGCCGTGCCGGACAGGCGCGGCGCGAGTCGGTCACACACCGTCGCGCACAGCGCGAGCTAAGACGAAAGGAACCTGCAAGACCATGAACTCCTGGCTGAATGAGGTTTTCGACGTTCCCAAGCCGATCATCGGCATGTGCCACCTGCCCCCGCTACCCGGCGACCCGTCCTACGACTCCGCGGGAGGAATGGCGAAGGTCCTGGCGCATGCGCGCCAGGAGCTGGCGGCCCTGCAGGAAGGCGGCGTCGACGGCGTCCTGATCTCCAACGAGTTCAGCCTGCCCTACCTGACAACCGCGGAGCCGATCACCGCGGTCTCGATGGCGCGCGTCATCGGTGAGCTCCGCTCAGAGTTGGCCGTGCCGTTCGGGGTCAACGTTCTGTGGGACGGAATAGCCTCGATCGACCTGGCGGTGTCCACCGGGGCGGCCTTTGTTCGCGAGGTCTTCACTGGTGTGTACGCCTCGGACTTTGGGCTGTGGAACACCGATGTCGGCAAAGCCTCCCGTCACCGTGCGCGTGTGGGGGCGCTAGGAGTGCGTCTGCTCTACAACATCGTCCCCGAGGCCGCCGCTTACCTGGCCAGCCGAGACCTCGCGCAGCTGACGAAGTCCACGGTGTTCAACGGCGCTCCAGACGGGCTCTGTGTGTCCGGCCTCACGGCCGGCGCCGCGACCGATACCTCGACCCTCGCCGTGGTCAAGGAGAACGCCGGCAACGTGCCCGTGTTCGTCAACACCGGCGTTCGGCCTGAGACCGTTGCCGAGAGCCTGCAGTATGCAGACGCGGCCATCGTCGGCACCTCTCTCAAGCGGGACGGAGTCTTCACCAATCAGGTCGATGCCGCCCGCGTCAGCGAGCTCATGCAGGTGGTGAAGGGGCTGAGGGAATGACATTCGTCGGCATCGACGTCGGCACCTTTGAGACCAAGGGGGTTCTCGTCGATGCCGACGGGCAGGTCCTCGCGATGGCACGACGCCGGCACGGCATATCCACCCCGCGACCTGGACACGTTGAGCATGACCCAGAGTCAGACTGGTGGGCCGACGTCACTGAGGTCGCAGCTGAGCTAATGAACGACCCCCGCGGTCCTGAGGTGGCGGCAGTCGCGGTCAGCGCGATCGGCCCATGCGTCGTCGCAGTGGATGAGGCGCTCCGGCCCCTGCGGCCGGCAATCCTCTACGGAGTCGACACCCGCGCCACGCGACAGATCGAGGCCTTGACCGAGCGGCTCGGCGCAGAGGAGATCTTCCGGCGCTGCGGCAACCCCTTGACCAGCCAATCGACCGGGCCAAAGATCGCATGGCTCAGGGACGAGGAGCCGGAGGTTTGGGATCGGGCCCGCTGGTTCATGACCAGTCAGTCATGGCTGGTGGCACGGCTGACCGGGCAGGTGGTCATTGACCACGCCACTGCTGGGTACTTTCATCCTCTGTACAACCTCGAACAACGACGGTGGGATCTCTCCGGCTGCGAGGACATCGTCACAGAGGAGCGCCTGCCTCGCGTGGAGTGGACGACAACCATCGCCGGCAGAGTGCATGAGGCAGCGGCCGCCGCCACCGGACTCCCCGTCGGCACCCCGGTGATCGTCGGCACGACGGACGCTCCCGCCGAGGCAGTCGCGGCGGGCGTGGTCACCGACGGCTCTCTCATGGCCATGTATGGCTCAAGCGGATACTTCATCCGGGTAGGGTCACGCCCACTCACCGACCGCGCACTGTGGGCGGCGCCCTTCGTGTTCAAGGACACCTACGTGCTCGCGGCGGGAACCGCCACGACGGGCACTGCGACGCGATGGCTGGCCGATCTTCTGGATCTGACCGCCGCTGAGGACACAGTGACGTTCGGCCGGCTGCTGGGGCTTGCCCTCGGCTCGCCGGTCGGCGCCCGCGGTGTCATCGCGCTCCCGCACCTGGCCGGGGAGCGGACGCCCTTCCAAGACCCCGACAGCCGCGGTGCGGTCGTCGGGCTCGGTTTGGAGCACACCCGCGCGGACGTCGCGCGAGCGGTCTTGGAAGGGACCGGCCACGCCGTGGCCGAAGCGATCCTCACCTATTCCCGCGCCGGAGTACCGGTTGAGCGGGTCGTGGCAATCGGCGGAGCGACCAAGAACGAGATCATCACCCGCACCGTCTCCACGGTCACCGGGCTGACCCAGCAGGTGGCGGACTCCCCGGGTGCTGCCTACGGGGATGCCCTTCTTGCTGCCTACGGGACAGGGGCAGTCACTGACCTCGGCCCCGACAGCCCGTGGTGGCCACGCCAGCAGTCCGTGGAGCCTGAGGAAGAGCATGCGGCGCTCTTACGCGCTGACCACGAGGCCTACCTGGAGCTGTACCGGGCGCTGGCTCCTTGGAGCCGTGCCCGGCGAGCGGGCGAGAGGAGCCAGGCGTGACCTCGCCCGACTGGCTGATGATCGCTCGGCTCGTCGCTGACGGTGTGGCCCTGGCAGCCGGAGATCGAGTCTCGGTCTTCGTCACCGACAGTTCCGCGATGGACGCGGGAGCGGCCTTCGTCGAAGAAGGGTGGCGTCGCGGGGCAGTCGTGCAGGTCCTCGCCACCGACGAACGCTTCGACGCCAGCGCGCTGCGCCACGCCGATGCCGGGACACTTCAGCAGCCGATGCCCTTAGAAGCCGCAGCAATGCAGTGGTCCAACGTCCATGTCTCGTTCCGAGCCATGACGAGCCCAGAGCTGGATGCGGACCCAAGCAAGATTGCTGCGCTGCGGCGCGGCCGCGGGCTCGTCTCCACCATGCGCTGGCAAGGCACGCGCTGGGCAATCGTCCGGGTGCCCACGCCCCAATGGGCAAACGCCGTTGGTCTCAGTCCAGATGCCCTGCTTCGAGAGTGGTCTGCGTCCTTCGACGCTGACTGGGCTGACGCGGCCCGGCGCATGCAGTCACTATGCGATCGTCTGTCTGAGGGTCGCGCCGCAGTCATCGAGGACGAGTGGGGCCGGTTGGAGCTCGGTCTCGAAGGCCGGCACTGGGTGCCGTTCTCAGGCAACGCCAACTGGCCGGACGGTGAGATCGCGACGGCACCCGTCGAAACTCAAGCAGACGGCAGAATCCGCTTCCCAGGCTCCTTCTTCTTCGGCGGCGTCCGCATCAGTGATCTCGAGCTTGACCTCAGGAATGGTCTCATCGTGGGCGAGCGCGCCTCCGACGGGATCGAGTTCGTTCGTGAGCTGCTCGACGGCGATGCCGGCGCGCGGCGAATCGGCGAGCTCGGCATCGGTACCAACGCCGCTCTGACCACCTTGACCGGTGATCTACTCATCGATGAGAAGATCAGCGGCACCATGCACATTGCTCTTGGCCGTGCCTATCCGGAGTGCGGTGGAGTGAACAGTTCAGCTCTGCACTGGGACGTCGTCAAGGATCTGCGCGGCGCGGGAGGCCTCCCGCCCGGCTCCCTCCGCGTGGACGACGAGTGGCTGATCCGCGACGGGGTTGTTCAACCTTTGCTTCAGGAAGCGTTGGTCGCGAAGCAACCTCTGGGCTAATCGCAGTCACTGCCGGAGCACCAGCAAAGGGCGTCCGCCAGGTCAGCGCTGAAGGGGAGAACTGCCGAGATCCGTCACAAGGCCTTCAGCGTCTTCGCCCGGGTGGAAATCCGGTCGCTCGCCTGAGCGTGACAGCGGACGCAACGGACCCTTTCGGCGAGCGGATGCAGCGGGCGTCAGAGACCCTCTTCAGTCGGCTCTCACGTGGCTCGAGGCCCCCGCCTTGGACGACGAGCCGCCTGGGTTGAGGTCGCCGGCTTGGGCGATGCCCCGAGGCTGGTTGGACTTCTCGAGTTTGGAGAGCCCGATGTCAACGCCTACCGATGCCTCTCAGATGTCGGCAGCCGAGCACAAGGGGAAAGCAATCTTGCGGGCCGGGGGAGTCCGACGAGCGGCGATTCACACGGGGCGGCATCGACGACCTGTGTCGAAATTGTGCGGAAGTTCGGGTTTCGACAGAGTCCCTCGCGGTCAGCGGCCCCAGCGCCCCGGGCTGTAAATCCGTCGCGAAAGCTTCGAAGGTTCGAATCCTTCACCTGCCACGTCGTGCCCCGAGAGGCCCTGACCAGCGGAAACGTTGTTCAGGGCCTCTCTCGCGCCTGTTGCTGGAATGGGCTTGGAAGGCTGCCACTGGGGGACTTCGCCGCGATTTCGACGCAGCCAGCGAGGACCCGCAGTCCGGAGGTGCGCGACGTGCACCGGATGCCTCGCCGCGTCAAGGGCTGTCGGTGGCGAATACGCGGCGAAAAGCGCGGCGGCCGTGGTCCTTCCGCAGGTCATACGGCTTCGCGGCGACGGATAGTGAACCGGCGCGATGAGGAAGCCGGCGGGCTCTGTCTCGAAGACGTACTCAACTAGACCAGGGGCGCAGGAAGCCGGTGATTCGGTCGCGGGTCTGCGGCGATACCGGTAGGTCGGCGAGTCGGTCGATGAGCGTGTCTGTTGCGAGGAGCTTCGCGTTGAGCAGGGCAGTGACGAAGGCTCGGTCCTTGTCGCGGAATGCTGCCAGCTTGGCCAGGGCCAAGTCGTGTGGCTCGAGGAAGAGTGCTCGAGATGGCCGCATGGCCTGGCTCTGCCAGGTGATGAGTCGGTCCTCCCAGCCTGTTGGCAGCACTGCGGTGCTGACCTCGACTCCTTGGGCGTAGTAGCCGAACTGTTCATCGAATTGGGACAGCTCCCCGATGGCGCCGTCTACTTGGTCGGCCTTCTGTCCGCCGGGATCGTTGAGGAAGGCGATGTCCACCTCCCGGGAGGCGGTGGCCGGCGCCGGAAGGTCGTCCTCGTCGAACGACCCGAGAATCGCTTGGGAGCCGATGACCAGGATGTCCGGGTCGCCAGCGATCTGAGTGCTGGCCCGCAAGAGGTGTGCGAGTTGCTCGCGGTTCATGCGGCCGGGTGCTCGGCGGCCCAGTGGCGGCGGAAGGACTGGTGGACCGCGAGACGTTCCCGCTCGTCCAGGACTCCCGCGAAGGGGGAGTTGGCTCGCAGCTCCACCGCTCGGGGGGCGCGGCTGGCCAGGACGTCGGCGACCGCGTCCACTCCCTGGTCGAGCACTCGCTCCCACTCGCGCAGCCAGGACTGGCTCATCCCATCCGGTCGGTGCGCGCCGCTCCACCGGCGAATGTTCGAACGGGCTTTGTCGAGCACCCGCTCCGGGTCGCGCAGCAGCGGGCCGAGCAGCGCCCGATGCAGCCATAATGAGCGCTCCTCTTCCCGACGCAACACCTTGCCTTCGTCCAAGAACCTCTGAAGGTCTACGCGGGCGACCCTCCGGTGGGAACCGACTACGGCGCACGACAGCTTTCCCGAGTCGCACAGGTCGACGACGTGCTGGCGTGAACAACCAAGAACTTGTGCCGCCTGTCCGGTGGTGAGCAGCTGCCCGTCAGTGGCCATGTCGCAATAGTCGCGCGTAAACACAAAAAACACAAGACGTCGACTGCCTTCCCGTGCGACCAGCTACCCCGACCTCGTGCTCCCCGTGTCATGGCGGCGTTCTGACGCGGGTCCAAAGCATTCGGCTCACCGGTGGATGAGCACCGCAGAGGCGAAGAGGGACCACGGCCGTTGCACCCAACGCAAAGGGCACGGCTTCTGTTCATCAAGCCTACGTTGAGGAACGGTCGATGGTCCGACGTCAGGTGCGGGATGGTTGAGCCGGTGTCCCGGCCCCCCTTGGAACCAGACTGATTCCGACGCGTCTACTGGGCGTCAGTCCGCTTGTCGGCCCCACATCTGGATCGGGGTGTTGAGCGACACCTTGATTGCGTAGGGGACCTGGGGGTGACGACGTCGAGGGTGAGGACGGCCTTGGCGGAGGTGGTGACCGGGCGGCCTCTACGGTTGGCGTCAAGAGCGTGATGATGCGCTGAGGACGCGCGACGGCCCTCCCATGCTTTGGCGAGCGGGAGGGCCGTCACTTGGTGCTTGGAGGGCACCCATGGTGATGGTAGGTACCGATCGGGCTGAGGTCGAACGGTTGCTGCTCTCGGGGGAGCTGGTGTGCCCGTCGTGCGCGGGGGTGTTGGCCCCGTGGGGGCACGCTCGCTCACGGTCCTTGAACCGTACTGAGGTTCCCGGAGGGTGGGTTGTTACGCGACCTCCGGGATGGGGGTCACGGTCGTAGCCTGCCGGTGAAGGTGCTCGAACTCAACCGGGGGCAGGTACCCGATCGAGGAGTGCAG
>Ga0209347_1000891_pt1 | contig 60611 bp, 49 predicted proteins | sample AutmiccommuBRH23_FD_187382 | JGI IMG/M metagenome (GOLD analysis project Ga0209347, IMG submission 187382) | Deep subsurface microbial communities from Mt. Terri, Switzerland - Autotrophic microbial communities BRH/23 (SPAdes) (version 2) | ecosystem: Environmental > Aquatic > Deep subsurface >... | reverse complement strand
TACAGGATTAGATCCTGAAATGGAATCTTTAGGTGTTGATTGGAATGGTAATCCTCGTCAAAAAGTGATTACTATGGGAATAAACATGAGTCTATAATTGATAAATATTATAATTATGAAAAATATATTTAAATCATTAAAAAATTATGCAAAATTGGCATTTATTGTGCCGGTTTTATTGACGGGTATTCTAATATCTTCATGTAACGAAGATATTATTGAAGTTGACCCTTTTACCAGTATCTCTGAAAATACAGCATTTTCAACTCCTTCCTTAATTGATTTATCGGTTACTGGTATGTATCAAGCTGCTGCAATAGGACAGTATAATGGTGTAGGTAGAGGTTATATATTTGGAGCTGCTTTTGTTCAGCAAGGGGATAACAGAGGTGAAGATGCATTAAATCTTGAGGCTTTTTATAGAATAACATATCAAGCAACCTACGATGGCGGAACTGCCAATAATGTGTATTATTGGGTAGATACTTATCGTTTAATCAACAGAGCAAATATTGTTATTGATGGTGTTACTAAAGCAGTTGCTGCTGGCGTAATTTCAGCGGAAAAAGGAAATGATTACATTGGTGAAGCTTTATATTTCAGAGCTATTTCCCATATGGAGTTGTTATTTCACTTTTCGAAACCATACAAATTTACTGCAGGTGCAACGCACCCTGGTGTTCCTTATAGAGATGTTCCTAATACTACTTTAGAGAACCTTGAAGCTGGCGCTTTGCTTGGTAGGGGTACAGTTAAAGAGGGTTATGATAAAATTATTGCTGATTTGACAGAGGCTGAATCAAAAATGCTGTCTAAAAATTCCAGAACTGGAAATGGTAAAATTACAAGAGCTACAAAAGAAGCAGCTATTGCTATGAAGACACGTGCCTATTTGCATATGGGTGATTGGGACAAAGTGATTACTGAAGGAAATAAATTAAATGGTTTGTATTCTTTAACTTCCAGTCCAAATGGTCCTTTTTTGAATAGTTATAACAATTCGGAATCAATATTTTCAATTGAGCAATCTGCAACTAATAATCCTGGTGTTAATGCGGCTTTAGCCTCACAATACAAAACTCGTTTACTAGTATGTATAAGCCCAATAATTTGGAATGATTCAGAATGGTTGGCAAATGATAAACGTAGATTTGAAAGTCAAACAGGCACAACTACTGGAAGTGTATCATCAGATGCAATGGTTTTTTCAAATGGAAACAAAAAGTTCACTAACAAATACAAGGATGGTACTACCTATACTGACGCTGCTCCAGTAATACGTTATGCTGAAGTTTTGTTAAACATGGCAGAAGCCTATGCAAGAAAACCTGCACCAGATTTAGCCAACGCTTTAACAAATCTAAATTTAGTTAGAAATAGATCATTGGCAACACCTGCTACCCAGGCACATACTGCATCAACTTTAAGTACACAAACCTTAATGGTTCAAGCAATTATCAAAGAACGTAGAATTGAATTCTTAATGGAAGGCCGTCGTTGGCCAGATATTCATCGTTTGCAACATGAAACTATTGGTGGTATTTCTGGAATACCTGCAAAAGCACCAAGCGGACATCCTGTGGCAACAGCTTATAATATTGGGACTCCTTATGCAGGTCCATTTCAAGCGGCACTTCCATACAGTGATTTTAGATTTATATGGCCTATTCCAATATTGGAAACTAATGTTAATCCAACTTTAGCAGCACAACAAAATCCTGGTTACTAAAAATTAGTTTTATTAATAATTTTAAAAATCATCCGTCAAATGACGGGTGGTTTTTTTATGGCTCAATATTTCCATATTTATAACATAGAAAAATAATCCTCAAAACATTTTTTCGCAGTGTAATTTTAAAATATTTGCCTGACTTTTAAAATAAGTTGCCCAACTAAAAAAATAAGTTGCCCAACTAAAAAAATAAGTTGCCCGACTTTTGAAATATTTGCTTTACTTATTTAAACTATGGCCATTTTTAATTTAACAATCACATTTTAAAGTCCATTACAGCAATCAAAACAAAATCCCTACATTTGCATCATGGAAAATGAAACTTCAAAAATATTTGGCATTCGTACGGTTATAGAAGCCATCAACGCTGGTAAAACCATCAGCAAAGTGTATCTGCAAAAAGACTTAAGCAGTCATTTATTTTCGGAATTAAACAGCCTTATCAAACAACATAACATTGCAACCAGCCATGTGCCTGTTGAAAAGCTGAACCGTATTTCAAAAAATGGAAACCATCAAGGCGTTGCTGCACAAATATCCCCAATTGAGTTTTCAGATTTAGAGGAATTGATAGCTACTGCTTTTGAAAAAACCACCACGCCCCTATTTTTGTTGTTAGACCAGATTTCTGATGTCCGTAATTTTGGAGCCATCATAAGAACGGCTGAATGTGCTGGCGTAAACGGAATTGTGATCCAAAAACAAGGGAATGCGCCCATAAGTGCCGATACCATAAAAACATCCGCAGGTGCCGCGTTTAAAATGCCTATTTGTAAAGTGGACCATATTAAAGATGCCATTTTTCAATTTCAGGCGGCTGATATCCAATTGGTTGCTGCCACTGAAAAAACAGATACCTTAATTTACGACATCGATTTAACATTGCCAACAGCCATTATTATGGGTTCGGAAGATCGCGGTATCAATCCGTCCATCTTAAAAATTGTAACCCACAAGGCGAAATTGCCCATGTTGGGAGAAATTGATTCGCTCAATGTTTCTGTGGCTTGTGGTGCTTTTTTGTATGAAACAATCAGACAAAGGTTGAAGTTGAATCAACGTTAGACAGAAACTTCGGTCTTCCGACTATGAGCTACAAAAGCGACTTCACGTAATTTTTATGAATTTGTCGAAGTTTCTTAAGCTCTTTTCTCAGTAATTTTACAAAATCCTTTCCCTGAATTTTTGTGCTTTCCAACTGCAAACAATTTTGATACAAACCATCAATAAAATAGCGAAGAGATTTTGCGTATTTAAGTTTCAAATATGGATTTTCCTGACACTCAGTTTCCACAATTTTAGGAACCAATCTTAAAGCATTCATCACCAAATTGTCAGCATATTTATCTATTTTATTCATAGACAAATACATAGCCATGACACTTTTGTCGTTGCTTATATATGAAGCAATGTGGCGAGCCAACTTAAAGATATCCAGTGATTTTTGATATATCACCAACTGATTTAAATGTTGTGCTTCAGGATTAACCATTGATATTGTATTTAGCATGCAAATTTACTTCAGAAAATAAATTTTTATATTTAATATTTAAAGCCCAAGTGCTAATTTTGAATATAATTTAATATTTTTATGCTTTAAAACTTTAAAATATGAACTTAGATGTCATTAACTGGAAGATACTGGATTGTTTACAGCAAAATGCGAGGCAATCAAATACTGAAATTGCACGTAAAGTGGGCATAACTTCACCAGCCGTTGCTGAACGCATTCGTAAAATGGAAGACATCGGCGTAATTGAAGGCTATCACGCAAAAGTCTGCTATATTGAAACAGGAAATCAGTTAAAAGCCATCATTACGTTGCGCGCATTTATGGGAAGGCTTAAACCATTTATTGAAAAGGTGAAAGACTTTAATGAAGTGGTAAATTGCTACAGAATTACGGGAAACGAAAATATTGTGATGGAAGTTGTCCTTAAAAACCAGCAACATTTAGGGAAATTTATTGACCAGTTAATTACCTATGGCGAAACCACCACGCATATTGTTTTGTCCAATGTCATAGAGAACAATCCTATTGTGAAATCAGCGCATCTTTGATGGAAATTTTATGTCGGACGACCGATCCCTATAGCTATCGGAACTGGAGCCCAGAGTTAAATGAATCAAATTTCACTCTGAAGACTTGTGTTGGAGCGGACTCGAAGCAGTCTTAGAGGTAAGTAAAAAAAAATTAATAAAAACCTGTCAATACTAACCGGGGAAGTGCAGTTTTTTGCTAATTTTCACTTTCCAACGTAAAAACTTCTAATATTTAATATTTAACTTTTAATATAAATTCAAACTTCAAAACTTAGAGGTTTTTTTCAAGTATCGATAGCGCCAACCTAATTTTAAAATATTCCATCTCCTCTTTTAAAAAATCATAATAGGGTTTTAAAGTGGCCGGACTATCCAATGCTTCTTTTGCTTTTCTGACAATTTCAACCTCTTCTTTTGTCACAAAATCATAAATATCGATCTCTTTTCCATCGGCATACAATTTGGCCAAATGCGAAAATATGGTGGTTGGACTCAAATTTCTGTTTTCGGCAATTTCATCAATGCTTAAACCTTCCTTATACAAATCATACGTAACTTTATAGGTATCTCCTTTTTTCTTCTTTGGTATTTTTCCATCCATAAATGAAATGATTTCCGAAATAAATACGTCGCCATAAACTTCCAGTTTTCGTTGCCCTACCCCGTTTATTTCCATAAATTCCAAAGCGCTCATCGGCCTGGCTCTTTCCATTTCTTTTAGGGTGGCATCGCTAAAAACTAAGTATGCAGGAATATTTTCTTCCAATGAAATTTTATAACGAAGCTTTCTCAAACGTTCAAACAAAGTGTCTTTTGGTGATTTCTTTTCCTTAATTTCTTTTTTAATAACGGCTTGTTCCTTAAATGCCACCGGTTTTGTTAAATAAACCAATTTTTTTTCAAACAATACTTTTTTTGAAAAAGAGGTGAGATGCAAAGCGTTGTTTTTATGAAAAGCAATTTCACAAAACCCTTGATTGATTAACTGAATGATATATTGCTGCCAATCGTGCCAGGAAATGGCCGCGCCAACACCATGCGATTTCAGTTTGTCATATCCTTTATCAATAATCGTTGCATTTTTTGCGCCTCTTAAAACATCAATGATGACACCGGTTGCCTCCGATTCATTTAACCGCGTAATGACAGAAAGTGCCTTTTGAGCGATGATGGTTCCGTCAAAAAATTGGGGCGGATTTTTACAAACATCGCAGTTTCCGCAGTTTTCGGACAATAATTCCCCAAAATAACTCAGCAATATTTTTCTTCGGCAAGTTGTTGCTTCGGAAAATTGCTGCATCCGTTCCAATTTGGCCAGCTGAACCTCTTCATTTGAAGCGCCTGCCGCAAAATTCCGCAGCTGGATCACATCGGCATAACTGTGAAATAACAGGGCATTCGCCTTTACGCCATCACGCCCGCAGCGACCGATTTCCTGATAATAACCTTCAATATTTTTGGGCATATTGTAATGGATCACCCAGCGCACATTGGATTTGTCAATCCCCATTCCAAAGGCAATGGTGGCGCAAATTATTTGGGTTTTGTCAAACAGAAAATCCTCTTGGGTTTTTGTTCTTTCCTCAAAACTCAAACCTGCATGATAAGGCATCGCTTTGATACCGTTTTGCTTTAATTTTGATGCCAGTTGCTCGGTCGATTTTCGGCTTAAACAATAAATAATACCGGCTTCATTGGTTTTTTTATGGATGAATTTGATGATTTGCATAACACGGTCAATTGCCGGTCGCACTTCCAATTCAATATTTTTTCGATCGAAAGAAGTTAAAAATTGGTTGGCATTCGGGATGTTCAACTGATCCACAATGTCCTGTCTTGTTGCTTTATCGGCTGTTGCGGTTAGTGCGATAATTGGCGTATTGGGCAAGGATTGTTTTAAAAATCCCAACTGCTGGTAGGACGGGCGAAAATCGTGTCCCCAAGATGAAATACAATGCGCTTCATCAATGGCAACACAGCTGATGTATTTTTCATTTAGAATATTTGACAGCAACGCCAAACTCTCAGGCGCCACATACAACAGTTTTATTTCTGAATTGATTACTTTGTCAAAGATCCCGTTTTGGGCAGCACTTAACTGGCTGCTGTTAAAAAAAGCAGCCGGAATTCCGTTCGCGGTTAAACCATCAACCTGATCTTTCATTAAGGCGATTAAGGGCGATATCACCAAAGTAATTCCGTCAAAGAATAAAGCCGGCAACTGAAAACAAACCGATTTTCCGCCACCCGTGGGCATAATCACCAAATTGTCTTTTTTGGATAATACAGATTCTATAATGGCTTGCTGCTGCTCACGAAAACTATCGTAACCGAAATATTTTTTTAAGGTTGGAATTAGTGTTAATTGGATTTCTTTTGATAGCATTTTTTTTATTTTATCATAGTTAGCAAATGTATGATTTTAATTTTTTAGGACTCAGCCAAAAAATATTTAAGATTTCTGCCTCAACAAATAGCACAAAATAGTTAAAACAAAAAATCCGGCTTTCACCGGATTCTTGATTCAAACAAATAATTAGCAGCTATTTTTTATAGGCATCGGAATGCACATTTGCCACTGCCCGGCCCGATGGATCATTCATGTTTTTAAAACTTGCGTCCCATTCCAGCGCAATCTTGGTGCTGCACGCAACAGAAGCTTCCTGCGGAACACAAAGCGCTGCGGCATCTGAAGGAAAATGTTCCTGAAAAATAGAACGGTAATAAAATTCTTCCTTGTTTGTTGGCGTTTGCAAAGGGAATTTGTATTTGGCATTTGCCAATTGTTCATCGGTAACTTCTTCAGCCACCACCTTTTTCAAGGTATCAATCCAGCTGTAACCAACACCGTCAGAAAACTGCTCTTTTTGTCTCCAAGCCACACTTGCAGGCAAATAACTTTCAAAAGCTTTGCGAAGCACCCATTTTTCCATACGCTCGCCGTTGATCATTTTATCTTGCGGGTTGATGCGCATCGCCACATCCATAAATTCTTTGTCCAAAAAAGGTACACGGCCTTCAATTCCCCAAGCCGCCAAACTTTTGTTGGCCCTCAAACAATCGTACATATGGAGTTTGCTCAATTTACGGACGGTTTCTTCGTGAAATTCCTTTTTATTTGGCGCTTTGTGAAAGTATAAATAACCTCCAAACAACTCATCGGCTCCTTCACCCGAAAGCACCATTTTCACGCCCATTGACTTGATAACTCTCGCCATCAAATACATCGGCGTTGAAGCGCGAATGGTGGTAATGTCATAAGTTTCCAGGTTATAAACCACATCGCGAATGGCATCCAATCCTTCCTGAATGGTAAATTTTATTTCGTGGTGAACGGTTCCAATATGTTCTGCCACCAATTGCGCTGCAGCCAAATCAGGCGAACCTTCCAAGCCCACAGAAAACGAATGCAATTGTGGCCACCAGGCCGCTTGCGTATCATCAGATTCTATTCTTTTTTCTGCATATTTTTTTGCGATGGCTGAAGTTACCGAGGAATCCAATCCGCCGGAAAGCAACACGCCGTAAGGCACATCGGACATTAACTGACGGTGAACTGCGGCTTCCAAAGCATTGTGAATTTCATCAATGCTGGTTTGGTTGTCTTTTACGGCCTCATAATCCATCCAATCTCTGCTGTACCATTTGGTTAATTCCCCATCTTTACTCGTTAAAAAATGTCCCGGGGGAAATAGCTCAATTTTGGTACAAACACCTTCCAGCGCTTTCAATTCAGAAGCCACATAAAAAGTTCCGTTTTCATCCCAGCCCATATATAAAGGAATAATGCCCATATGGTCACGAGCGATGAAATATTCATCTTTATCTTCATCATACAAGGCAAAAGCAAAAATACCGTTCATTTCATCAATAAAACCGGTGCCTTTTTCTTTATACAAAGCCAAAATCACTTCACAATCCGATGCTGTTTGAAAATTATATTTTCCTTCAAATTGTTTGCGTAATTCTCTATGGTTATAGATTTCGCCGTTGGCGGATAAGATCAATTTTTTATCTTCGCTAAATAAAGGCTGTTTACCAGAAACCGGGTCAACAATCGACAAACGCTCGTGAGCCATTATTGCTTTATCATTCGAATAAATCCCGCTCCAATCCGGACCGCGATGGCGTATTTTTTTAGACATCTCCAAAATTTGAGGTCTCAACAAGTCTGCTTTCTCTTTTAAGTCAAACGCACAAACTATTCCACACATGTTTTTTTGTTTTTATTATTAATTATAATGCAAATGTGGTGTATTAGTTTATATTGACAAACAAAAATATCTATAATGATTACATTTATAAACTAAATATTGTATTTTAGATAATATATGTTATTATAATAATCGTATTTCAGGAAGATTTATTACTGATTGAAATTTTATAAAACAAAACAGCACAATAGCCTTTTCTTTCAAAAATTGTACGCTACTTTTGAAAACAATATCAATATAATTATTTATGATACAATTCACACTGCTTTTTGCCAGTATTTTAGGCGGCTTGGCCGTTGTTCTTGGTGCGTTTGGCGCGCACGCTTTAAAAAAAATATTGTCGGAGGAACAATTAAAAAGCTTTGAAACCGGTGTTAAATACCAAATGTATCACGCTATTGTGTTGCTGGTTATCGGTTTCAACTTCAAGTTAGAAACCGCTTCAGAAAAATATATGGTGTACTGTTTTATGGCAGGCATACTTTTGTTTTCGTTTAGTATTTATGGATTGGTCATTTCATCGGCAAAAAACAAAAAGTTAACATTTTTAGGTCCTGTTACGCCACTTGGCGGTTTACTGTTAATTATTGGCTGGGGATTGCTTTTCTACAATATTTTAAATCTTCCTGTGTAATTACTTTTCGAAAATCTTGTGAATCAATTAACTTTCTTGCACTAAAAAAAATACAAATTATTTATATATTTGAGAACTAACTAATAAATCGAAGAAAAAAAATGAAATACTACACCTTCATAATCGTTGTTTTTGCATTGATTTTTAATTCGTGCAACAATAAGCCTGCGGAAAAAATTGCCGAGAACATTGCTGTTGAACAATCGTTTAACTATAAAGTTGAAACCATTGTCCCGGATTTGGAACAACCTTGGGGAATGGCTTTTTTACCTGACGGATCGATGCTGATTACAGAAAAAAAAGGGGTGCTTATTCATTTTAAAAACGGAAAAAAAACAATTATAGAAGGTTTGCCAAAAATTGAAAACAATGGACAAGGTGGTTTATTGGATATTATACTGGATCCGAAATATAGGGAAAACGGCTGGATTTATTTTTCTTATGCCGCGAATACAGAAAACGACAATAAAGGCAGCAATACCGCTATTTCCAGAGCGAAACTTGTCAACAACAAATTGGTTAATTTGGAATTGCTTTACAAAGCTACGCCTAACACAAAAAACGGGGCGCATTATGGTTCGCGATTGGCATTTAACAAAGAAGGATTTTTGTTTTTCTCTATTGGTGACAGGGGGAATAACAAGGACAATCCGCAAGACATTACCCGAGATGCAGGTAAAGTTTACAGAATCAACCCAAACGGAACGATTCCAAGTTCAAACCCGTTTTTTAACGCAAAAGATGCCAAGAAAGCCATTTTTTCTTACGGAAACAGAAATATCCAGGGAATGGCTGTACATCCTGTAACTGGTGAAATTTGGACTCATGAACATGGCCCAAAAGGAGGTGATGAAATAAATATCATCAAATCTGGCAAAAATTATGGGTGGCCAAAAGTGTCGTATGGCATTAATTACGATGGATCCATTTTAACAGATAAAACTAAAATGCCCGGTATGGAAAATCCGATTCATTATTGGGTTCCTTCCATTGCCCCAAGCGGCATGGCCTTTGTAACCGGCAATAAATATCCGGAATGGAAAGGGAATCTTTTGGTGGGATCTTTAAAATTTCAGTATTTAAACAGGTGCGTTCTTAACAACAACAAAGTAATAAAAGAAGAAAAATTATTGGAGGGCTTGGGCAGAGTAAGAAATGTTATTCAAGCACCCGATGGCTATATTTATGTGGCGATTGAATTTAAAGGAATTGTGCGTATTAAGCCCGTAAACTAATCTGTTAATAACCGGACTTGTCAATACAACGCATAAAATCTTACTGTTTTAAGCAATATGAAGTTGCACCTCTATGAAAAATTATATCCTTTATTTATTTTTCTTCTTTATGGCTGTGCATTCATCCGCACAAAAATTTACTGGCAAAGTAATTGATGCAGAAAGTTCCAGTGAAATTTCAGCTGTTTACATTTTAAATTCTGACCTTGAAACTGTTACCGTTTCTGACGAAAAAGGACTTTTTACCCTCACAAAAACAGGTATTTACACCTTCAAAAAATCAGGTTATTATTCTGCAAAATTGGTTATTGACAACTTCAATTTTCATATTGTGGCTTTACAGTCCTTGACCGAAAATTTAAATGAAATTCAAATTGTCGGGAATAATTTTCAGCAAAAATTAAATAAAATTCCGGCTTCCGTAATAGCAATTTCAAGTGCCGATTTCACAAATAATACTGTAAATATTGCATCGGTAATCAATAAAGCGCCCGGTATCTTCATGTTTAGCGGCACACAAACCACCAACAGAATTACCATACGCGGCATCGGCTCACGCAATTTATACGGCACCAGTAAAATAAAAGTTTACTTTGATGACATTCCGCTGACAAATGGATCGGGGGAATCTGCCATCGAAGATATTGAAATGACTGCTTTAGGGAGAATTGAAATTTTAAAAGGTCCTTCCTCCAGCATTTATGGTTCTGGATTGGGCGGCGCCGTCCAATTAATTCCAAACAAAGGTTTATTTGATCAAACCACCCAGAAAATCGGCTATACTTTTGGGTCTTTTGGCTTACAAAAGTACGTATTGCAGGCAAATTTAGGAAATCAGGCAAATGCCGCCAATCTTGTTTATGCCAATACGAAAAGTGACGGTTACAGGGACAACAATAAAACGGACAAACAATCATTTACGCTGGCCTCAAATCATTTTATAAACGATAAAAACAACCTGACAATTATTGCAAGCCATATTGATGTGAAATCATTTATTCCGAGTTCGATAGATGAAAATAATTATGAAAACAATCCGGAAGCAGCGGCTTCAAACTGGGAACGCGCAAAAGGTTTTGAAGATTATAAAAAATCCCTTTTAGGTCTTTCTTGGAAACACCACTACAACGCGAACGTAAAACATTTTACAAGCATCTTTTCCTCCTTTTTTGATGGTGATGAAGCACGGCCATTCAGTATCTTAAAAGATAAAACAACTGCTTTTGGAATTAGAACTAAATTGGAATTGAAGGATCAATTATTCGGGAAATCCGTTCAATATATTGTTGGCGGTGAGCTATTCAACGATATTAAAAAATACAAAACCCTGAAAAATCTATATCTTGAATACCCCGAAGGAACAGGAAGCGTGGCCGGAGAAACATTAAGCGATTTTAAAGAAAACAGGGGTTATTTTAACTTGTTTTTCGATTCTAACATACAACTTTCTGAAAAAACCCAAGTCAATTTAGGCGTCAATTTAAATCAGACCGGCTTTACGTTAACCGATAAATTTAATAGTGATGCCGTTGATTTTTCTGGAAAATATCAGTTTAAAGCCATTCTTTCTCCTAAAATTGGCGTTACACATCAATTAAAAGAAAAAGCAATGGTTTATGGAACCATCAGCCACGGATTTTCAACGCCAACTTTGGAAGAAACTTTATTGCCAAACAATACATTGAATGCCAATATAAAACCTGAAAAAGGATGGAATTTTGAAATTGGCAGCAGGGGTTTGGCATTTAACAACAAACTAAACTATGAAGTTGCTTTATATCAAATGACCGTTAAAGATTTATTGGTGGCAAAACGCGTTGGAGAAGATGAATATGTTGGTGTAAATGCAGGTATAACCCGCTATACCGGCTTGGAAATGACAGGCAGTTATTTTCTGGTAAAAACAGCCAAATTTAAAGTTAAACACAACAACAATTTAAGTTTAAACAATTTTAAATTTATAGAATTTACTGATTTTGAAAACGATTATTCAGGAAACAAATTAACAGGCATTCCAAATATCACTATAAATTCTTCGGTTAGTATAGAAAACAATATCGGATTTTATGGAAAAGCCGACTTTAATTATGTTGGTAAAATGCCTATGCGGGATGACAATTCTATGTATTCAAAACAATATCATTTGGTAAATGGCTTGATCGGTTTTAAAACTTCAGAAGAAAAAAAATTCTCGCTTGACCTTTTTGTTGGATTAAACAATATTTTTAACGAAAAGTATGCGTCTATGCTTCTTATAAACGCAACCAGTTTTGGAACTGCCAAACCGCGCTATTATTATCCCGGAGAACCGGTGAATTATTATGCAGGAATCAATTTAAAATACCATTTTTGAATCAAGATAAAGAAAAAGGGCTAAAATATTTTCTGCTCTTAGAAAATGTATTTTTAGTTTTGCGTTGCAATTTTGGCCTTTGGTAAAATTCGTTCCACAAAATAAGAATAGGCCAGTTCTGATGGATGCAAACCATCTGAAGCCACCAGTAACGGATTTTGTAAACCTTTTCTTGTAATGTCTGTAATAAAAACAAATGCTATATTATTCGCCAAGCAATACTGTTGTGCAAAAGCATTATAATTGTCTATTTCTGTTGAAATCTTCTCTGGATTGCTCGACCGTTGCCCATATGGCGTATAAGCATAATCAGGAATAGAAACCACAATAAGGTTGGACTTATCGTCTTTGGCAAGCGCAATCGCCTTGTTGACCAATTCGGGAAATTCTTTTTCATAAACAGAAAAAGCTTTGCTTTGGAATTGATTGTTTACGCCAATTAACAGCGTTACCAAATCATAACTTGGAGTCAAACTTTGCGCGTTTATAGCCGAAATTAAGCTGGAGGTTGTCCACCCGGTTTGTGCAATAATCTTCAATCCGTAGGTAGTATTGGGATTTAAATTTTCAAGATTTCTTTTCAATTGCTCTGGAAATCTGCACGTTTCACAAACACTTTGTCCAATGGTATAACTGTCGCCCAGGGCCAAATAACTTACTGTTTTTAACGGATTTATAATTGGAGTGCTTGGAATAAAATCAATATCATCGTAGTCCCTATCGCAACTTATGATCAAGAGCCATACAAAAAGAACCGGTATTTTTAACAAGTTTATTTTCATTATTCCTGTATCAAGCAGTTAAAGTTGACGTATTAATGCAAAATTATAATTTGGATTAAATCTATAAAAGTGTTTCATCCAATCAAAAAAAATTTATCTGCGATAATATTTGAATTTCAAAAATAACAATATTCAAGATTGGATTCACAAATTCAAGAAAATAAAAAGCAATAAAAATGTCCGCCTGAAAAAAAGTCCATAAAACAGCATAAATTTTAACCATTACACTTATTATTAGATTACTTTTTTGTAGTTTTCGCCAAATCAATCGACAACCACATGAAATTTTATCCTTTTAAAGCAATCGTCATCATATTGCTAAGTATTTCCTTATTTAGCTGCAAAAAAACAACCACCTCCGAAGCAATTGAAATCAATTTTGTCAAAGAAAATTATGATAAAATAGAAACTACCATCACTATGCGCGACGGCGTTAAATTGTTCACCGCCATTTATTCGCCCAAAGACAAAAGCAAAACCTATCCCATTTTATTGCAACGCACGCCTTACAGCTGTCAGCCCTACGGAGCAGATACCTTGAAAAAAAGCATTGCACCCAATAAATTTTTGATGGAAGAAGGAAATATTGTGGTGTATCAAGATGTTCGCGGACGGTGGATGAGCGAAGGCACTTACGACAATATGCGTGCTTATATTCCGAGCAAGAAAAGCAACAAAGACATTGATGAGAGTTCCGATACGTACGATACCATTGACTGGCTGGTGAAAAATGTAGAAAATAATAACGGAAATGTGGGAACATGGGGAATTTCCTATCCCGGATTTTATGCAACGTATTCAGCCATTGATGCACATCCAGCTTTAAAAGCGGCTTCACCGCAAGCCTGCATTGGCGATTTCTTTTTTGATGATTTTCACCACAACGGCGCTTATTTGTTGAGTTATTTCAGGGCCACCGCCTTGTTTGGAACGCCAAAAGATGCACCATCCGATACCGCTTGGTACGCAACTCCCGATTTAAAAACAAAAGACCAATACCAGTTTTTTTTAGATGCTGGTCCTTTGAGCAATCTGAACCACTTTTTTCAAAATGAAAAATTGGATGAAACTGCACCGCAAAACAAAGACAAAGTAGATGATTTCTTCTGGAAAGAATTAATTGAACACCCAAATTATGATGAAGTTTGGCAAAGCAAAGGCATTATTCAGCATTTGAAAAACATAAAATCGTCGGTAGCCACGATGGTGGTTGGCGGACAATTTGATGCCGAAGATTTATACGGACCGCTGGAAACCTACAAAACCATTGAAAAATACAACAAAGACAATTACAATACTTTGGTATTCGGACCTTGGAGTCATGGACAATGGGCAAGCAGCAATCCTGAAAACAGCGTGGGAAATTATTATTTTGGCGATTCCATTTCCATAAAATTCCAGGAACAGATTGAAACCAAATTTTTCAACCATTTCCTAAAAGGCAAAGGCGATAAAAATACAGGTTTACCGGAAGCTTATGTGTATGACACCGGCAAAAAAGAATGGAAATCTTATGATATCTGGCCTCCTTCAAACAGCAAAAAAATATCGATGTATTTGTCCGATAACCAAAAACTGACAACTTCCGCAGAAAAGGAAATCGGGATCAAATTTATCAGCGATATCAAAAAACCGGTGCCGTATACCGAAGACATAAAAATGGAATTTATCCCAAGAAAATATATGACCGATGATCAGCGTTTTGCGGCCAGAAGAGGCGACGTGCTGGTTTTTGAGACTGAAATTTTAGAAAATGATTTTACCTTGGCAGGTGATATTTTGGCAAAACTGCAAGTGGCAACCACAGGAACCGATGCCGATTGGATTGTGAAAGTGGTTGATGTGCATCCATCTGATGTTGAAGAAACCAACAAAAATATGCAGGACCATTTAAAGATGAGCAATTATCATTTAATGGTGCGCAGCGAAGTGATGCGCGGAAAATTCAGGAATAGCTTTACGTATCCCGAACCATTTATTCCAAATAAAAAAACTGCGGTAAACATCAAACTGCAAGATGTAAATCATACGTTTAAGAAAGGCCATAAAGTTCAAATTCAGGTTCAAAGCACGTGGTTTCCGCTGATTGATCTGAATCCGCAAACCTATGTGGACAATATTTTTAAAGCAAAAGCAGCAGATTTCAAAACCCAGACGCATACCGTTTTCACTTCTTCATCCCTTGAATTTTCGGTATTGAATTAAAAAAAGAAGAACCAAAACTTTGGGGTTGCCTCAACGTTTTGGTTCAAACTTAAACTACTAACTAAAATTTTTATTTCAAAGAAAATAATTTTGTATTTGAGATAGCTCTTCTGAAACGCAAGAACTGTTTTCCATTTATTTTCTGTTAGCGAATTTATGATTATTTGACTAAAAAAAAATGACATTTGTCAATTTTCAGAGATATTTTATCAAAAAATTTCGATATTTATTAAACAATCATTAAAACAATTGCCAAAAATATTGACACGAAAATGAGCACGCTAGATTTCCAAAAAACATGTGCTTTTTTAAGTTCCATAAAGTAAAACGCCACACCAAGAAATTTGACTATAAAAAGCGTCAAGGTAATTGCTGCAGCCACTTTTAAATCAAATCCAAATTTAGCGACAAATGCTGCCGATATAGTTAATGCCAAAAGCAATAACAACACTTTAAAATAGATGTTACTAATCATCTGTTATGTTTATGATATTAAAAAATTAAATAGATTATGGGAAATAGCAAGAGCCAAATTAAATCGCACATATGCCAAAATGTGGCGCTGGCTTCAAAATCATTTGCGGACATATCCATTTTTTTTTTGTTTAAACTGAAATAAACAGAACTTAAGATCACCAATCCAACAAGCACATGAATCACGTGAAATAAGGTAAGCATCCAATAAAACGAGAAAAAAGTATTGTATCCAATCGATAAGCCCGCCTCCATTTTCTCATAATACTCAAAACTTTTCAGCAATAAAAAGAGGAATCCTCCCAACATTGTTAACTTCAAATACAACGAAGATTTTTTGATGTTGTTCACTTTAAAACTTTCTACGGATTTCACCATAAAAAATCCGCTTGTCAGCAAAAAAATGGTGTTAACTAAGCCAAAAGTTGTGTTTAAAAGCAATCTTGAACTGTGAAATACCTCGGGTTCATCTTTGCTGTACATTGCCATCGCAACCAAAGCCATTCCGAAAGTAAATAACTCTAAAAAGATGATAATCCACATTAAAATTCCTCCCGGCGGATAGTATATGTTTTTTGAATCGATTTTAACTAAATCCATATTTTTATTCTGTTCTTTTAATCCTAACCCCGACCTCCCATTCTAAAAACGGGACAGGCTTTTCCATCCCGATATCGGAGAAAGAGAGTTTGTTGCTTTTTAATTAAACTTTTTGCTTGAACTTTTAACTTTTAACATTAAACTTTTAACTTAAAAAACTAATCCCAGTCCAACAAACGTTTTTGGCCTTCCAATTTTTGAATATCCGTAATGTCTTGGGACATTTCAATCACCCCTTTGTATTTTTTATCGTTATCGCGAATGGCAAAATACCTGATATGGATAATTCTTCCTTTGAAATTAAACCAAAACTCAGCAACGTCTTTTGTTCCGGCTTTAAATTCGGCCACAATTCTTAAAACCATATCCACACTTTTTGGCGGATGGCAAAATTTAACCTCACGGCCAATTATGCCTTTACTTCTAGGAAAAACCCTGTCGTCTCCTCTATTGTAAAAAATTACTTTATCATTTTCATCAACAAAAGTGATGTCGATAGGTAAAAAACGCAACAGTAAATTCACCTGTTCCGGTGTCATATAACCTTCATCATAATGGAACGTGTTTTCCAATGAAAAAGTCAGATCGCGTTTAGAAAAATCTTCACTTGGATGCACATACGCGGCAGCAACAATTGCAGGATAAGGTTCGGGTTTTTCGGTTAACATCCAGCCAATTTCTTCATCTCCCTGATAAAATTCCTTCCACTCTTCTTCCGTTAACAATTCCAATGAATTTGGAAACAATCGCATATCTTCAATGTTCAACAAACGTTTAATGCCTTCAACCAAATAAGGAATATTGTCAATAATTTTGGCGGTATTTTTTTCGGTATTGTAGTCATTCAACAATTTTATTTGCGCCCTTAAATTGTCGTGAAAAGACCACATTCCCTGACTTGGGCCTTCCCATCCGTGTTTTTCCAGATACGGAAACAACTGATTTTCTTTACGCGCGAATCGTTTTTCAATGGTTGTTAACTGATTGAAAATGTTGAAATATTTTTGAAAATCCTCTACTGGATTTGCATCTGTTAATTCAAAAAGCAATTCCTGAATTAAGTCGCTTTCCCTGTAATATACTTCTATGGGATGCCCTTTCGGCAATTTTTCTACGGTTGATAAAAATGAATTCATTTTTGTGAGATTTTTAATTTTAATAATTGGTGTTTCAGGTTACTGACCCATTAAGTGTTTGAAATTTTTTTCGTTAATGTTTCAATTTCTTTTTTCAAAACTTCAAATTCGACACCGCTTTCTTTGCATGCTATTTCAAGTGTTGCGCCGCCACCACAGCAAAAATCTATTTTATATTTACTAAAAACATGGTCTGCTCCCATATTTTGGGCCACTACTTCTGCAACTGTTTTTTCTTTAGTGATGCTCATTATTTTTGGTTTAAATTATGATGCAAATATACTAATAAAATACCAATTAGTCTTTTATTATTTTGATTAATATTTGCACTTAATTAATCATAAATTTTCAGAAACAATAATTATTGAAAATAGCCCGATTGGCTTTAAGACTGATGCCTGATTTTTTCAAATAACAGCACCAAAGATTTTAGCAATTCAACCGGCGTTGTTAAAATTTGATAATGATTTTGCCCAAACATTTGCGGTAAATAATATTTGGCCTTTGCTTCTATCGCTAAGGCGTAGGAATTTATTTGGCGTTCGTTTAGCTCGCGCAAGGCTTGTTTAACATCGTTCACGCCGTATTTTCCTTCGTACTTGTCGTAATCGTTGGGCTTTCCGTCAGAAATTAAAATAACCCATTTATTTTTAGTTTCACGCTTGTCTAACATGGCTCCGGAATGTCGCAAAGCAGCACCAATACGGGTGTAACCGCTTGGTTCAACCGCACCAACTTTAAACTTTGCTTTGTTCCAATCTTCATCGAAATCCTTAATGGTAATATAAGTGGAATGGTTTCTGGTTTTAGAATAAAAACAATCTATGGAAAAATCGATATTAAATTCATTTAAAAGTTCCCCAAACAAAATAGACACTTCTTTTTCAACATCAATTACGCGGTTTCCTGCGGCATAACCATCGCTGGACAAACTGATATCCAACAACAACAAAATGGACAAATCTTTTTCTTTTTTCCGTTTGGAAAGGTAAATTTTTTCAGAAGGCGTATGTCCGGAATGCACATCAACAAACAAATCTGTTATCGCATCAATGTCAAACTCTTCCCCTTGGGTTTGCCTGCGCTGAAATTGGTATTTATTATTTACCGTTGTCAGCATTTTTCGCAATCCCATTAAGGTCGAATTATTTTTCAACATTGTTCTTTTATAATAGGAAACATTCGATTTCAACTGCGATTTTGGATATACTTTACAGAAATCATTTTTATAAACACGTTTGGCATAATCCCATTCATCATACGTGATATGATATCCCGAACTGTCATGTTCCGCACTTTCAGAAACCGTGGTGTTTTCCATAAAATCGGCCTGATAAACGGAGTGCGCGGTATCATCAACACGAACCGTATATTTCATGTTCAATTCATCCAAAGCATTGGAGTGATCTTCCAAATCGTCATCACCATCAAAATCTTTGAAATTTCCCCCAAACTCTTCCGCAGTTTCCACTTTTTCAAATTGATGTTGCAACACAGCATCTTCTTGCTGTTTTACATCAACCTGCACTGAAATAATTTCTTCAACCGCTTTGGATTTTATGATTGTTTTTGGCTGATCTTCATCACCTTTTTTCACGGCATCCGTAAAATTATTCAAGGTATCACCATCATTTATTTGGCTATTTTGCATCCACTTCCCGTAGACAAAAGTATAACCCGCCAACTGTTCCGCTTTGGTTCTACTTTTATAACATTGAATAAATGACTCGAAGTATTTTTTTGTAACCGGAAATTGCTCAAACATAGATTCCAAAACGCGCAAAGAAGTTTCTTCCGCTTTTTGTTGGGATTCCAATAACTCGTGTTCCCTATTGTCGTTCCAGTTTAAATCTAAATTTTTTTGAACTGATAAATACACGATTCTGAATAAATAAAATGAAATATTTTCCTCATAAGAAGGAAAATCGGAAAAAGTAACCGGGAGAAAAAAGTTGTTATTTTTATAGCCTCCTTCTCTTTCCGCCTCAAAAATCTCAATGGATTCGCCGGTGATGGCACGCGCAAAAATGGTCAATCGCGGTTTTAAGTCGGATAAGTTAACGGCATGAGCGATGTTTTCCTGTTTTTTTAGGTTGCGCCGCTTAAAGTAATAAGCGAGTTTGGTAAACAGATATTCATCGGGTTCGAACATTTTTATAGTTTTCGGTTTTCAGTTTGCAGTTTTCAGATTTTTTAAGCAGCATTAACTGCCAACTTTAACAGTTAACTGCATAATTTATTAAATCATTAAATTACATAAATCTTTTAATGCTTCTATCACTTCTAAATCATCGGTCAATGGTTCAACAACGGCCACTTCAACCGACAATCTTTTTGGCAATCCGCTATGGATTAATTTTGCGGCATCAACCAACAAACGGGTTGAAACAGTTTCCGCCAATCCAAGTTCGGTCAGGTTTCTGATTTTTGTGGCGATGTTCACCAATTTTTTGGCAATATCAAGTTCGATTCCGGTTTCATTCACTAAAATCTCCGCTTCAATTTTGGCTTCAGGATAGGCAAAAGAAGTTGCTATAAATCGTTGTCGGGTTGATGGTTTTAATTCTTTAAATCCCTTTTGATAACCAGGATTAAAAGACGCCACCAGCATAAAATCGTTGTGGGCTTTAACGGTTTCACCCAATTTATCGATAAACAATTCCCGTCTGTGATCTGTAAGCGAGTGAATGGCCACAATTACATCGGGTCTTGCTTCGGCAATTTCATCCAAATAAATAATGGCGCCTTCTTTTATGGCAATTGTAAGCGGACCGTCTAACCAAATGGTTTCTGCGCCTTTTATAATAAAACGACCAATTAAATCGGTTGAAGAAGTTTCTTCGTGGCAGGAAATAGTGATTAATTTCTTATCCAATTTATGGGCCATAAACTCAATAAATCTCGATTTACCGGTTCCAGTTGGCCCTTTCAATAAAAAAGGAATTTTATTTTTGAAGGCGTGTTCAAACACCTCAATTTCTTTACCTATTGCGTGGTAATATGGCGTTTTTATACTCATAGGTTGGTTATTAAAAGTTTAATTAGTGATAAAAAAACCAGCGTATCAAATTATATCCATATGATAAAAAATACAATCTTCAACGCTGGAAATCCATCTAAAAAAACAAAATATTCTCTAATTACATTGGTTATTCATTAATTTTCAAAGCTTCATCACTTGGTTTTCCATGCTTATAAAAATCAATGATATAAAGTATGATTCCTGTTGCGAATATGGATGCGCAAAGCACCAACACCACAAAGTGAACGGCAATTTCTTTTTGAACCAGCATAAAATCCATTTTAAACTTTCGTTCTAAATAAACCTGAGCAACACCGGCAACACCGAAAGCAACCGTCATTCCAACCATTCCAACATTAGCCAGCCAAAAAGCCATTCGGCCTCGAGAGCTGTCGTATAATTTTCTTCCTGTCATATTGGGCAAACTATAACTGATGATTGCCAAAACAATCATACCGTAAGCGCCCCAAAATGCCAAGTGACCGTGCATTGCGGTAACTAATGTACCGTGGGTATAAATATTTGTTTGCGGCAAAGTATGGGCAAATCCCAGTAATCCAGCACCAACAAATGATACTATTGCAGCACCAAGTGTCCAGTATAATGCCAATTTATTTGGATGCTTTTTCTCTCCTTTTCTATACATGTTCACAGCGAACAAAGCCATCGCCAAAAACGCCAACGGTTCCAATGCCGAGAAAATTCCTCCAACAATCAGCCAAATTTTATTTACGCCAATATAATAGTAATGATGACCTGTACCCAATACTCCGGATAAGAAAGTCAAACCAACAATTACATACAACCATTTTTCTATCACTTCTCTGTCGACACCAGTTAATTTAATCAAAAGGAAAGATAAAATACCGCCCATAATCAATTCCCAAACACCTTCAACCCATAAATGAACTACCCACCAACGGAAAAATGAATCGGTAACCTGACTGTCGAATGGCAACATTCCAGGCAAATACAGCAATGCGGCGAACAACAATCCCATTGACAGCACCAAAGCCGTTGTTGTTTGGCGTTTTCCTTTAAATAAAGTTGTTAAAATGAGCCCTAAAAATAAGAGAACGTTTACTACAACCAAGTAGTCTAAAGGTCGTGGAATTTCTAAAAATTTTCTTCCTTCCCACATATTAAAGTGAAAACCAACGATGGCAGTTACGCCAACCAGTGCCAAACTTATTAATTGGACATACGCCAATTTTACGTTTACCAATTCGCGTTGTGCTTCTTCGGGAATGATATAATAGGCAGCGCCCATAAAACCGGACAATAACCAAACAACCAATAAGTTTGTGTGAACGGCTCTTGCGGTATTAAAAGGTATAAATTCGTGTAAATTATCGAACCCTATACGGGCGAATCCCATGACAAAACCATAGGTTATTTGTAAAACTAACAGCAGCATAGAAAGGGCAAAAAACCAATAGGCTACTTTTTGTGATTTATATTTCATGTCTTATAAGTTTATTTATTCATTTTTTCTTTAGCCAATGGAGATATCACCCTATCAAAACCATTTAAATCGATTTTTCCAATCCATTCAAAAAAGGCCACTACATCTGATGCTTCTTGCTCTGTCATTCCGTAAGCAACCATTTTTCTTCCGTTAGGTTGCCAAGGTGCCGGTGACATTAAAATACTTTTGATTACTTCTTTCCCATTCCCGTCGTATCGAATGTCTAAACGGTCTATGACTTTTGTTAATTCGGGTGCGTAGTAAGCGCCTTCCCCTAATAAGGTATGGCAGCCCATGCAATTATTGGTTTCCCAAATTTCTTTTCCCCTTATGGCTTCCGCTGAGAGGTTTTCATGATTTGTCTGGTCATTTTCTTTAGTGAAAGAAAAAATGGTAAGTCCTATAAATATAAGAAACGTTACCAATGTTCCGCCTAAAAAGAAAGCCCTTGCTTGTTTTTTAGATAACATAGTTTTACAGTTTAATTAATTATTTGATTTAAATAATAAAGGACCTTTTTATCCTTTAATGAAGCAAATCTATAATCTTCAAATTAATTAAACTATGACTTTTATCATAAAATCTATTTGTCAGGTCCTTCGAGTGAAGGATCGATGTTATTGATGGCTAAAAAAGTACCTTTATCAGAAATTTCCTGTGCAAACTCCATAATTGTTATATCCCTAAACTTCTCCAAGATATTGTTTTTAAAAGGCACCACAATATAATGTACCGGACAAGGGTTGGTTGAATCGCATTCATTTAAACCCAAAAAACAACCGTTCAATCTATTTAAACCATCAATATTATCAATGATGTCGAGCACATTTTTCTTTTTGTTTTTATCTGATAAATAGAAACCACCATGCGGACCTTTGGTAGAGGAAATAATTTTGCCTCTTACCAACTGCTGAAATAACTTTGCCAAGAACGGACTTGGAATATCTATATTTTCAGCAATTTCTTTAACGCTGATTTTTCTTTCTTCATTTGAATGTTCTGCTAAATATAATGTTGATAAAATAGCATACTTGCTTGCATTTGATAACATTTCTATGTTTTTTTACAATTTACTTCAGCAAAAGTACCAAAAAAAGAGTGTATGGTATTATATTTTTTTAAATTTAGCCGTAAAGTGCCTCATAATGGGTGCTTCATCAACAATTGTATAACCAGATTTAGCTTCTTCCCTGGTATCGTAAATATTTTTCAATGCAACTGCGATATAGTCCATATGATTGTTTGTATAGGTTCGTCTTGGAATTGCCAATCGAACCAATTCTAATTCCGGATAACGATTTTCACGGGTTACAGGGTCTCTATCGGCCAAAACAGTGCCTATCTCAACACCTCTAATTCCCCCAACAATATATATTTCAACAGCCAAAGCCTGTGCCCTGTATTCTTCTCTCGGAATTTTTGGGACAAATTTATTAGCATCTAAAAATATGGCGTGACCGCCAATTGGTTGCTGAACAGGAACTCCAAATTCAATCAATTTATTTCCTAAATACGCAACTTGCTCTACCCTGCTTTCTAAATAATTAAATTCTGTGGCCTCATCCAAACCAACTGCCAACGCGCCCATATCGCGGCCATTCAAACCGCCATAAGTAATAAAACCTTCAAACATAATATTAAACACAGTTGCTTGTTTAAAAACTGTTTCGCTGTTAAGGGCAATAAATCCGCCCATATTCACCAAACCATCTTTTTTAGCGCTCATCGTCATTCCGTCACCATAAGAAAACACTTCCAAAGCAATTTCTTTGATTGTTTTATTTTCATAACCTGCTTCGCGTTTTTTAATGAAATAAGCATTTTCAGCAAAACGGGCCGCATCAAAATACAACGGAATGCCGTATTTTTTACATAAAGCAGAAACCTCCTTGGTATTTTGCACAGAAACTGGCTGTCCGCCCGCACTGTTACAAGTAATTGTAAGCACTACAAAAGGAATTTTTTCTTTTGGATGGCGTTTAAAAACCTTTTCAAGCTTGTTTAAATCCACATTTCCTTTAAATGGATGCATATTTGAGGTGTCAAAAGCTTCATCAATGGTGCAATCTACCGCTTTTGCTTTTCTGAATTCAATATGGCCTTTTGTGGTGTCGAAATGTGAATTTCCGGGAACAATGTCACCTTCCTTCACTAATGCGGAAAACAACACATTTTCAGCAGCCCTGCCTTGATGGGTAGGTAAAAAATAGTTGAAACCCGTAATTTTTTTAACAATTTCTTTAAGTTTTATAAACGATGACGAACCGGCATAACTTTCATCGCCAATCATCATTTCAGCCCACTGTTTATCGCTCATCGCGCCTGTTCCTGAATCCGTCAATACGTCAATAAAAACTTTATCCGAAGAAAGATTAAACAAGTTATAATCGGCTTCTTGTATCCATTTTAATCTTTGTGCTTGCGTTGAACGTTTTAGGTGTTCAACCATTTTAATTTTATAGGGTTCTGCATATGGTAATTCCATAAGAATAGGTTATTTAAAGGTTGTGAAAATTTTGAAAAGGCGTGATTAAAAATCACCAAAATGGAATAAAATTAGGCAATAAATGATTCAGGACGCTTTATATTTAAAAAGACGTCTACGTATAATTTAAAACAATTTAAGTTTTTCATTTACCGAATTATAATGCACAAATTTACAAAAATTATTAAACAATCATTTCGATATTTTTTATTCTTTTTTAATGACAATAATCAGTTAATGCAATAAATGTTACAGTTATATTTGTGCTTGAAATTTTGTAAGGTTAAGATTGGCTTAAAATTTATACTAATAATATAGTATTATGACAAATATCATTATCTTCGCAAAACGTTTTTTATTACTAATAAATCAATTAAAATGAACAAATTTCTTTCACTTATTTATTCAACTCGCATAACGGCCGTTTTATTTTTAGTTTTTGCTGCGGCAATGGGTGTAGCAACATTTATTGAAAATGATTACGGCACTGAAACTGCAAAAGCGTTGGTATACAATGCTTGGTGGTTTGAAGGCATTATGGTATTTTTCGTTATCAACTTTTTTGGAAATATTTTTAAATACAAACTTTATAAAAAAGAAAAATTGGTGGTGCTTATATTTCACTTGTCATTTTTGTTAATTTTGATAGGAGCAGGAATAACGCGCTATATTAGCTTTGAGGGAATTATGCCCATCCAAGAAGGTGCTGTAAGCAATGTTTTTTACTCTGAAAAAAGTTATATAAGTGTTGTTGTCAATGATGGTAATGAACAAAAAACACCTTACCACAAACCTATTTTATTATCAGCTTTGGGGGGAAATAACTTTCACTACAAAACAGATTTTAAAGGAGCAGACGTAGCTGTTAAATTGACAAAATACACGCCAAATGCCCAAGAAGTTTTTGAAGCGACTGAAACAGGTGAAGAATATTTAAAATTTGTTGAATCGGGTGCTGGCGGAAGACACGACCATTATATTAAAAAGGGCGCATCTGAAGAAGTGCACGGAGTAATGGTTGGTTTTGATGCACCAACCCCAAATACAGTAGATTTTGTGACTACAGACAGCGGTTTAAAAATTAAATCTGCCGTAGACGGAACATTCTTTAGAATGGCCGATAAATTTGAAGGCACCATTGTAAAAGATTCCTTGCAGGATTTCTCGCTTTTAGCGGTTCATTCCATCGCAGGAATGGAATTTGTGATTCCTCAAATGCCTATTAAAGGATCCTATAAAACTACTTCAGGAGACAAAGAACAATTTAGTTTGGCCCAATTAGAATTTGAAGTTACTGTGGGCGGTGAAACTAAAACAATAAAACTTTACGGAGGGCAATTTGCCATACAGCCACCAACTTTATTTTCAGTTGGAAACTTAAACTTCAGAATGAGTTACGGCGCTATGCAAATGCAATTGCCGTTTAGCATTAAACTTAACGATTTTCAACTTGACACTTATCCTGGCTCAAACAGCGCTATGTCATTCGCAAGTGAAGTAACCGTTATTGCCCCTGAAGAAACCTTCGATTTTAGAATTTTTATGAACAATATATTAAATTACAAAGGCTACAAATTCTTCCAATCTAGCTACAACATTACGCCTGAGTACGAAGAAACCCATTTATCGGTTAATCACGATTTTTGGGGATCAACAATCACTTATATAGGGTATTTCTTATTATACGCAGGACTAATGTTGATTATGTTTGTGAAAAACACCCGATTTGATTCCCTTAGAAATGGCCTGGAAAAAATAAAAAAGAAAAAAGCAGCTTTAACCACTATGCTATTGTTGCTTATTTCAACGTTTGCGTTTTCGCAAGATCACAATCATGCGCCACTTCAAAAACAAATAGATTCATTGGTAACAGCCAATATTATTGATGAAAACCACGCCGATAAATTTAGCAGGGTCATTATACAAGATGCTGGCGGAAGAATGAAGCCAGTGCATACTTACGCATCAGAACTGTTAAGAAAAGTAAGCAAATCAGACACTTACAAGGGTATGAATGCCACTCAGGTTTTTTTATCCATTGAACAAAATCCGAGACTTTGGTTTCAGGTTGCCATCATTTATGTTGAAACCGGAAATACAAAATTGAGAGATCTTTTGGGGATTCCTCACGAACAAAAATATGCATCGCTTGCTAACTTTTTTGATGAAAAAGGAAATTACAAGCTTGCAGAAGTACAGCAGGAAGCACAAAAAAGCAATATCAAAAGTAAATTTGAAAAAGATGTTATCAATGTAGACAGAAGGGTGAATTTATTATATTCTGCTATTACAGGCGATATTTTAAGAATTTTCCCAATTCCAAACGACCCTAACAATAGCTGGATTTCCCATAACGATTTAGACCAGGGCAATTTCAAAGGTGCGGATTCTGTATTTGTGCGTCAAATTTTACCTGTGTATTTGCAAACTTTAACGGCATCTCAAGCGTCAAAAAATTACGCGCAATCTGATGAAATTTTGGAAGGGATTATTAAATTTCAACAAAAATACGGAAGCGCCGTTTATCCTGAAGCGCATAAAATAGACGTTGAGATTGCCTATAACAAATACGATGTTTTCAAAAAAATATACAGCTATTATATGTATATCGGCGTACTGATGTTCTTTTTGGTGATTTTTCAAATTTTTAAGAAAAATAAAATTCTTGATTTATCAATTAAAGTATGTATCGCCATCGTAATATTATTGTTTGCGCTTCATACAGGTGGTTTAATTGCACGTTGGATTGCCAGTGGCAATGCACCTTGGAGCAATGCGTATGAATCTATGATTTATGTAGGTTGGGCAACAATGCTTTTCGGTTTGTTGTTTGGAAGAAAATCATCGATGACCATTGCTGCGACTTCATTTTTAACTGCATTTATTTTAATGGTGGCACATTGGAACTGGATGGATCCTGAAATTGCAAACCTGCAGCCAGTGCTGAATTCTTATTGGTTAATGATTCACGTGTCCATTATTGTGGCCAGTTACGGTCCGTTTGCATTAGGGATGATTTTAGGTTTGGTCGCATTGATTTTAATGATTTTAACCACGAAGAAAAATAAAGAAAAAATCGGGTTAATGATCAAGGAAATAACCATTATCAATGAAATGGCTTTAACGCTTGGTTTAATCTTATTGGTTATAGGTAACTTTTTAGGCGGAATGTGGGCAAATGAAAGCTGGGGACGTTATTGGGGATGGGATCCAAAAGAAACTTGGGCATTAATTAGCATTATGATTTACGCTTTCGTGTTACACTTGCGTTTGGTTCCGGGTTTAAGAAGCAGATTTACTTTTAATATGTTTTCGGTAGCTTCATTCGCTTCCATTTTAATGACTTATTTTGGCGTAAACTTTTACTTATCGGGATTGCATTCTTATGCGAGCGGCGATAAAGTAATCACACCAACTTTTGTGTATTATGCGATTGGTATTTTTACAATTCTAAGCGTCCTGGCATATTTTCAATTTAAAAAACATTATAAAAAATAATTAAAACCGTTGCAAAAATGTAACTTTGCAATCCATTAAAAAAATTATCAATGTTTAATAAATATATAAAACTAGTTATAGCAGCAGGAATTTTAGTATGGGCGGTATTTCAATTTATTGAAGGAAACATCATGAATGGAATTTCAATTGTGCTGCTTTCAAGTATTTTTGTGCTGTTTTACTTTAAAAATGAATTTATATTGTTGGCATTTCTTCAACTAAGAAAACAGAATTTCGTAGGGGCAAGCAAATGGTTGTCGTACATAAAAAATCCGGAAAGCGCTTTAATTAAAAAACAGCAGGGATATTATAATTTCTTACAGGGAATTATGGTTTCCCAAACAAATATCAACCAAGCAGAAAAATACTTTAAAAAAGCGTTGAGTTTGGGTTTGAATATGAAGCATGATATGGCAATGGCAAAACTGCAATTGGCGGGAATAGCAATGTCTAAAAGACGAAAAAGAGAAGCAACTATGTTAATCACAGAGGCTAAAAAACTGGATACCCAGAATATTTTAAACGATCAAATTAAAATGTTGAAGGAACAGCTTAAAAAAATATAATTCTTTACATCATAAAAAAAGCACGCCAATCGGCGTGCTTTTTTTATGATGTAATAGTCACCAATTATTCCAAAATTACTGATGTTAATGACTTGTTGTATTGAACGATAAAAATGCCATGGTTTTCAAAACTTCCCAACAAATTTCTATCATAACTAAATACTGTTGAAATCCTTGATGATTTTCCTGCCATTAACCCCTGTTCTAAAGTACCCATTGTTGCAATTCTTGCTAATACATCGTAAGTGATATCAAATCCTTTTAATGCATATTTGGAAGGTATTGCAAAATTTTTATCCTGATAGGTTTTATAAAAATTATTGACTCTATTGTCATCAACATCCAAAAAATCGATTGAAGGATACATAAAATTCAATTGTCCCAAAAGATTATTGTCCACACTGTCAAAGTTTTTTCCTTTATCCAAAGCAATTAATGTGATTGCGAAATTATCAGCCAAACTTTTTAAACTATTTATGGCTGAAGCCGTTGTCACCATTTCATCGCTCACCAAAAACACCCAGTTATTTGCGGTTTTAGTTAGTTTATCAGAAAACTTTCCTCCAGAAATATAACCATATTCCGATTTGACAACCGATATATTTTGAACGTTTTTAAATGTTTTAAGCTTATTTACTATTTGCCACAATTTGGTTTGCGACCCCGATTTCCCGTCATTAATGATAACAATATTTTCGCCTTGGTAATTTTTTTCAAGATAACTCAGCAACTCTTTCTGCAACAATTCATCTTCAGGTGCCACCTTCACCAAGTTATTGGCAGAATTGGACGACTGATTTTTAGAATAAAAAGGAACCACTACGGGAGCTTCAATATGTTTAGAAAGCCAATAAGCATTGTCAAAAAACAAAGGGCCTATCACAGCATCAGCATTATTTAAATCATTTCTATTGATAATAGTTTGAAGTTTTTGATTAGAATTTTCAGAATCTAAAAATTTAACTTTAACGTTCAATCCTCTATTTCTTAATGAATCAATCGCCATAGTTGCCCCTAAATGAAAATCGGTAACAATATTTAACAAAGAATTGCTCTTTCTAAAATTATCAATTTTGGTAGAATCCGATGACTTATTTATGTTATATGGAAGCAATACAACCAGATTAATTTCTTTTGAAGTGTTGAATTTTTCATTAAAAACACCTCTTTTTACTGACACATTTTTTTCATTGCCTAACTTAATTTCATTGGACACCACCTTTTCACTTTTCCCATTTTGAAGTGGTTTTATTTTTAAGGTCATTCCCAGTTTTAAGCCTTCGGAAAGTTCAGGATTTAACCTTAACAATTCTGATTGCGTAACGAGGTATCGGTTCGATAAATTATACATGGTGTCATCCTTAATAACCGTATGCAGCACATAGGTTACCGTATCATTAGTTTTGGTTTTGGTTGCTGTTGATCCCGGCTTAGGAATTACCAATTCCATCCCTGGTTTTAAACCATCCGCTATCTGTGGATTTGCGGCTAATAATTCCTCCATGGTGACGCCAAACTTTTTTGAAATGCCATACATTGTGTCTTTTGGCAATACATCGTAAGTCTTTTTGTCGTTTTGTGCTTCTTTTACTTCTTGAACTTTAGTATCCGCTTTGCCGTAATTTCTATTAGGCACAATAATGACGGTGTTTGGCAAAAGATTTTTGCTTATATCAGGGTTCAGTTGCAGTAATTCTTTGGATGTTATGTGATACACTTTGGCAATGCTTTTTACAGTTTCACCATTTTTAACCGTATAGGAAACATACTTTTTTTGTTGCGCCATAGTGCCGCAAGAAAATAAAATAAGAGATACTAATATAAGGGTTATTCTTTTCATCTGTTTATTATTTATTTCTTATTGGTACAGATGCTGTTCGCCTTTGATCATTGTTGTGTGTATCAAAATTTGTGATGGCTCGTTTCATCTGTTTATTATTTATTTCTTATTGGTACAGATGCTGTTCGCCTTTGATCATTGTTGTATGTATCAAAATTTGTGATGGCTCGGTTCATCTGTTTATTATTTATTTTTTATTGGTACAGCTGCTGTTCGCCTTTGATCATTGTTGTATGTATCAAAATTTGTGATGGCTCGGTTCATAAATGAATTTAAATTTATTCTCGGTTTATTCCCACTCAATGGTTGCTGGCGGTTTGGAACTAATATCATACACTACTCTATTAACGCCTTTTACGCCATTTATTATTTTATTTGAGGTTTTTTGCAAAAACTCGTAAGGCAAATTCACCCAATCGGCGGTCATCCCGTCTGTTGATTCAACGGCACGCAACACCACTGCTTTTTCATAAGTTCTTTCATCCCCCATTACGCCTACCGAATTTACAGGCAATAACATCGCCCCTGCCTGCCAAACTTTATCATACAATCCCCATTCTTTCAATCCGTTTATGAAAATGGCGTCCACTTCCTGTAACATTTGCACTTTTTCTGCGGTAATATCGCCTAAAATTCGAATGCCCAAACCTGGTCCAGGAAACGGATGTCTTCCCAACAATTCTGCATCAATTCCCAAAGTTGCTCCAACCCTGCGCACCTCATCTTTAAAGATCATTCGCAAGGGTTCCACAATTTTAAGTTTCATAAAATCGGGTAAACCGCCCACATTATGATGCGATTTTATGGTTGCCGATGGTCCGCCGCTTACCGAAACTGATTCAATAACATCGGGATAAATAGTGCCTTGCGCCAGCCATTTCACATCTTCAATTGCATGGGCTTCATCATCAAAAACTTCAATAAATACCCGACCGATGATTTTACGTTTTCCTTCAGGATCTGATTCTCCCGCTAGCGCTTTCAAAAAACGTGCCGAAGCATCGACGCCTTTTACATTAAGCCCCATTCCTTTGTACTGCTTCAAAACATTTTCAAATTCGTTTTTTCGCAACAAACCGTTATTGACGAAAATGCAATATAAATTTTTCCCAATGGCTTTGCTTAATAAAACCGCGGCAACAGTTGAATCAACTCCGCCCGAAAGTCCGAGAACCACTTTATCGTCTCCAATTTGTTTTTGTAAATTGTCAACGGTTAATTCCACAAATGAATCGGGTGTCCAGGTTTGTGCAACGCCGCCAATTTTTACCAAAAAGTTTTCCAATATTTTTATGCCATCTGTTGAATGGTAAACTTCCGGGTGAAACTGGATTCCGAAAGTGTCTTCATTTTTAATTTTAAAAGCTGCAATTTCAACATCGTGTGTACTTGCAAGCAACTCACAATTCTCGGGCAAATTGACAATGGTATCGCTGTGGCTCATCCAAACCTGGCTTCCCAAATGCACGTTTTCAAAAAATAGTTCGTTGGTTTTTACAAAAGAAAGATTTGCCCTGCCATATTCACGTGTGTTTGAAGCCGCTACTTTTCCGCCAAAATTATGGGCCAAAAACTGTGCGCCATAGCACACGCCCAACAATGGTTTTTTGCCTTTAATTTGAGATAAATCGGGATGTGGAGCGTCATCGGCTCTAACGGAAAACGGACTGCCGGAGAGGATTACCGCTTTATAATTTTCGACCTTAAAATTTTTGCTGTTGAAAGGGAAAATTTCACAAAAAATATTGAGTTCTCTAACTCTTCGGGCAATTAACTGCGTGTATTGCGAACCGAAATCTAAAATAAGTACCTTGTCTTGCATCCGCAAAAATAATATTAAAATAATTATGCCATAATACTTTATGATTTTTTTTCTGAACAAAATGATTTTATCATTGGTAAAAAGACCCCTAGCCCCCGAAGGGGGAATTAAAAAGTTTTAATTAAAATTGAAAAACCTCAAATATTAATTAATTAAATCATAAATCGTTTTGCGTTAGTGATTACAGTGAAAACCTTTTTGCGCTTTTTCAGCGAAAAAAGTTTGGAACGTAAAGCACGGCCCGCCAGTTGGCGGGAAACGCCCAAATAATTGCTGTTTTATGCTCAAAAAAGGTGCTATTGTGAATCTTTTTGAAGGCAAATAAATTCATTTAAAGCAGTTTCTATTTTTTTAACACATGGGATTTTACCAAAACACCATAAATCACATTTAAGGCTATTTTTAGCCCGTTTAAGCCACTTTTTTTTATACGCAATTTGTTGATAACTTATAACAGCGCAATCGCAAAACTCATTTAATTACCTCTTCGATTTCTTATATTTGTATGTTATAGAATTTACAAAAAAAATAGATTTTAATATGAGTGAAGAACCTAAAAAAAATAGTTATACGGCCGACAGTATTCAGGCGTTGGAAGGAATGGAGCATGTGCGCATGCGTCCGTCCATGTACATTGGAGATATTGGTTTAAGAGGATTGCATCATTTGGTTTATGAAGTGGTTGACAACTCTATTGATGAGGCGATGGCGGGCCATTGTGATTCCATAGACGTGATCATCAATGAAAATAATTCGGTTTCGGTAAAAGACAACGGACGTGGGATTCCTGTGGGAATGCATAAAAAAGAAGGCGTTTCGGCGTTGGAAGTGGTTATGACCAAAATTGGTGCCGGCGGTAAATTTGATAAAGATTCCTATAAAGTTTCGGGTGGATTGCACGGTGTTGGGGTATCTGTGGTAAACGCACTATCGGAACATTTAAGAGCGACTGTATATTTAGACGGAAAAATTTGGGAACAGGAATATTCAAGAGGAAAAGCCTTGTACCCTGCAAAAATAATTGGCGACAGCGATGATAAAGGAACTTTGGTTACTTTTTTGCCTGATACGACCATTTTTACGCAAACCATTGAATTTAATTACGAAACTTTAGCAACAAGATTGCGGGAACTTTCTTTTTTAAACAAAGGAATTACATTGACTTTAACCGATAAAAGGGTTTTGGATGATGAAGGCAACTTAATTACCGAAACATTTTTTAGTGATGAAGGATTGCCTGAGTTTATACGCTATTTGGATGCCACACGTATACCGTTAATCTCCAGAGTAATTTCTATGGAAGGCGAAAGAAACGATATTCCTGTGGAAGTTGCAATGGTGTACAATATGTCGTATACCGAAAATTTACATTCTTATGTAAACAATATCAACACCATTGAAGGCGGAACACATTTGGCAGGCTTTAGACGCGGATTGACAAATACGCTTAAAAAATATGCAGAAACTTCAGGAATGTTGGACAAACTTAAGTTTGAAATTGCCGGAGATGATTTCCGTGAAGGATTGACAGCGATTATTTCAGTTAAAGTTGCAGAGCCTCAGTTTGAAGGGCAAACAAAAACAAAATTAGGAAACCGCGAAGTTACCGCTGCTGTAAGTCAGGCTGTATCTGAGATGTTGCAGAATTATTTGGAAGAGAACCCAAGTGATGCCAGAATTATTGTTCAAAAAGTAATTTTAGCGGCTCAAGCACGTCACGCAGCCAAAAAAGCACGTGAAATGGTGCAACGTAAAACGGTGATGTCTATTGGCGGTTTGCCGGGAAAATTGAGCGACTGTTCAGAAACTGATCCTGATAAATGTGAAATTTTCCTAGTTGAGGGAGATTCGGCAGGCGGTACGGCAAAACAAGGTCGAGACAGAGCATTTCAGGCAATTTTACCATTGAGAGGTAAGATTTTGAATGTTGAAAAAGCGATGGTTCATAAAGTTTTTGAAAATGAGGAGATTAAAAATATGTATACGGCTTTAGGAGTTTCCATTGGGACTGAAGAAGATCCAAGAGCTTTAAATTTAGACAAACTTCGTTATAACAAAGTAGTCATCATGTGTGATGCCGATGTTGACGGTAGCCACATTGCGACCTTAATTTTGACGTTTTTCTTCAGATATATGAAAGAATTGGTTGAAAACGGCCATATTTATATTGCAACACCTCCTTTATACCTGGTAAAAAAAGGCCAAAAAAGAGAATATGCGTGGACCGATGACCAACGTGATTTAATTTCTCAAAATATGGGAGGCGGCGTTTCCATTCAACGTTATAAAGGTCTTGGAGAAATGAATGCCGAGCAACTTTGGGATACTACTATGAATCCGGAATTTAGGACACTCAGACAAATTTCTATCGATAATTTATCAGAAGCAGACAGGGTTTTCTCTATGTTAATGGGTGATGAAGTTCCGCCACGAAGGGCATTTATTGAAAAAAATGCCAAATATGCAAAAATCGATGTCTAATTTAATTTAGATTTATAAATATCACAAAAAATGGCTGTCCTTAAAAAACAGTCATTTTTTTATTTGCATCAACATTCTTTTCTATATTTACTGTAAACTAATAAAATCTTTATTATGAAAAAATTTGCACTTCTCATTTTTATGTTGATTAGCACTATTTCGATAAAAGCCCAAGAAGATGACGGACTTGAATCCATTCTCTACGCAAGTATTCAGGATGCCAACAAATTAACGCAAGCTTATCTGAATCCGGGAATGAAAGGATTGATTTATGGCATGAACAGTGGTTGGTACCATACTGCAAAAGCCCATAAAACATTTGGGTTCGACATTTCTATTGGCTTAAACGCTTCTATGGTGCCAAGCAAAGATGAGCTTTTTAAGTTTGCCGACCTTGGCTTATCATCCTCAACAACGTCAACTTCGCTTACAGGCGCTACCGTTGCCGGCACCAATACTTTGGAAGCGCCGGTTACCGTAACAACTGTAATTGAGGGGCAAACCGTTTCAAAAACATTTTTAATGCCAGCCGGTGTTAAAGAAGATTTGCCTTTAAATGCCGTTCCAACGCCTTCAGTTCAATTTACCTTAGGTTTGCCAAAACAATTTGATGTCATGGTAAGACTGGTTCCTGAAGTAGGATCTGACGACGTAAAAGGCAATTTATTTGGGATTGGCGTTAAAAAAGAAATCACCAGTTTGTTTGGCGTTATTGAAAAACTGCCTTTACACATTTCAGTATTAGGCGCTTACACCAATATGGATGTGAATTACAATATTCAAAACGAGAGTTCAATTCCGGGCGCCAATCAAGTCGCTACATTTAATTTAAATTCTTACACTGTTCAGGCTATTGCCTCCATCAACTTTCCGATCATTAATTTTTATGGCGGAATTGGCTATGCCGCAGGCACATCAGACTTAAAAATGTTAGGAACTTATGTGCTAGAATACAACACAGGATATCCCCCTCCAAATGATACAGTGGAAAAAACAATCACTGATCCAATTGACTTGGATTTTGATGCGAGCGGCATTAGAGCTACCGTGGGAACCAGATTAAGTTTAGGTTTCTTTAAGATTTTTGCAGATTACACCATTCAAGAATACAATACTTTAGCTGCGGGAATTGCATTCAGCTTTAGGTAAATGCAGTAGGTATTTTAAAATTAAACCTTTAACTTTATTTATGAGGACTGCGTATTTGCAGTCCTTTTTTTGTCATAAATATTACCGCATTTTCGCATAATAATTCGTAAATTTGGATTAATTTTTTTATAAAAATAAACAACATATAAAATATGAAAGTAACAGTAGTAGGAGCAGGTGCTGTAGGTGCAAGTTGTGCTGAATACATCGCAATTAAAAATTTCGCATCAGAAGTGGTATTGATTGACATTAAAGAAAATTATGCTGAAGGGAAAGCTATGGACCTTATGCAAACAGCGTCGTTAATGGGATTTGACACTAAAATTACAGGAACAACAAATGATTATTCAAAAACGGCCAACAGTGAAGTTGCCGTTATTACAAGCGGTATCCCAAGAAAACCAGGAATGACGCGTGAAGAATTGATTGGAATCAATGCCGGAATCGTAAAATCGGTTGTTGAAAGTTTATTAAAACATTCTCCAAAAGTGATCATCATTGTGGTGAGTAACCCAATGGACACGATGGCATATTTGGCGCATAAAGTTGCCGGTATCGCCAAAAACAGAATTATTGGTATGGGAGGCGCTTTAGACAGTGCACGTTTCAAATATCGTTTGGCTGAGGCGTTAGGCTGTCCGCAGTCGGATGTTGACGGCATGGTGATTGCCGGTCACAGTGATACCGGTATGTTGCCTTTAACTCGTTTCGCTACAAGAAACAGTGTTCCGGTTACACAATATTTATCAGAAGAACGTTTGGCAAAAGTTGCTGAAGACACCAAAGTTGGCGGTGCCACATTAACAAGTATGTTGGGCACAAGTGCCTGGTATGCACCTGGTGCAGCAGTTTCTTCTATGGTTCAGGCTATTTTGAATGACCAAAAGAAAATGTTCCCTTGTTCAGCTTTGTTAGATGGTGAATACGGATTGAAAGATATCGCTATAGGCGTACCTTGTATTATCGGTAAAAACGGAATAGAAAAAATTGTTGAAATCGATTTAACCGATGCAGAAAAAGCCAAGTTTATTGAAAGTGCTGCAGGTGTTAGAAGCGTTAATGATTTGTTGACCTTATAATCATTACTGCATATATTTTAAAAGCTCCTCAAGACTTCGGTTTTGGGGAGCTTTTTTATATAATTAGGAAAGTAGTATGTTAGATTACAAATCCTGAACTATTTTTTACCGTGCCCTAAAGGGAAAAAATAGTTTCTTTAATACAAATCAGATTCCATTTTTTAGTCTTTTCTTTATTTTCTTTTCTCAATGATCTTAACTATTTCAAATTTTTAACATTTAACAAATAACGTATAATTTTAGAATTTTATAGTATATTTAAAGCCTAAAACAACTGTTAATGAGCAAACTAAAATATTTAAGTGCATTCCTGTTAGCCGCAACTGTGTATGTTTCATTTACCAATGTTGGAATTTGGACCTATTTGCCCCTGCTCTTTTCATTTGGCTTTATTCCATTGGTTGAATTGCTTTTTGAACCCGATGCCAAAAATTTATCCGAAGAAGAAAAGAAAAAAGCAGCTACAGATTCCTATTTTAATTTGGTGTTATATGCCGTTGTTATTCTTCAGGTGGCATTTGTGATTTATTTTCTGAAGGTGATTCAGGAAAATCTTTCAACATTCGATTTAATAGGCAGAATTATTTCCATGGGAATTTTATGCGGCATTTTTGGCATCAATGTAGGTCACGAACTCGGACACCGATCAAACAGATTTGAACAATTTTTGGGTGAAATATTGCTGCTTTCTTCTTTGGAAACACATTTTTTACCTTATCACAATAGTGGCCATCATCACAATGTGGCAACACCAAAAGATCCGGCAACAGCGAGAAAAGGCGAAATTGTTTTTTTATTTTGGTTTCGTTCACAAATAGGAAGTTATATTCAGGCCTGGAACATTGAAAATGACCGATTGCACAAAAAAGGCAAATCATTTTTGTCATTTTCAAACAAAATGCTCGTTTATACGGTGGCACAAATTACTTTATTGGCAACCATTTATTACTTTTTTAATATCCAAACCATGCTTTATTTTATGGCTGCGGCGCTGCTTGGTATTTTGTTATTGGAAACCGTAAATTATATTGAACATTATGGTTTATTAAGGCAAAAAAAGGAAAACGGAAATTATGAAAGGGTACAGCACCAACATTCATGGAATTCGAACCATATTTTGGGACGCACCATGTTGTTTGAATTGTCGCGCCACTCCGATCATCACTACAAAGCCAGCAAACATTATCAGTTATTGGATTCCATGCCCAAGAGTCCGCAAATGCTTACCGGTTATCCGGGAATGATGTTATTGGCTTTGGTTCCGCCTTTGTGGTTTAAAGTAATGCATAAGCAACTGGATGTTTTTAACAAACAATAAAAATACTAATTAATTCATAGTTATTTTCCTCTCCTCTCGAACTGTATGGTGCTAAAACGTTTTATAAAATATTCAATAATTCGTTTTCATTTCATTTACCTCTGGCTCGTCTGGAACGAGCACCAAAAGGGTTTTAGATTTCCACCTGACTGAGAAAAACCTTAAATGCCAATTGTATTATATTTCTAAACTACTTAAATTTGGCGCATTAATTGCATTGATAAAAATTATTGTAATAAATAATTAAATGACTGAAAACGCTTTACAATATAGCCACAAAAAATTTCTAGATTTATTGCTTTCAGGGAATCATTTAAGGTGTTCTGAATTGGTGCAAAATTATTTAGACCATAAAATTACCCTTAGTGAACTTTATGAAAACGTACTAAAAAAAGCACTTTATGATGTTGGTGAACTATGGGAACACAATATCATCAGCGTGGCTTCAGAGCATTTGGCATCGGCTATTGTTGAAGCCATTTTAAATGAGCATTATCATAAAACTGTTTCAAAGAATAAGGTCAATAAAACCATCATTTTAACGTGTGTGGAAAATGAATTCCATCAGATAGGCATAAAAATGGTTGGCAATGTTTTTGAAATGAACGGATGGAATGTAAAATTTTTGGGTGCCAATACCCCAACACAAGATCTTATTCGTTTTGCCAAGTCAACAAAACCAGACTTGTTAGCCATCTCCTTAAGCTTATATTTTAACTTACCTGTGCTTGAAAATATGCTGCTATTGATAAACAAAGAACTTCCCAATCTTAATATTTTAATTGGTGGACAAGCGTTTAGGCAAGGTGGTCAACATATTTTATTAAAGTATCAAAACACTACCTATCTTCCCGATTTACACAGTACAGAAGCATTTATAAAAACCCAAAACTGACGAGTATAAAAATATTTAAAGCGCACCTTCACCAAAATGTTATGAAGAAGTTTATTAGCTTTATGAATGAATAAAAAAATATTCCTTAATTTGTAACAATTTCAAACGAAGATACTGAAGTCCCAAATTCTTTAAACTAAACTATGCGAAATTTACCCTTTTTGTCTGAATGGAAAAATGAATTAGAAGAGGCATTAACAAAAACCAATTCACTTTGCATTGCGCTTTTTAATACTGATAAAAAATTAATTTATGCAAACCAAACCTTTAGTTCACTTTTTGTGGGAGCGACGCATGAAAGCTTTATCAACCCAACTTTTAATAAAATCTTGTATTTAGACAATGCTGTTCCTTTAATTTTTGACGGATTTTTAACCATTGGGTCTTGTTCCTCGGCAAACAACACCTCTATTTTAGCCCAAATTTATCGAAAAAATGAAAAATTACTGATCATTGGTGGCGTAAATTCAGCCCAATTAATTGAGCAAAATAAAACCATGCATCAATTAAATCATGAAATCAGCAATCTTCAAAGTAAATTAATAACAGAAAAAAAGAATCTTGAGCACACCTTTGATTTGCTCAATGAAACCAATAAAGAACTCAATCAATTAAATGCCGAAAAAGACAAATTTTTCTCCATTATCGCCCATGACTTAAAAAGTCCCTTCAATGGAATCATTGGTTTTAGCGATCTTCTTGTTGCGCAAGTAGATAAAAATAATTTAGAGAAAATTAAAGACTATGCCAGCATCATTCAACAATCATCACAAAGGGCCATGGGATTGCTTATGAACCTGATGGAATGGTCGCAATCTCAAACCGGCAGAATGAATTTTAGTCCGGTGAATTTTGAATTTGTTGAATTATTGAACGAAACTGTATTGCTGTTAAACGACGCTGCAGTGCAAAAATCAATTACCATTACTTATAAATTACCTTTAATTACACTTGTTTATGCTGATAAAGCGATGATAAGCACTGTACTTAGAAATCTTGTTTCAAATGCCGTAAAATTCACAAAATCAGGAGGAAATATTGTCATTTCAGCTTCAGAAAACCAAAATGAATTAACCGTTTCGGTAAAGGATTCAGGAGTTGGAATTTCAAAAGACAGAATTGAAAAGCTTTTTCGTCTCGATGAAAGTTACTCAACCACCGGCACCAACAATGAGAAAGGCACCGGACTTGGCTTAATCCTTTGCAAGGAATTTGTTGAGAAACACCATGGAAAAATATGGGCAGAAAGCGAAGTTGGCATTGGATCAACATTTTATTTTACCATTCCGCGCAACAAAGAAACTGAAGAAAAAATTACTGTTCAAAAGGAGGTGGCATTTGATTACCCAGACAATAATATTGACAACCTAAAAATATTAATTGCCGAGGATGATGAATCATCAGAAACCTTACTTTCATTAATACTTGAAGAATTTAACCCAGAAATACTGATCGCAAGAAATGGCATTGAAGCAGTTGAAATTTGCCGTAATAATCCAGATTTAGATTTAATTCTGATGGATATTCAAATGCCTGAATTAAATGGCCTTGAAGCAACTCAGCAAATTCGCCAATTTAACAAAGATGTCATAATTATCGCACAAACAGCTTATGGACTTTCGTCCGACAGAGGAAAAACCATGAATATCGGTTGCAACGATTATATTGCCAAACCCCTTAAAATTGATGCTTTACTAACATTGATCCAAAAATATTTTAAAACATAATAGGGAGGTGAAGCAATAAATAATTACACGCTTTTATGCTTTTTACATAAAAAATAATATTTAGGCATAATATTTGAACAATGTGTTTTTTTAATGTAATTTGTAAATTCAAAACCCCCGAATATGACAAAGTTAAAGAAATCTAAAAGTTTACTAATAAAAGAGTTACAGTTGTTGCAGCGACAGTACAGCTCTTTAAAAGAATCGTATATTAAGCAGCTTCTAAGGCGCAATATAACCCAAGAATCTTCCCAGTTAAATGAAGAAAGGCTCAAAGAAACCAACTCTCTGCTTCGGCTTGTAAACGAAAAAACAAAAATCGGCGGATGGGCACTTATCATAAAAAATAAAGAGGTATACTGGTCAAACAGCGTTACAGATATTCTTGAACTTCCTCGTGGGCACAAGCCCAGCTTTGACGAAGCTATCGGGGTATATGCCCCGGAGTGGAAGGATAAAATAAAAGAAGCATTAACCATTTGCGAACAAGAAGGAATTTCCTTTGATGAACAAATGGAAATTATTTCGACAACAGGAAAACGATTTTGGGCGAGAGTCATTGGAGAGGCTATTAGAGACGACCAGGGTAAAATATATAAAATACAGGGCGCCTTCCAAGATATTTCTGAATCCAAATTTGCTGAGTTGCAACTAAAAATGCTTTCCATGGCTGTGGAACAAAGTCCTGTTTTTATTTTAATTACAGATACTGCAGGCAATATTGAATATGTCAATCCTAAAGTAATTGAGATTACCGGTTATACATTGGAGGAATTGATAGGCAAAACTCCAAATATATTTAGCGCCGGACAAACCCCAAAAAGTGTTTACGAAAATTTATGGAAAACCATTTCTTCAGGCAAAGAATGGCGTGGTGAATTTCACAATAAAAAGAAAAATGGTGAATTTTATTGGGAACTTGCTTCCATTTCCCCTATCCTGAATGAAAATGGTGTCATCACCCATTATCTTGCTGTTAAAGAAGATATTACCGCACGCAAAGAAATGGTCAAAGATTTAATTATCGCCAAAGAGCGTGCCGAAGAAAGTGACAAACTAAAATCTGCATTTCTGGCCAATATGAGCCATGAAATACGAACGCCGATGAATGGTATTATTGGCTTTTCAGAACTATTGAAGACCCCAAACCTTTCTGGAGAGAAACAGCAAAAATATATTGATATCATCCAAAAAAGCGGGGACAGAATGCTTAATATCATTGACGATATTGTTGATATTTCAAAAATTGAGTCGAGAATGATGGAAGTGCATATTAAAGAAACGAATATCAATGAGAAAATAAACCATCTTTACAACTTCTTTAAACCACAGGTTGAAGAAAAAGGAATTCAGCTTACCATTAAAAAAAACTTGCCAGAAAAAGAAGCCACCATTAAAACCGATGCAGAAAAAGTTTATGCCATTCTTAGCAACCTTATAAAAAATGCCATTAAATACACCGAGAAAGGAACTATTGAAGTAGGTTATGACAACAATGAGGAATGCCTTGAATTTTACATTAAAGACACTGGAATGGGAATTCCCAAGGATCGGCAAGAAGCCATCTTTGAACGTTTTATACAGGCTGATATTGCTGATAAAATGGCCATGCAAGGGGCGGGATTGGGATTGTCAATCGCAAAAGCCTATGTAGAATTGCTTGGCGGAAAAATTTGGGTAGACAGTGAAGTTGGCAAAGGGTCAACATTTTATTTTACCATTCCTTATGTTCAGAAAACAGAAGAAAAAACCACCAGTCAAAGGAATATTCCAGTTGAAAAGGTTAACAATAATTTTGAAAATATAAAAATACTGATTGTTGATGATGACCAAAATTCAGAAACCTTACTTTCATTAATTGTTGAGGAGTTTAGCTCAGAAATTTTTATCGCAAGAAATGGTACTGAAGCTGTTGAAATTTGTCGCAATAATCCAGATTTGGATTTAATTCTGATGGATATTCAAATGCATGAAATGAATGGCTATGAAGCTACAAAACAAATTCGCCAATTTAACAAAGATGTTGTGATTATCGCACAAACCGCTTACGGACTTTCTCCTGACAGAGAGAAAACCTTAATTGCGGGTTGCAACGATTATATTGCAAAACCACTTAAATTTGATGCATTAATGGTATTGATACAAAAATATTTTAATACATAAAAAGCATAAATCTTTGGTCAAAACAAAGGTTGAATATGCCATTAAAAAACAAAAGCTCCCTAAAAGGAGCCTTTTGCAATAAATAACAAAATGTTATTTAAAAATCTTTTAAAGTGGTGCCAAGCGCCAATAAAACAAATCCGGCCAGCAGTAACTGAAAATTATATTGCGTTAAATATTGAACTTGGGCAAAATGGCCAATAATTCCTAAAATCCCCAAAACCAGGGCTATAATCCATATTAATTTTTTTGGTGCAGATGGTTTCATACGTATTGTTTTTAGTTTATATTATCAAATTTAGCTTTTAAATGAATACAATGACTATTTTTATTTAAATGGACAAAAAAACCTTTGAAACATTTCAATAAATTAAGACATCCTTTTTATTTATAAATAATTCCGCAACAATGTGGCAAGTTATTTTAAGGACCAAATATTTCAACCTATTTTATATGCCATTTACAATATAATTAAAAGATGGTCAAATAACCTTTGTTTCATCTAATTTTTAACTATTTTTGAATACTTAATCCAGGTAATTGGCATCTTTGCTAACATCAAACTGAAGAGAAAAAAAATGAGAATTTTATTATTAATTGGAACCGGAAGCTTTATTGGGGGCGTTTTGCGATATGCGCTGTCGCAATTTATTCAAACTAAATTTCTTTCCGCTTTCCCTTTCGGAACTTTCGCCGTAAATATTATAGGTTGTTTTGCCATTGGCATGGTGTTTGCCCTTAGTGAAAAAACAAATATGTCGCCCGAAATGAGGCTTTTTCTTGCCACAGGAATTTGCGGCGGCTTCACCACATTTTCTGCCTTCTCAAACGAAACTTTTAGTTTAATGCGCGACGGACAACTTTTTTATGCTTCAGCATACATCACTTCAAGCGTTTTATTTGGCCTGCTCGCCACATTTATTGGTTATTCACTTCTTAAACTTATTTAATTATGGAAAATAATCCCAACGCAAAGTTGCTTCGAATCTTCATAGGCGAATCTGACAAAATTGGATTTGAAACACTTTATGAAACCATCGTTTTTGAAGCCAAAAAAAAAGGACTTTATGGCGCAACAGTTACCAGAGGCATCATGGGTTTTGGGGCAAACAGCAAAATACACACCGCAAAATTGCTGGAACTCTCTTCGGATCTTCCAATAATTGTTGAGATTGTTGACACCGAAGAAAAAATAAGGGATTTCACCAAGATTGTTGAAAAGCTGTTTGAAGAATCCAAATCGGGCGGTTTAATCACGCTTGAAAAAGCAGAAATCATCAGGTACAAAGCCGGTAAATAAAATTAGAATTTGGGCGTTACCACAAGGGTCGCGCTTTCCATTGCAATCTTTTTTACTTCGCCGAAAAGGCGAATCAAAAAAGTATTTCCATTTCAATCGCTAACGCAAAATGCCAAGCCAAATATAATTTTAAACCAATTATAATATTACCTCACTTCCTTTCGAAGCACTTCCAACGGCGGACTTTTAATGACACCAATGCTGTTTCCCAATCCTATCCCTAAAACCAACAAAGTAATTCCTGGAAACAATACCGCAAACGGAATCAATGAAGGAATAAACGGCGTGTCAAAAACCAACCAGGCCAACAGTTGACTGCTTAGCAAAGACAGCAAAATTCCTGAAAGCGAGCCCAAAACACCTAGATAAAGGTATTCCAAAGCTGTTATTTTAAGAATTTGATTGCTTCTGGCGCCAAGCGTTCGCAAAAGAACACTTTCTCTGATGCGTTGGTATTTACTCGTTTTTACGGCGCCTAACAACACTATAATTCCTGTAAAAATGCTAAAAAATGCCATAAAATTGATCAACCAGGAGATTTTATCGAGCAGTTTTTCAACCACCGAAAGCACTTGCCTTAAATCGATAATAGACACATTGGGAAAGTTTTTTACCAATTCCTGTTGCAGTGCTGCCGAAGCCAAATCATTGGGCACACTGGTGGTCAATACCCGAAATTGCGGTGCATTTTCCAGTACACCTTTCGGAAACAGAATGGTGAAATTCATTTGCATTTGCGCCCAATCAACTTTTCTGATGCTTCCAACAACCGCGTTTAGCAACACGCCTTGCACATTGAAAGTGATTTTATCGCCCACAGTAACTTTGGCATCTTCAGCAAAATTATCACTGACAGAAATTGGCACAAGCTCGTTATTGGCAACTTCCGGAGTCCATTCGCCCGCTGTCAATGTTTCAGATGAAGTTAAAGCATCGCGGTAAGAAACACGAAATTCGTGGTTCAAAATCCAACGTTTTATGGTTGTTGTCGAATCTTGTCTGATTTCGTTTACCAGCCTTCCATTGATTCTTTGCAAACGCATCGTCACAATGGGCATATTGTCCATTACTGACAAATCCTGACTGTCAATTATATTGGCAACCGAATCTTTTTGTACCGTTTGCACGTCCAATAAAATCATATTTGGATTTTTGGCGTTCGACTCCAAGCTAGCCTGAGCCAATAACACATCTTTGGTAAAATAAAGCGTACTGATTAAAAAAGTGCCCACGCCAATAGCCAATATCAAAATCAGGGTTTGATTTTGTGGCCTGAATAAATTCAACAAGCTTTGGCGCGCCACAAAACCCCAAGAAGTCGGGAAATATTTTTTGATGCTTTTCATAAATAAATTGGCAATTCCTGCCAAAACAGAAAAGGTGATTAAAATACCGCCAACAAAAGCAAGAGAATACCGCCAGTCTTTTAACAGCCAAAAGGAAAAGATAAAAATGAAGAGAAATATGCCCAATAACACCATAATTCCTGCTTTTCTCGACTTTGTAGTATCATCTTCCTGAACCCTTAAAGCTTGCAATGGTGAAACGTATAACGTGTTCATTAACGGATATAATGCAAATAAAATCGACATTAAGACCCCCAATAACAAGCCCATTAATATTACTTGCGGTGAAAAATTCATTTCCACATCAACGGGCAAAAGATCACCCAATAATAAAGGAAACAACTGCTGAAGCAACAAACCAAGAACCGTTCCTGCAACCCCGCCTAAAAAACCTATGCCGGCAATTTGCAGCAAATAAATGAGGAATGTTTGTCTTTTGGTGGCGCCCAAACATTTGAGTACCGCTACGGCACGCAATTTTTCTTTGATATAAATATGTATGGCGCTGGCAATTCCAACACAACCCAATAACAGCGCAATAAAAGCAACCAGATTTAAAAACTTGCCAAAATTATCATACCTGCGACCCAATCTTTCACTGGTAGAAATATGGGTATCCAAATCGGCATCCTCCAAATCTATAACGGTACCCAATTTTTTTTCCAATTGTGCCAAATCCATTTTCGGTGGCGCGATGAAATAAAAATCGTAATTAATTCTGCTTCCCGTTTGCACCAAACCGGTTTCAGCAATCAAAACATAAGGAATAATTACCGGTGGCGCAATGGAACTAAAAATCGCATTACTTCCCGGAGAAGCAATCAATGAACCGACAATAGGCAATGTTATTGTTCCTATTTTAATACTGTCGCCTGCCTTTAAACCGAGTTGCAGCATCAAAGTAGCATCAACCAAAGCAGCACCTTGCTTTTGGTATTGATTTTCTGCCGTAACAGGTTCGGTTTCCAGCAATCCATAAAAAGGAAAACCTTCCTCCATTCCCCTAACCTGAACCAATTTGACAGCCCCTGTTTTTGGAAAAGCAGCCATCGAAGAAAAACTTATTTCCTTTGCATCGGCACCGCCCAATGAATCGATTATTTGAATTATTCTTTCGTTTGGCGGCTGATTGCTGTCTATTTTAAAATCGGCGCCCATTAAAGATTTGGACTGCAATGCAATGGTGTCTTTTAAAGTTTCACCAAAAGATTGTATGGAAACCACAGCGGCAATGCCCAAAACAATGGAGGCCATAAAAAGCACTAATTTTTTACGGCTTGCCTTTCCGTCGCGCCACGCCATTTTTAAAAGCCATTGAAAAGATGCTTTTGAAGCTGCTTTATTGGTATTTATCATTGGGCAACCATTTGATTTTCTATAATCTTCCCTCCTTTTAATCGGAGAATGTGTTGGGTTTTTTGCGCCAATTCAATATCGTGGGTAACAATAACCAGCGTTGTTCCCAATTCTTTATTTAAGTTGAAAAGCAATTCTACCACTTTTTCACCGGTTTCCGCATCCAGATTTCCTGTAGGTTCATCGGCAAAAAGAATAGAAGGTTTGTTAGAAAAAGCCCTCGCTACAGCCACTCTTTGTTGTTCACCTCCGGAAAGTTGCGACGGATAATGGTGGTAACGATCTGCCAGCCCCACTTTTTCCAATAATTCCATTCCAATTTTAGCGGCATTTTTATCGCCTTGAAGCTCTAACGGCACCGCAACATTTTCAAGCGCCGTAAGTGTTGGCAGCAATTGAAAATCCTGAAAAACAAATCCGACTTTATTATTTCGCAATAAAGCACGTTGGTCTTCGCTTAAAGAATTTAAATGAACGCCACACAATTCTATGGTTCCTGAATCGGAATGATCAAGTCCGGCGCAAAGACCCAATAAAGTCGTTTTGCCGCTTCCTGATGGTCCAACGATGGAAAAGGTTGCGCCTTCTTCAATTCCGAAGGAAATATCATGAAGAACCGTTAATTTTTTAGAACCGCTGGAATAAGTTTTCTGTAAGTTCTCAATGTTTAATATCTTTGCCATAGCATATTCTTTATCTTGTTTTTTTGAAAAAAATGCAAATTAAAGAAATGATTTTAATTTAAACACCAAATGCTATGCGAATCCTGTTAATGTTTTGTTATATTTTATTGTTTACATCGTGCGTTTCTTGTGGAAAAAACACTGCTGAAAAAGAGAAAAATAATGCCAAAGAAATTATTGATTCAGCAGCAAAAAAGCAAAAAACTGCGGATCAAAAAGTGATTCTTTTCTTTGGCACCAGCCTAACAGCTGGAATGGGACTGGATCCAAACGAAGCTTTCCCTGCAGTTATTCAGGAAAAAATAGATTCCTTAAGTTTGCCTTTTGAAGTTGTAAACGCCGGACTGAGCGGAGAAACCACCGCAAGCGGCAAGAACAGAATCAACTGGGTATTGAATCAGAAGGTCGATATTTTTGTTTTGGAACTTGGCGCTAATGACGGTCTTCGCGGTGTTCCTTTAACAGAAACCAAAAGTAACTTGCAAGCAATTATTGATGTTGTAAAAGAAAAAAATGCGGACACAAAAATAGTTTTGGTGGGTATGGAGATTCCGCCCAATATGGGTGAAGCCTATACTTCCGAATTTAGAAACCTGTTTCCTGATCTTGCGAAAAAAAATAACTTGACATTGATTCCTTTTTTATTGCAAAATGTTGGCGGCGTAAAAGAATTGAACCAGGCAGATGGCATCCATCCTACTGCCGAAGGACAAAAGATTTTGGCCAATAATGTTTGGAAAGTGTTAAAACCGGTGCTTACCAATTAATCTGATAAAATTCATGAACCATTTTTTAACTATTTACCTCTAATCAAAAATGATGATTTTCCGAAAAGCAACAAAAAATGACTTGCCGTTTATTGTAAAATTGATGGCAAATGATAAATTGGGAAAATTAAGGGAAAATTATAGGGAACCTTTGCCCCAGAGTTATTATGCTGCTTTTGAAATCATTAATTCAGATCCAAATCAGGAATTGATGGTTGCGGAAAACGATAAAGAAATTTTAGCCACTTTTCAACTAACCTTTATTCAATATTTGAGTTTTCAGGGAAAATTAAGAGCGCAAATTGAAAACGTATTTGTTCGTGAAGATTTAACCGGACAAGGAATCGGAAAAAAAATGTTTGAATGGGCCATTGAAAGAGCCAAAGCGCGAAATGCGCATGTATTGCAACTCACAAGCGATAAACAAAGACCCAGAGCCATAAAATTTTATGAAGATTTGGGTTTTACAGCTTCCCACGAAGGAATGAAATTGCATTTTAAATAAAAAAGAGACTGTCTAAAAATACCTCAATTTTTAACCGCAAGAGGCGCTAAGTTTTTCGCTAAGAGCGCAAAACACTGATTATAAAACCAACATTTCGCGAACATTGCGCATTCTTTGCGGGTATTGCGGTTAAACCTATTTTTAGAAAACCTCTTTTCTATATCAATTTTCAAATTATATTTTTCTTCAGAAAACAACTACGACAATCCTGAAATCACGCCGTTATTGTCAATGGTCATACCTTCCGAAGCAGGAACGCCCGGCAATCCTGGCATCCGCATCATTTCACCCAAAATTGGAATGATGAAACCGGCTCCTGCAGAAATTTCAATTTCACGCACTGTGACATTAAATCCTGTTGGTCTTCCCAAAACAATTTCATTATCCGTAAACGATTTCTGGGTTTTCGCCATACAAATAGGAAAATTATTAAACCCAAGTCGGTCAATTCTCTTTAAATTCAACAAAGCCTTTTTTTCAAAATCAACACCATCAGCGCCATAAATTTCTTTGGCAATTGTTTCAATTTTCTCTTTTACTGAAGCATTCCAATCGTATAAAGGTTTGAAATCGGATTTGTTTGCTTCCACCACTTTTACCACGGCTTCCGCTAATTTTTTGGTTCCTTCCCCGCCTTTTGCCCATCCTTCAGAAACAACAGCCTGTACGCCCATATCGGCACATTTTTCAATAATATAATCCACTTCCTCTTTTGAGTCGCTTATAAAAGCATTGATTGCAACCACAGGTTCAATATTGAATTTTCTGATGTTTTCAATGTGTTTTTCCAAGTTTGGAAAACCTTTTCTAACAATCTCTAAATTTGGGGTGTTGTATGCCTCCTTTTTGGCGCCGCCATGGTGACGCAATGCCCTGATTGTTGCAACCAGTACTACTGCTTTCGGACTTAAATTAGCAGCTACACATTTGATGTTCAGGAATTTTTCGGCACCTAAATCTGCGCCAAAACCCGCTTCGGTAACCACATAATTTGACAAAGAAAGTCCCATTTTAGTGGCAATAATGGTATTTGTTCCTTGCGCAATATTGGCAAAAGGGCCACCGTGAATAATGGCAGGATTTTCTTCCAATGTTTGTACCAAATTAGGTTTGATAGCATCTCTCAACAAAATAGCCATCGCATTTTCGGCCTTTAAATCACGCGCAAAAATTGGCTGGTTGTCGAAAGTAAATCCGATGAAAATATCACCCAATCGTTTTTTTAAATTTTCAAAATCGGTTGCCATACATAAAATAGCCATCACTTCGGATGCTGGCGTAATATTAAAGCCATCTTCTCTAGGAATTCCGTTAACGGTGCCGCCCAAGCCAATAATAATGTTACGCAAAGCCCGGTCGTTCATATCAATAACGCGTTTCCAAACCACAGTTCTCGCATCTATATTCAAATTATTGACAGAGCTTTGTAAATTATTGTCGATTAAGGCCGACAACAAATTGTTTGCTTTTTCCACCGCATTAAAATCGCCCGTAAAATGAAGGTTGATGTCTTCCATAGGCACCACTTGAGAATAACCGCCGCCGGCAGCACCTCCTTTAATTCCAAAAACGGGCCCCAATGATGGTTCACGCAAAACAACGGTCGCTTGCTTTCCAATTTTGTTTAAGCCTTCGGTTAACCCAATAGAAACTGTAGTTTTCCCTTCACCGGCAGGTGTTGGCGTAATAGCTGTAACCAAAATCAAATTGTTTTTTTCGATTTTTTCTTCGTCTATAAAGCTTAAAGGCAACTTCGCTTTGTACTTTCCAAACATTTCTAAATCATCTTCTTCAATGCCTAATTTCGCAGCAATTTGTTTAATGTGTATTAATTTTTTATCCTGTGCTATTTCTATATCTGATAAATGTTTCATATTTATTAAATTTTGATAACAAATATATAAAAATCATTGTTCAGAATTAATATAAATATGGATATGACAATTAACCTACATAAAAAGAAAAAAAGAATTGTCAGTTCCTAATTGAAATTATATATTTGCACGTTAATTCAAACTACATTTATATAAAATAAATTTAAAATGCAAAACAAAGGACTTATAAAGTTATTCGCTATTCTATTCGGATTAGTAAGTTTATATCAATTATCATTTACTTGGTTTACAGGTGGTGTTGAAAATAAAGCAAAAGTGTATGCAGAATCTAAATCTGATGATGGTCGTGAAATAGCCCGATTGGAAAGAACGTATTTAGACTCTGTTGCAAATTATCCGGTTATTGATTTAGGTTTTGTTCAATTTAGCTATAACGAAATAAAAGACAAACAACTAAACTTGGGATTAGACCTTAAAGGAGGTATTAATGCTATTTTACAGGTGTCTGTTAAAGATATTCTTATTGGATTGTCAAACGATTCAAAAAACCCAATCTTCAACCAAGCATTGGCAAAAGCAGATTTGGCACAAAAAAGCAGTGACGATACCTATTTAAATTTATTTTTTAATGAGTTCAAGAAATTAAGTAATGGCACTGTTAATTTAAGTGATCCAAGTATTTTTGGAAACAAATCTTTGCGTGAAAAAATAAACTTCAAACTAACCGACGAAGAAGTAAAACCAATTATTGAAGCAGAAATATCTGGCTCTATCAATACCGCTTTTGAAGTATTAAGAAGCCGTATAGATAAATTTGGTGTTACACAACCAAATATTCAACGTATTGGCAACTCTGGACGTATTTTAATTGAATTGCCTGGAGCAAAAGATATTGACCGTGTTAAAAAATTATTGCAAAGCACTGCTGAACTAGAGTTTTGGGAAGTGTATTCAAACCAGGAAACTGCAAATTTCTTTTTCCAAGCCAACTCGGTTGTAGAAAATTTATTAAAAACAACTCCTGAAACGGTAACCGACTCTACTGCGGTGCCAAAAGAAAATATTGATGATTTGTTGGGTGCTGTTTCTGATTCATTAGCGACCAAACAAGCGGCAAACTTATTCACTTATTTAACGCCAAGCATTCCTCAATCTGAAAACGAAATATCCTCAGTAATAGGGACAGCTAAAGTTGCTGATACTGCAGCGGTAAACAAATATTTAGCAATGACCGAAGTTAGATCATTGCTTCCTAACGAAATGAAGTATGCCAAATTTCTTTGGGATGCCAAACCATTTTCTGCAACTGTTTCTGCAACCAACCAGAGTACCGAATTAATTTATTTATACGGGATTAAATCCAATCGCGAAGACATTGCCCCAATTGAAGGTGATGTCATAGAAGATGCAAGTCAGGAATATGGTCAAACAGGACAACCTGAAGTAAGTATGACTATGAATGCGGCCGGAACAAAATTGTGGGGGAAAATGACAACGGACAATGTAGGTAAATTTGTTGCAGTTGTGCTGGATGATTATGTGTATACTGCACCTTCAGTAAATACCGCCATTTTAAATGGAAGAACATCTATTTCCGGCGGAAGTATGACTGTTGCTGAAGCACAAGATATTGCAAACGTATTAAAAGCGGGTAAATTACCGGCTGCAGCGCATATAATTCAATCAGAAATTGTTGGGCCTTCATTAGGTCAACAAGCCATAGACAGCAGTATGTATTCGTTCTTTTTGGCTTTGATGGTTGTTTTTGGCTGGATGATTTTTTACTATGGAAAAGCTGGTGTAATAGCCGACTTTGCTTTAATGGTGAACCTTTTGTTTATTTTCGGAATCCTAACGGCCTTTGGAGCGGTATTAACGTTGCCTGGAATTGCGGGTATCATTTTAACCATCGGTATAGCTGTTGATGCAAACGTAATTATATACGAAAGGATCAAAGAAGAATTAAGCAACGGGAAAGGCTTAAAAGCTTCCATAAAATACGGATTTAGTTACGATGGAGCGTTTTCAGCTATTTTGGATGCAAACGTTACTTCCCTATTAACAGGTATTATATTGTATGTTTTTGGAACTGGTCCGGTAAAAGGATTTGCCTATACCTTTATTGTGGGTATTTTAACTTCATTGTTTACAGCAATTTTTATCTCACGATTGGTGATTGATTGGTATGCCGGCAAAGGGAAAGTGTTCACATTCAATACAAACATCACCAAAAAATGGTTTACCAAAATCAATGTTGATTTCTTGAAATTAAGAAAACCAGCTTATATATTTTCCGGTATTTTAATTGTGATGAGTGTTGTTTCATTGGCAACTAACGGATTAAATTATGGCGTAGATTTTATTGGCGGAAGATCTTATGTGGTAAAATTTGATAAAACAACCAGTGCTACCGATGTTGCAAATACTTTAAAAAATGTATTTGGGGATGCTCCTGAAGTAAAAACTTACGGAGAAGCAAGTCAGTTAAAAATTACCACCAAATATAAAATTGATTTAGAAGACAAAACGATTGATGATGAAGTGCAAGAATTGCTATATACAGGTTTGAAATCATACAATCCAGAAGGGCTTTCTTTGGAGGAATTTAAACCAGGGTATGATGGCACAAAAACTATTGGTATCCTTAGCGCAATGAAGGTTGAGCCTACCATTGCCGATGATATTAAAACTGCTGCAGGCTGGGCTGTTTTAGGTTCCCTTTTAGTAATATTCCTTTATATTTTATTTAGATTTACTAAGTGGCAATATGGTTTAGGCGCTGTTATTTCATTATTTCATGATGTTATAATTGTGTTTGGTATCTTCTCTTTATTTTATAAAGTACTTCCTTTTGATATGGAGATTGGGCAATCGTTTATTGCGGCTATTTTAACGGTTCTTGGTTATTCCATAAATGATACAGTGATTGTTTACGACAGAATTCGTGAGTTTTCCAAAACGCATAGTTCTTGGAGTTTTTATAAGATTATAAATACTGGATTAAACAGCACAATGGGAAGAACAATAAACACCTCATTAACCACTTTGTTGGTGTTGGTTGCCATCTTCTTATTTGGAGGTGATTCCATTAAAGGATTTATGTTTGCATTAATCGTTGGTATTGGTGTTGGTACTTATTCCTCTTGGTTTATTGCTTCTCCAATATTATATGATACTTCAAAAAAATTAAATAAAGAAAAAACGACAAAATAATTCGTACTTCAACTACAAACTGCAAAACCGTTTTGAGTAGTCAAAACGGTTTTTGTATTTCAAATTAGCAATTAAATGAACATTAAGGGCTAATTTTATTTATTGATTGTTAAATTTGTAACAAAGCATAATATGAGCATGATTAAAATACACAATAACTATTTCAAAAAGTATATATCAGAAGAAAAAATAGATGAAGCTATTGATAAAATGGTTGCTGAAATTACTGAAGATTGCAAAAATGAAACACCCATATTTATTGGAATATTAAACGGTTCCTTTATGTTTGTTGCCGATTTGGTGCGAAAATATAACTACGACTGTAAAGTATCATTTGTAAAATTGGCATCTTATGAAGGCACCAATTCAACAGGAAAAATAAAACAATTGGTAGGGTTAAACGAAGATTTGGAAGGAAAAACTGTTATTATTTTAGAAGATATTGTTGATACGGGAAATACGTTACAAGAAATTTATGACATATTTGCCGATAAAAAATTAAAAAAACTTAGAATAGCCTCCTTGTTTTTTAAACCTGATGTATTTAAAAAAGAATTGCCGATAGATTATGTCGGTATTTCAATTCCCGATAAATTTATTATTGGATATGGTTTAGATTATGATGGTTTGGCCAGAAATCTTTCCAGTATTTACCAACTTACAACTTCTCCAAAAATGAAAAACATTGTTTTATTCGGACCTCCGGGTGCAGGAAAAGGAACACAGGCCGATTTGCTTAAAGAAAAATACAACCTTGTCCATATTTCAACAGGCGACGTTTTCCGTTCCAATATCAATAATAAAACCGAACTTGGAATACTAGCTAAATTTTTTATGGACAATGGCGATTTGGTTCCGGATGAAGTGACCATTGATATGCTAAAGGCTGAAGTTGATAAAAATAAAGGTGTTAAAGGATTTATTTTTGACGGATTTCCACGTACGGAATCCCAGGCAAAAGCTTTGGATGATTTTTTGGAAGAAAAAGGAGAAGTCATCAGCGGTATGGTTGCTTTGGAAGTGCCTGAAGATTTATTGGTTGCACGCTTATTGGAACGCGGTAAAATAAGCGGAAGAACTGATGATCAGGACGAAAGCAAAATTAGAAATCGATTCAATGAATACAACACCAAAACTGCTGTTTTAAAGGATTATTACCAGCTTCAAGGTAAATATTTTGGTGCGGACGGCGTTGGAACCATTGACGATATTACCAAACGATTATCGAAAATAATTGATGAGTTATAAGCCCCCTGTCCCGAATGGGAAACTATTATGATTTGTAAGTTAAAAGTAAAGTTGTCCCTAGGCAGTTACACAATTAAACAAGTCAGGACGCAAAACATATTTGAAGGAAAACAATTAAACACCTAAACAATCACCCAATTAAACTCATAAACAGCCAATTAGAAAAAGTCAAGATGAGTTCAATATAAAAATGTAACATTTTAGTTTTCAAAATTGTACCTTTGCGCGCTTAAACCCAATCTTGGGAAAACAATTTTATACGAAAATGACTGAAGAAAATTTTGTTGACTATGTAAAAATATACGCATCTTCCGGTAAAGGAGGACGCGGTTCTACGCATTTACATAGGGAAAAATACATTGACAAAGGTGGTCCGGATGGTGGAGACGGTGGACGTGGAGGACATGTGATTGTTCGAGGAAACAGAAATATGTGGACGCTTTATCCGCTAAAATTCAAAAAACATTTTAAAGCCGAACATGGTGGCGATGGCAGCAAGCAAAGAAGTACCGGAAAAGACGGCAAAGATGTATATATAGAAGTTCCAATGGGAACCATCATAAGAGATGGTGAAACACAGGAAATTTTATTTGAAATTACCCACGAAAATCCAGAACAAATTTTGCTTGACGGCGGAATGGGCGGATTGGGAAATTGGAATTTCAGGTCTTCTACCCATCAAACACCAAGATTTGCACAGCCAGGAATTGACATGAAAGAGGGCTGGTTTCAGTTAGAATTAAAAGTATTGGCTGATGTAGGTTTGGTTGGTTTTCCAAATGCAGGAAAATCAACGCTGCTTTCAGTAATTACTGCCGCAAAACCAAAAATTGCAGATTACGCATTCACCACTTTAAAACCCAATTTAGGTATTGTGGAATATAGGGATTACCAAACTTTTGTAATGGCAGATATTCCCGGCATTATTGAAGGAGCAGCCGATGGCAAAGGATTGGGACATCGCTTTTTACGCCATATTGAACGAAACTCTATCTTATTGTTTTTAATTGCCGCAGACTCTTCCGATATTCAGAAAGAATATGACATTTTATTGAATGAATTAAAACAGCACAATCCGGAATTACTTGATAAAACCAGGTTGCTTGCCATTTCAAAATCCGATTTATTGGATGATGAATTGAAATCAGAAATTATCAAAGAATTGCCTAAAGGAATTAAAACGCTATTTATTTCATCAGTTGCACAACAAGGGTTACTCGAATTAAAAGATACTTTGTGGCAAATGTTGCACGATTAAATTAAAATAGTATTATTAAAAAGCGCGGTGCAAAAACACCGCGCTTTTTTTATGGCAATATCCTGCATTCCATCAAATTTATTCAATGAAAACCTCGGTATTATTTCACTCTTTTATAAATTTTCTCACCATTTTCATCCTCCACTTTCAAATTTCCCTGCAAATCCAATTCAAGCAATCGAGGTTGTTTAAAAGCTGTCCATTTTATAATGAATAAATTAGGCATTGAAGTTCTGTAAATAGCCGCAAACTCAAATTTTTCGTCGCCGCCAATAAGGGAATAATATCCTTCTTTTTGGGAAATGATACATTCGCCCCATTTGTCGACAAAATATTTGCCTTCAATGGAATTTACCACAGGAATCACAAACGTTTTCACGGTTTCTGGTTTTTCTTCTTTGGCTTCTTTTCTTTCAATTTTTTTTGATATGGCCATTGGCGGAGTTTCTTGGACTTTTGCAACTTCCTTAGCTTCCTTTACTTCAACAATAGGTATAATTTCCTTCACGGTCAACTTCTCAATTTCAACCTTATTGTCTTCATTCTTTTTTTCACTGGCTATTTTACTTCCGTCGTATGCATACTTTAAATTTTCAATATCATCAAAAGCAATTCTTAACGCTTCATGATAAGCTGTTTTGTAATCCTTCTCTTTTGATCGGCCCTCTTTAGTGGAAAAAACTACTTGATTATAACAATCCAACAATTCCACCTTCATTTTTGTGCTAAACAACCCTGAATCTTTATTAACTTTGGCTTTTAAACCCAAACAAGAATTCGCCGCCAAATCAGCAGGAAAGTTTTCATCCGTAAACATTACGGTAAACCCAGATTTATCAAATAAAAATTTTGTCAATGAATTAAGTTGATACTGATCTGCTGATCTCTGGAATTCAAATTGCTTAGGAACCAAAATATATTTATACGAATTGATGTTTTGTTGCGCAAACAGCACGGAAAAACTAAACATTAAAAATAAGCTGATTGAAAAAGATTTGTTCATAATACTAGAAATTTTGTTGCGATGATCAAATTAAATAATGGTAGATTTTTGTAAATGTACTAATTTTTATCTTTAAAAATAAAATTAATGCCCATTTGAAAACTGGCGCTTTTGGCGTTATAAATATTATTCAAGCTCAACAAATTATCGGCAGTAACATATAAATTAACGATGCCAATATGAGTCGACAACCCCAAACCCACATTTGAAAAGGAATAAGGATCAACTGTATATGTGAGTTTCGTTTGTAAATGTTTGTTGATCCATCGCTCAAAAAACAAGGTTCCTGCTACATAAGAGTGTACTGCGCCAACGGTTGAAAACAGCTGAAATCCCATTTTATTTACGTACAATCCCCGGTCAATCAAGAATCTGCAATCATCATATTTTCGTCCGAATGAATAACTGGCCGAACCATTTAATTTAACAGGGCGAAAAGAAATGTAACTTTTATATAAAGTATCGGACAAAATACTGTTGTCAAAATCATCTTTTAAATCGCTCCAATAATCTTCAGGATTATCGGGATCAAAACTTAATTGAACACCTTCTACCTGATAATCGCCTTTATAAAGAAACGACTCCACATTTTTTGAATTATTTATAAAACCGAAATCCAATATGCTTCCCGTAATGGTCCATTGCTTTGAATAATGGTGCGTAAATCCCAAATCAACGCCAACACCAAGATTCCCGCCAAAAAGCAACTTACTTTTTACATAAGAGACGTCAATCTCTTCACCATCATGAAAAAATATGCCCGAGGTTTGCATTAAAAAATTTACATTGTCTAAATGTTGCCTATACATATTTTGAGTTCCTTCCTCTGTATAAAATGAGCCGGAATTTGATTTTGAATTTATGTTAAAAACGCCAGAGTATATTTTTGCGCGTGCGCCTAAATTCCATTTTTCATTAATTTTTTTTGACAAACCCGCATGAAGCACGCCTACCATTTCTGCTCTTGCGGCCAATTTTTTAATGGAATATCGCCTGTCAATCACCGTATTTCCTTCATAAAACAAATCGACCATATCACGCGGAATTTTTGCCAAAAAATCGACCTCCTCATAAAAGCCAAAACTTAAATAATCATTGTTAGGCAATCTAAAACCACCGCTCAACACTTCCAATTGCTGATTGAATGCGACGAACTCTGCAGTTCCATATTTATTCACCGCGGCTTTAATTTTATCATTGATATCAATGCCATTATCGGCAAAAATATCATACGCTGAAAATCCGGTAAAACCGCCTTGTGCACTCACTTGAGAGAATAATGGCAACCCAATATGAAATTTATTTTCAACCTCAGCCCCCGGATTTAAAAGCAAAGTTTGGGGCAAACCGGCAAAATCATATAAAACCTGTTTATTTTGACCGAAACCTATTGCATACACAAGAAAAATAAATAAACTACATTTTCTCATATTTTGCGATAGTTAAAAAATAATTTGGCCGAAGATTTTAAATCAAATTTTGAAGTGTCACTTATTAAAATTACGCTTCCGTCAGTGCTTGGCGAAAGCAAAATAGTAAATCCAAAATATCTGGTATTGTATATAAAATGGATATCAGCTTTTGGAATTTCAATGATTGTAGTTAATTCTGATGAATTTTCAGGCACATTTATAATGGGCTGTAAAACGTAAATTGGCGCACCAAATGCATCATAAAAAGTGATGCTGAGCTTAAAATTCCTGTTGAAAGTGTTTTTAGTGATGACCGTAAATTCCACTTTTTCCAGATAAGGTTTCGTCTCATCCGTAATTGGCGGTTCAATAAAATCGCTGGTGACTCTAATTTCTTGGTTAAAATCGTTCAGAAAATCGGGTGCAGTCAGGTTTAAATAAATTAACGTAGAGATAAATGCGGTGTGAATATTGGCATCATCAAGTTGGTTAAAATCAATGTCTTTTGTGCAACCCATTAAAGATAAAATGACCAATGCCGTTACCGCAATTTTTTTGATTTTTATATTCTTCATAATTTATTTTGTACACTTACAAATAGCGCTTTATTTCCATTAAATTGGTGACCGATTTAATATTTTCCGAAACTGGCTGTGCGTTGAAATTGCAGAAAATGACATCAAATCCGGCATCTTTTGCGCCCATGATATCAGCTTCCCAGCTGTCGCCAATCATAATTGATTCTTTGGGAACCGCTTTTGTAATTTCCAAGGCATATTCAAAAATAATGCGATTTGGTTTTTTTACGCCGGCATCTTCAGACGTTATTATTTTATCGAAATACTTGGTTAAATTAGAGTTTTCTAACTTTTTATACTGAACTTCATTAAACCCGTTTGTAATGATATGCAGTTTGTAATTTACATACAAATGCTCCAAAATTTCGTGGGCTCCTTCAAAAAGTTGGTTGTGGTGAGGTAAAAACGTGATGTAATCGACTGATAATTTCTCTAAAAGCTGGATGTCAAAATTTTCGTTAATTTTTACAAAAGTGTCTTTTAGCCTGCCCAATCGCATTTCTTCCTTGGTTACTTTTTCCTCCCGGTACAGTTTCCAATAATGTTCATTAATGCCTCTGTAATAATTCAAAAACTTTTGAAGATCGGCTTTTACTTGATGTTTTTTAAAAACGGATTCAAAAGCGATATCAGAATTGGTTTCAAAATCCCAAAGCGTATGGTCTAAATCAAAAAATATGTGCTTAATATGTTTCATCTGTTAACATTTTATTTTTTATTGGTACAGATGCAGTCGCCATTAATCATTCTGCTGTGTATCAAAATTTGTTATGGCTCGTTTCATCTGTTTATTATTTATTTTTTATTGGTACAGATGCTGTTCGCCTTTGATCATTGTTGTGTGTATCAAAATTTGTTATGGCTCGTTTCATCTGTTAACATTTTATTTTTTATTGGTACAGATGCAGTCGCCACTAATCATTCTGCTTTGTATCAAAATTTGTTATGGCTCGTTTCATCTGTTAACATTTTATTTTTTATTGGTACAGATGCAGTCGCCATTAATCATTCTGCTGTGTATCAAAATTTGTTATGGCTCGTTTCATCTGTTTATTACTTATTTTTTATTGGTACAGATGCTGTCGCCATTAATCATTCTACTGTGTATCAAAATTTGTTATGGCTCGTTTCATCTGTTAACATTTTATTTTTTATTGGTACAGATGCAGTCGCCATTAATCATTCT